>Ga0137306_103748_pt1 | contig 11003 bp, 7 predicted proteins | sample Inofroosms_March_FD_97187 | JGI IMG/M metagenome (GOLD analysis project Ga0137306, IMG submission 97187) | Mouse cecal microbial communities from Vienna, Austria - N-Acetylneuraminic and N-Acetylglucosamine D2O microcosms_March | ecosystem: Host-associated > Mammals > Digestive system > Large... | reverse complement strand
TTATGACCACACAGGTGGGGCGGCAGTTTGCCCTGGAGATGGAGAATCACTGCCTTAGGTACCTGCTGACAGGCGGGGAGACGCTGGTGCCCGTCAGGGTGAGGTCTGATTTCGATTTCTATAATTGCTATGGACCGACAGAATGCACGATATTGACAACGGTTTATCCGGTGGATAAAGCCAGGGAGTATGATAACGTTCCCATTGGCCGGCCGCTTGACAATCTGGACGTGTATGTGGTGGATAAGCAGATGCGCAGGCTTCCGGCCGGGGCTGTGGGGGAATTGTGCGTGGCCGGCTATCAGGTGAGCAAAGGATATCTGAACAGGCCGGAGCAGACGGCGAAAGTCTATACCCCCAATTGTTTTACCGACCGGGAAGGGTATGAGCGTGTTTATCATACCGGAGACGACGTGCGTTTTCTGGCGGACGGAAATATTCAGTTTATGGGCAGAAGAGACGGTCAGGTGAAGATCCGGGGATTTCGGATCGAACTGTCTGAGGTGGAGGCTGTGATCCGCAGATTCCCGGGCATCCAGGATGTGACGGTTACTGCTTATGAGGCGGCTGCGGGAGGAAAAGCCATCGCCGCGTACCTTGTATCGGAAGAAACCGTTGATATCCAAAAGCTCAGGGAGTTTATCATGGAAGAAAAGCCGCCTTATATGGTGCCTGCTGCCATTATGCAGATCGACAGGATCCCCCTGAATCAGAATATGAAGGTGGATAAGCGGGCGCTTCCGGCTCCGGTCACCCAGGAGGAGACCTGCCGGGAGACGGCAAGGCCGATGAGCCTTTTGGAGGAAGAGCTCGCCCGGATCGTAAAGAAGATCCTGGGGCATGAAGAATTTTCCGTAGAAACGAATCTGCTTTACGCGGGACTGACATCGCTGTCCGCGATCATGCTGGCGGTGGAGATCGAGAAGGAGTACCAGGTGGAGCTGGAAGTGAAGCAGATGATGAGACAGTGCAGTATTCTGTCGCTGGAAAATGCTGTTTATCAGGCGCTGCGAGCCCGGTCAGGGACAGAAGCGAAAGAGAGCCGGGAAAAAGCCGGGGAAGAAGCAGAGGATTATCCGCTGACGCAGACGCAGCTCGGCGTATATTACGATGCCGTGAAGTGTCCGGAGGATACGGCGTACAATATTCCGGCGCTGCTTCGCTTTCCGCGCCCGGTCAGCGGCGAAACACTGGCGGAGGCTGCAAAGCAGGTGCTTGAAGCGCATCCCTATGTCAACGCGTGTATCCGTTATCAGGGCGGAGAGCTGAGGCAGATGCCGGGCGGGGAATCTGTAACAGGAGGGAAGATCCCCGTGCTTTCCATGACGGAGGAAGAGCTGGAAGAGTACGGCGCTTCCTTTGTAAGACCGTTTGACCTGACCAGGGATACATTATACCGGATCGAGGCGGTGCAGACTGAGGAAAGCACCTGTCTGCTGGCAGATTTTCACCATATCATTTTTGACGGGGCTTCTCTGAATCTGTTCCTGGCTCAGACGGCGGGGGCCTGTGAGGGGAAGCTGCCGGAGAAGGAAGCCTTCACCTATTTTGATTTTGCTCTGCAGGAGCGCGGACTGGAGGGCGGGGAGCATTACCTGGAAGGACAGGCATTCTTTGAAAAGATGCTTGCGGAATATGAACATGCGACCTGTCTTACGCCGGACCTCCAGGGAAAAGAAGAGGACGGAAGGAAAGCGGAATGTGCGGCAGCCTGTTCCGGGGAGGAAATGGAAAACTTCTGCCAGACATATGGAGTGACGCCGGCGCACCTGTTTCTGGCAGGAACATTTTACACGCTGGCCCGCTATACGGGCGGTCAGCAATTGTTTATCAGCACCATCAGCAACGGCAGGGCGGACTTAAAGCTGCATGACAGTATGGGAATGTTTGTGAAAACACTGCCTCTTATGGGAAATATCGCGGGAGATAAGACGGTGCTTGAGTTTGTAGGAGAAGCGAGGCAGATGCTTTTGGATGTCGTCTCCTATGAAGACTATCCTTTTACCAAAATAGCGGCGGACTATGGATTTACGCCGGAGATCATGTATGCGTGCCAGCTCGGTGTGGTAGAGGAACACCGGGTGGGAGGCGAAGTCATCCAGATAGAAAGTATGGAGTCTGACAGGCCGAAGTTCAAGGTGTCCGTACATATTGAAGAGCGGGACGGCAGGCCGTCTGTGTGCATCCAGTACAACGATGCCCTCTATAGCCGGGAGCTGATGGAACAGTTCGCCCAGTCTGTCGCTGTATGTGTCAGCCGCATGATCGCCGGTCCGTCCGGGCTTCTTAGGGAAATTTCCCTTGTGACGGATGAGCAGCGGCGGATATTGGATGGTTTTTCCGTGTCAGCGCAGACCAGCGAGGAAAGATTAAGCTTCCACGGCGTATTTGAGCGGCAGGCCGCCGTTTCTAAGACGAAAACAGCCCTGATCGCGGCGGACGGGCGATGGAGCTATGAAAGTCTGGACCGGGAGATGAACAGGGTGGCCAACGGGCTGATCCGCCGGGGATTTAGCCCCGGAGATACGGCGGTGGTACTGCTTCCCCGTCTGGGCAGACAGATCATGGCCATGTACGGCGTCATGAAAGCGGGGGGCGCTTATATCCCCTGCGATCCGGAATATCCGCCGGAGCGGGTTTTGCAGATTACGAAGGACAGCGGCGCTTCTTTTATCATTACCACAGAGGAGCGGACAGGATCATTTGAAAATGCCGTAGATATTGAGACGCTTTTAGCCTGCGGCGATGACAGAAGCCCGGAGATCAGAATTAAGGACGATGCCCTGGCTTACCTGATCTATACCTCCGGATCTACCGGAAAACCGAAAGGAGTGATGATCACCCACAGAGGGATCGTAAATTATGTGCGCAGCCATGAGGCCAACAGACATATACACGCGTGCGTGACGGACGGCCATGTGATGGTGTCGGTGACGACAGTTTCTTTCGATATGTCGCTGAAAGAAACGGCGGTGGCTTTGTGCAACGGGCTGACGCTGGTGCTTGCCAACGAGGAACAGGCCAATCACCCTGTCCGGCTGATGGAACTGATAGAGGAAACCGGCGGAGATATTTTCAACGCAACGCCCTCGCGGATGCTGCAGTATATGGAGTCCGGGACGTTCTGCCGGGCGCTTTCCGGCTGCCGGGTGGTGATGTCAGGGGGCGAAGCGTACAGTATGCAGCTTCTTGAGAAGCTGAAGCAGGTGACCTGTGCCAGGATTTTCAACACTTACGGCCCCACGGAGATTACCGTGTCCTGCAATGCCTGCGAACTGACAGACAGGGACAGGATTACGGTGGGCAGGCCCCTTTTGAATTATGTGGAATACATTGCGGACAGCGATGGAAACCTTCTGCCGCCGGGTGTGACAGGAGAGTTATATGTGGGAGGCCCCGGCGTCGCCGCGGGATATCACGGCCTTCCGGAAATGACAGCGCAGAGATTCACAGAGTTCCAGGGAATGCGGGTATACAAGACAGGCGACTATGCAAAATGGACGCCGGACGGTGAAGTGGTGATCCTGGGCAGGACAGATAATCAGGTGAAGCTGCGGGGACTGCGGATTGAACTGGAGGAAGTGGAACAGGCGATCCTCACCTGTCCGGGGATCCGCCAGGCCGTTGTCCTGATCCGCGTCATAGCGGGGACAGAACACCTTTGCGCCTATTATATAGCAGATAAAAAGGTTCCCCCGGAGACGCTGAGAGAGCTTTTGAAAAACAGCCTGACCAGATATATGATACCGGATGCCTATATGCAGATGGAGCAGTTCCCCATGACGCCCAACAGGAAGATTGACCGGAAGGCCCTGCCAGAAGCACAGCTTGCCAGTGCCGGGGAATATGTGGCGCCGGAGACAGAGGCAGAGAGGATATTCTGCCGGATATTTGCCGAAGTCCTGCATATGGACCGGGTGGGCCGGGAGGATAATTTCTTTGAGATCGGCGGGACTTCCCTGGCCGTTACCGGCGTGATCATCGCGGCCACAGAAGAAGGGTTTGAGATCACGTTCGGCGATGTGTTCTCCCATGCCACGCCCCGTGCGCTGGCTGAAATGTTCCGGGAGGAAAATGTGACGGCATCGCCGGGCCTGGAGGATCTGTCCCGGTACGATTACGGAAGTATAGAGCGGGTGCTGGAACACAATACGTTTGAGGCATTCCTGGAAGGGGAGGAAAAGCCGCTTGGAAATATACTCCTCACAGGGGCGACCGGATTTCTGGGTATTCATATCCTGCGTGAATTTCTGGAGTCGGAGAGCGGGAAAGCATACTGCCTCCTGCGCAGAGGACGCTATAACAGCGTAGAAGAACGGCTGAAATCACTGCTTTTCTATTATTTTGAAAATACGTATGAGGAGCTGCTGGGAACCCGTCTGTACGCAGTGGAAGGAGATGTGACGGATGCCGGGGTATTTGACCGTATGGCAGAGATGTCTATGGATATCCATACCGTAATAAACTGTGCGGCGAATGTCAAACATTTTTCCGCGGGCACGGATATTGAGGATGTCAATGTGGGAGGCGTGCTTCACGCCATAGATTTCTGCGAGAAGACAGAAAGCCGCCTGATCCATATTTCCACTACCAGTGTATCCGGATTCAGCGTGGGGAATGTACCTCCGGCGGATACGGTCATGAATGAGCAGATGCTCTATTTCGGCCAGGTGCTGGATACAAAGTACGGACACAGTAAATTCCTGGCAGAGAGGGCTGTCCTTGAGGCCGTTTCCCGGGGACTGAGCGCGAAGATCATGAGAGTGGGCAATCTTTCCGCACGGGATGAGGACGGAGAGTTCCAGATGAACTTTTTCACGAACAGCTTCGTGGGGAGGCTTAAGTCCTATGAACTGATCGGCCGTTTCCCGTATTCCATGATGGATGTCACGGCAGAGATGGCGCCCATTGACAGCACGGCAAAAGCTATTCTTACCCTGGCACGGACGCCGGAGGCATGCTGTGTATTCCATCCCTATAATAACCACAGCATTTATATGGGAGATATCATCTACGCCATGAAAGAATACGGTATGGACATTGTGCTTTCGGAGGACGGGGAGTATGAGCGGGCGCTGGATGAAGCCAAGCAGGATCCGGAGAAAGCGAAGGTGCTGTCAAGCATGATCGCCTACCAGAATATGGGGCATGGAAAAAAGACGACAGGGATCGCAAAAGTAAATGATTATACGATGAAAGTGCTTTACCGCCTGGGATATCACTGGCCGACAACTTCCAGGGAATATGCGGGAAAGCTGGTGGAGGCGCTGGACGGGCTTGGGTTCTTCTCATAGCGGGAAAAGGATAAGTGATACCATGGAGAACAGGAGGAAATAATTATGACGATGGAAAAGACAAAAAATGACGGAGCGCTTCAGATCGCTCTGGAGGGCAGGCTGGATACGACAACGGCGCCGCAGCTTGAAGAGGAGCTGAAAAGCGGCATGGACGGCATCACCGAGCTCATCTTCGATTTTGAGAAGCTTGCGTATATTTCATCAGCGGGACTCAGGGTGCTCCTGTCCGCGCAGAAAGCAATGAACAAACAGGGAAAGATGCTGATACGCCATGTGAACGAGACGATAATGGAGATTTTTGAGGTGACAGGATTTGTTGATATTCTGTCCATCGAATAGCAGGCGGGGATTGACAGAAAGGAAAATCAGAAAGTGAATGAAGAATTAAAACAGAAGATACGTGAGATTCTGCTGGAACGGTACGGGGTGGATATCGCGGAGGCAGTGTGCCGTTTTTCCACACAAAATTACGCGTTTATTTTTCCGGAAAGACCATACATGATCCGCGTGAGCATTTCCCCCAAAAAGAGCAGGAGTGAGATCTTAAGCGAGCTGATGTGGGTGGATGATCTGAAGCCGTTCAAGCAGACGATATGCGAGCCTAACGCTTCGCTGAACGGGCTTTTGCTGGAAGAGTTTGCAATTGACGGCAAGCTGTACCGGGCCAGCATGTTCCGCACAGCCCGGGGAAATATTAAGCTGACTACGGAGATGAAACCAATGTTCTTTATCTGTGTGGGCGACCTGTTAGGGGCGATCCATCATGTCAGCACCAACGAAAGGGAGCTGGGGATACGTTACAGCCGAAAAAAACTGAGCGATACGTTTGACGCATTGAAAAACCGGGTCAAAGAGCATATACCGCCGCAGATCGAAAAGCGGATCACCTCGGTTCAGCAGGAGGTGGACAGCCTGCCGGAAGAACTGGGCCGGTATGGTATCTGCCATGGGGATTTCCATATCAATAACTTTTTTGTGGAAGAAAATAATATCTGGCTCTTCGATTTTGACGGCTGTACCTATGCCAGCTATATGTATGATGTGGCAAGCTTCATCCAGGCATGCTTCCTGATGGGGTACAAGGCGGGCGAGGACTGCCGTAAGGTGCTTTATGAGGACATACTTCCTTATTTTAAGACGGGCTATGAACTGAACAAGGAATGTGACGAGCATTACTGGGATCATCTGGAGCTGTTCATCACATACCGTGTGGCGATGGCCTACATGTCGCTTTTAGAGATAGATGAATGCGGCGTCGTGGATGATCTGGAACAGATCAGGCAGTTTTTAAGCTATATCATCTCCCAGGAGGATGTATTAGGCGCGATGACCGCGGCGCTCAAACAACAGGCGGGCGGTCATGACGAAGGGAAGTAGTGTAATATGAGGAATGACTATATTGTACGGAAACTGTACTATTCTTTTGTGACGGTTTCCATATTGTCGGCATTGACGGCGACCGTGGGGATGCTGATCGACAACATCATCGTTGGAAGATACCTTGGTTCAGACGCCCTCGGCGCAATGGGTGTGGTCGGCCCTGTGAGCCTGCTCCTTTCTGCTTTTGGGAATATCTGTTCAGGCGGGGGCACCGCAAGGGCTTCACAGGCCGTGGGCAGGGGCGATAAAGAGCAGGTCTGCCGGATTTTTACGGTTACGATGCTGTTTGCGTTCCTTGCGGGAATGACCCTTACCGCTGCCGGCCTGGCTTTTACTCCGCAGATAACGGATATTCTGGGAGCAAAGGGAGTATTGAAGGGACTGACGGAGCAGTACTTATATGGTTATTTTTTAGGAGCGCTTCCTACGGTCATGCTGACGGCGTTGATGGGGTTTGTCCGGATTGACGGCTCCCCCAGGCTTCCGGTCATATGCATCGCAGTCATGTCCGTGTGCAATATTGCGCTGGACCTTATCATGGTGCTTGTGCTGCATAAAGGGATGCTGGGCATGGCGCTGGCAACGGCGATCAGCTACTATATCGCGTTTCTCACGGGCTGTTCGCATTTTACCAGCAAACGCAGCACGTTGAAGCTGGTACGGGTAAGGGGCATCGCGAAGGAACTGTCCGCGACGATCGTCACCGGAGCGCCTACGGCGATCAGCCGTATCAGTGACACATTAAAGGTGATGATCCTGAATAATCTCATGGTGACAGTTGTCGGCGTTGGCGCAGTCACCGCCCTGAATGTCCGGACGCAGGCGAATAATATCGTGGGCGCACTGATCGTTGGCATAGGCCAGGCAGTCATTCCGGTAGTGGGTATGTTCTATGGGGAGGAGGATCGGACAGCTCTTCGGGATACGCTGAAAACGACATTGAAAATGGGACTTGTCCTCAGCGGGACCGTGGCTTTGGCGTTGCTTATCTTCCCTTCATCGCTGACAAATGCGTTCGGGGTTGCGGATCCAAAGATCATGGAGATGTCAAATACAGCGGTAAGGCTGTTTGCTGTGGGGATGCCTGTGGCATTATTGAATGCCATACTGATGAATTTTTACCAGAGCACCGGAAAAACAGGCCTTGCCACGGTGATCTGCGTACTCCAGAGCCTGGTGTATACTGTAGTCATGGCATTTATACTGATCCGGCCTATGGGCAGTACCGGTGTATGGATTGCATTTCTTCTGGGAGAAGTATGTACACTGATTACGATAGTGCTGTATGTCACGCGCAGAAACGGAAATTTTTCTTTGAGGATTTCCGCCTGTATGCTTTTGGAAGAAGAGTTCGGGGGAGATCCGAAGGACAGGCTGGAGCTTTCCATCGGGAACAGCATGGATGAGGTCCTGAGCGTTTCAACGGATATCTACAAGCTGGGCCGCAGCCACGATATTGATGAAAAAATGCTGAATGAGATTTCCCTGTGTATCGAGGAGATGGCTGGAAATGTAGTCAGGCATGCGTTCAGGCCCGGAGAAAAAAAGTGGTTTGACGTGCTCATTCTGGATAAGCCTGATTCTGTCGTTGTGCGTATGCGTGATAACGGCGCGGCATTTGACCCCTGGCGTTACATAAATACAGCCGGCGATCCGGGAAAGGGAGAACGGTTTGGCATCAGGATAATCGCCTCCCTTGCCAGTCAGGTTGATTATTCGCGCAATATGGGGCTGAATGTCCTGATCATCGTCCTGAATAAACCGGCGGGGGCGAAGGACACTGACGGGAGTGATGCTCCCGGCAGGTACCTGAAATCATAGAAAGGCTGATGAGGTGTAATAAACCGAGAGATTCCGGCATAGGGTATCAAAAAGGACATTCCCTATGCCGGAAAAAAGAATGATCTTAACATAAGAGAAAACAGAAAAGAAAATGTCAGAATGAGCAGACCGGATAAAGGATCATTAAAAATAGGATGACTGTCGATCGGGATGAAAAGGGGTAGCTTTACTATTCTTATCTGATGGGGAACGATGATGCGCCGACCATGAAAGGCAGCACTGTCAATCTTTCCCCTTCGGATGTGCTGCACATCCTTGGACCCGGCTTTGACGGGCTGGTGGGCTATTCCCCCATTGCCATGGCAAAGAACGCCATCGGCATGGTGATTGCCTGTGAGAAATATGGGGCGAAGTTTTTCGCCAACGGCGCGCAGCCTAGTGGCGTGCTGAAGCATCCGGGAACGCTGAAGGACCCGTCAAGGGTGCGGGAGAGCTGGCAGTCTACATTCGACGGCAGCCACAATGCCAACAAGGTGGCCGTTTTGGAGGAGGGATGAAATACACGCCCATCTCCATTTCTCCGGAGTAGGCACAGTTTTTGAACATGAGGAAATTCCAGATTAATGAGATTGTGCGGATTTTCCGTGTGCCTTCGCACATGGTGGGCGACCTGGAAAAAGCAGTTTCTCCAACATCGAGCAGCAGTCTTTGGAATTTGTAAAATACACCCTTAACCCGTGTGTAGCGTTTAATAGTTAAAGTTCACAGATTGGAAAAATAGTTGTGAAAAATGACGAAATTTAAAATTTTATTTTGTGGATAACTTTTTGTGGCTGGAAAGACTATGTTGATAGTTTTTCAGCCAATTTTTTTCATAGAAATCTTCACATCAACAGGTGTTTTTCTATATAAAACAGCCATTTATCCATCTTTTCATCCATACGCTCACTTCAAAAAAAGAAGTTATCCATAGTCAAAATGCCCATACGGAAATTTCCCGGAATTCGCCAGTTTAGCGGTTTTCTGTTATACTATTACCAGAAAGAGAGGGAATGCCATGAGTTCGGATTTAAAGGATCTAAAGAAAGAGATTGCCTTGTGTGATGAACTGATTGCAGGCCAGGAAAGGGAACTCCGGATCCAAAGCAGACTCATAGAGGAACAGAAAGAAATGATTGAGTTCCTTCAGGAACATATCTCTAAAATAACAGATATCATTAACAACGCATAATTCATTTACAGGAAGCACAGCTATGATGGATTCATTTGATCATGTAACACTCCAGTGCCGGTTGAAAGCCCTAAAGGCAGAAGTGCAGGCATTTAAGTCCGGTGAAAAATACAGGCAGATAAAACTCCTGCATCAGAAAGACATCCATGCCTATGGGCGTAAAGTCCAGAAGCTGCAGGCAGAGCTTTCGCGCGCCCACAGTAACGCCATTGATATACGCGACCAGTGGTTTCAGATATTTGAGGATATGCAGAAAGAATACGACAGGAAACTGGAAGAACTCCGGAAGGCAAACCAGGAACTGGAAAAACGGGCTTTAAAGGCCGAATGCCAAAGGGATGAGGCGTTAGGCAAAATAACCGTGCTGCGCCGCCAGCTGTATGAGGCTGCTTCAGAGCTTGAAGACGAAAAAGGCAGGAATTTAAAACTCCGGGCACAGATGAACCGGGATTATGAGAATTCCTCCATGCCGTCGTCAAAAACCATCAAAAAGAAAAAGATTTCCAATAGCCGGGAAAAGACCGGCAGGAAACCGGGCGGACAGCCGGGGCACGGGGGCATGGGAGAAAAAAGCAGATTCCCACCAGGCCTGTGGTCGGGCTGGCGCCGCCGCAGGAAGCGCTGGAGGATCCGGATTTCAGGAAAACATCAAAAACCATAAAAAAGCAGGTTGTAAGCATCCGCCTGGTTCTGGATGTGACGGAATACCATGCAGATGTTTATTATAATTCCAAAACCGGAGAGCGTATCCATGCCCCGTTTCCACCAGGAGTGGTTAATGATGTGAATTATGCGGGGGACATAAAGGCTTTTTTTGTTCCTGCTTAATCATGACTGCTGCACATCCATTGATAAATGCAAGAGATTCCTGTACGACCTGACGGAAGGGAAGCTGAGCATTTCCAAAGGAATGATCAGCAGGCTCAGCAGAGAATTCGCAAAGAAATCAGAGAAAGAAATGTATGAGTACATTCCGCCAGACAAGTATTACCGGGACGGATATAACCTGTACCGGAGGATGGATCACTTTTATGATTGTCAGAATAGGGTGATGACGATATAATATAGATAAGATACCGAGGAGGATATAATGAAAAATAAAAACGAAATAACATATCACAATAAAGATGTCCTGTCCAAGATATTAGCAGAAAATTTCAAAGATAAGTCCTTAAAAGTTTACGGGATAGACGTGCCAAAGATTAAACAGATCTTGCCGACCAATCTCCCGGAGATACAGGTAAATGAAATGCGGCTTGATAATCTGTTCCTGTTAGAGGATGATTCTGTAGCAATCATAGATTATGAGAGTG
>Ga0137306_103743_pt1 | contig 11010 bp, 14 predicted proteins | sample Inofroosms_March_FD_97187 | JGI IMG/M metagenome (GOLD analysis project Ga0137306, IMG submission 97187) | Mouse cecal microbial communities from Vienna, Austria - N-Acetylneuraminic and N-Acetylglucosamine D2O microcosms_March | ecosystem: Host-associated > Mammals > Digestive system > Large... | reverse complement strand
AATGATTATTGATTGCCATTCTCATCATATCAGCGCACCCTATAACACCAATTATCTTGAGTGGGCAAAGAAAACCGGAGCCGCCGATTATGGCCCGCCCTATCTGTGGAATAACCCCATATTTGAGGACATGAAAAAACGGCTTACAGTAATGGAACGGCACGGGATTGATTACTCCGTCATCACTTACAGCGCCAATGTGGTTCAGATTATAGACAGCGCCGCTGACCAAGTACATACAAAAGCCGATATTGTTTCTGACCTGAATCGCCGTACCCATGAGGCCATTCTGGCTCATCTCGCAAAAACAGGCGCCACCGGATGGATCGATCTGCGTCTTGGCAGCTCAGCTCTGGACGAGATGGAAGCTGTTTCTGACTGGGTTCTTGGCTATTCCGTCCTGTCCGGCTATGAAATAGGGGGACAGATGAAAATGCTGGACGATCCTGAGTTTTCCCCGTTCTGGCAAAAGGCAGCAGAGCTTGGGAAGCCGGTCTTCATCCATTTCAGCAGCCGTTTTCCTGTCAGTACCGCAGAACATGCCTTGCCGGGATATATGAATAATTCCATGCTGAATGCAGGGATGGGGCAGCTTATGGAAAATTCCCTGTGTTTAAGCCGGTTAGTCTTAAGCGGCCTCTTTGACAAATTCCCTTCTCTCAAGGTGGTAATGGGCCAGTTAGGCGGTATGTACCCCCTTATGCTGGAACGGTTTGAAATGCTTTATACCATGCATTTAAAAGGCGCTGCCGCAAAAGGCCTTTGTGTGACGGATCCGGAAAACCTTTCCGGCTTTATGCGTAACTACAAAAACTATACAGATAATGTATACGTTGACACTCATTCCATGAGCGAAGCCGGAATCCGATTTGCAGCAGAAATTCTGGGAGAAGATAAAATCCTGTTTGGATCCGATTTGCCCATTACACCGGAATCATGGGGTATTGAGAAAGGTATTGCACAATTAAACTCTTCTTCCCTGTCTGATTCTGCCAAAGAGAAAATTTTTTCGAAAAATGCCATGAAGCTGTTAAATCTTACCAAAATATAAAGAGGAGAGCTATCTTATGTATATTACTTGTTTGGATTTGGAAGGCGTATTAGTTCCTGAGATTTGGATTGCTTTTTCTGAAGCAAGCGGCATCCCTGAGTTAAAGCGCACTACCAGGGATGAGCCGGATTATGATAAATTAATGAAATGGCGTCTCAGTATTTTAAAGGAACACGGACTGGGGATTCAGGAGATCCAGAAGGTTATCGCCGGAATCGATCCGCTTCCCGGCGCGAAGGAATTTTTAGATCAGCTGCGCTCTTTTTCCCAGGTGATTATTATCAGCGACACCTTTACTCAATTTGCCGCTCCTTTAATGAAAAAGTTGGGATGGCCCACTCTTTTCTGCAATTCTCTGGAGATCGCCCCGGACGGGGAAATCACCGGGTATAAAATGCGGATTCAGAACTCTAAGCTGTCCACGGTTAAGGCGCTCCAGTCTGTAGGCTTTCAAACCATTGCCGCCGGGGACAGCTACAATGACCTGGATATGATCCGGGCAGGCAAAGCCGGATTTTTATTTAGAAGCACAGAGAAAATCAAAGAAGATAACCCGGATTTGCCTGCTTTTGAGACTTTTGATCAATTGATGGAAGGGATCCGGAAAGCCATGAATGGCTAGCCAGGCCCTATGCCCCAATCCCTGAAAATCCGACAGGGGATGTGGGATGAAAAATCGAAATTTCCTATTACAAAATAAACTCCGATGGGATACGTCACTGACGCGCTTCACCGGATGCTTCATAATAAAACGGTATGAGGAAACGAGAGTGTAAAAACCGCTTGCTCTCCTCATACCGTTTTTTATCTGTTGGGATAATTATTTTGTCTGGTAGCTCTTACTAAAAGAGTGCATAACGTCAATATCTGTCAGCACGCCTTTTCCATATTGAAACTGAATGGTGTACTCCCCGTCTCTCAGATTATGGAACAGATAGTCCCCGTCGTCATCATCCAGCTCCAGGTCCGGATAAAGCTCTTTTAATTCCTCCTGAGTTTTTCCAATGGGATTAATGCCGTTAATGGAAATATTTAAATCTTTATTCTCGTCATCCAGCGCATAAAAGCCCAATTCCTCAATGACGCATTGATCTACGAATTTTTTCTCTTTGCTGCTGTTTACCAGGCTCATGGAAGCATAGTTGACTCCATCTTTTTCCAAAAACAGAGAAGATGTCCAGGATCTGTCCGGAAGCTCAAAAATCATGGCTCCCAGATCGTTAACCTCAAATCCCTGCTCCTTTAAAGAACCGGGAGTAGATTCCCCCACTACCACAGAAACTCCGTCCAGCAGCACCTCCGGCGGGGTGCCGGGATCTTTGGGGCCGCAGCCTGCAAGAAACAGGCAGCAGCATAAAACGCCTAACCCTCGTAATTGCCTAAATAGTTTCATTATCACTTTACCTCCTGCAATGAATATTTATTTTTTCTCAGAAATCAGGTCATAGCTTTCCGCCACCATCCTCCTGATATCTTCATCCGGTATTGTCCCGTCCAGTATAATGGAATTCCAATGTTCTTTGTTCTGGTGATACCCCGGCACCACAGAATCATATGTATTTCTCCAAAAATCCCGCCATTCCGGATCCACCTTCACGTTCACCCATATATGCCCGTCTCTTTCATAGGTCCACGCAAAGGCTCTCTTATTCTTCCTGTACCGCAGGAGAACCCAGTTGTCATCATGAAACGGGGTGTCCACGTATACATCCGGAAAGGTCAGGCCAAATTCCAGGATTTCTTCCCGCTTTTTCATGAAAACCGCCTCCTTTAACTGCCTTGTTATCCTCAGCGGATAAGGACACGCCGCCTTGTTCACTAAGGATATGTACACACAAATAAGGCAGTCTTTTCTATACCTGCTTTCCAAGTATAGCATAAAAAGGCTGTCTTATCAATTATTACAAAAGGGACAATACTATACCTGTCTTCTACAGCGATCCCGCTCCGTCAATACAGATATTGGCTCTTAAGCCCGGAATCTCGTTTACTCCCTCATATGCCCGGATCATTAAAACCTTTCCGATAGCCCCGGATGCAATTAAATCATGTACACAGTTGTGGGCCGGAAGGAAACGGTGGTTCTCTGCAATCATAAACAGCACACCGTTTTCCTCGCAGGCATTAATCATTCTCCGGCAGCCCTCTATAGTGGTTCCCATAGGCTTTTCGCAAAGGACATGCTTTTTCTTTTCCGCGCATCTTATTACAATATCATCGTGGAAAATATGAGGCACCATAACCAGAACGGCATCAATGTCACTGTCCAGCATCCATCCAATGTCTCGTAAGCTGTCATGGGATTGTTCTTATATTTTCTTGCTATCCGCTTTGCGTTCTCGCAATTTATATCATAAATCGCGGTATACTCTAAAATTTCCGAATTGCGCCGTCCTTATAGCCAATGTAGTCCACGTCTCCATTCATATGGGCAACTGCCGAGTAAACCCTGCCGTTGATAATGTCCAGGGCAACTTCCTTATGAATCCAGTAGGTAACATCCGGGAACTGAACGGCTCCCTTCAACGTTTTGCATACCCCTTTTTCAAAAACAATCCCGTAAGAATACTCGTCAAATACGAATTGGAAGCTTTTCGTGTAATCCTTTAAAGTAAACAAAAGGATGTCGTCGCTGGTACAGATGTTCTCAAAGGCCTGAAACACTGCGTCCAAATCCGCTTCTGTTACCGCTTCCTTCAGGATTTTGTTTCCTACTTCCGATATCAGTTGTTCATTCAGAAGCATATCTTTTCCTCCTCCATTTTTTGTCTTTCCTTTCCCTTTGTAATTTCACTATATCATAAAAAAATCTCCCTTTCACCAGATTTCTCCTGAGTTGTTTCACTATATGCAACAGTTTTGCTGTTTGTATTGTTTTTTGTCTAAAAATGTTATATTTTCTCTAATATCAATATATTGCAAAAAAATATCTAATAAATTTATACTCGTTATAAAATTATCAATCCATTTCACCTCTTAACTGATGCAGACTTTGGCTTTCTTCCTGCCGTTTGGATTCCCTCCTTCCTATTTTTCCCCATAATAAAAGCGCCTGCATTTTCGCAAGCGCTCCACTTATTTCTAAAATATATAGTCCCCATTACAACAATATTCCCGAATCCCCCTTGGGAAATAAGCTTTATCATCTCGTCTTCCGATATCGCTACATGTTCCTGGAACATATGCTGTACTAACTTTGGCGTACTAAACAGAATAATCTTGGCACCTCGATTATGTGGATTGGTTCTTCTCATCACGGAATCAATTTTTCCTACTGTACCTTTATCATCAGTCAAAACACATATTTTTCCATCAAACACTCCAGGCAAATAAGATAAAATATGTACACATATCGATATTAACTCTTCGCCCAGATTATCTTCATGTTCTTTTTTTCCTCTCACTGCAGTAAAGAATCTTTGATATAAGTCAGACGCTTTTCGGTTCTTTCCTTAGATTACTTCTGAAGTAAGTTTTTTGTCTGCTTTTAGAGTTTCTTCTATTGTGCTTACTGGCGATTTCACAGTTCTAACAGCCCACATCAAGTATTCATTTATTTTTTCATTCGTAGAAAAGCACTCTGAAAGAATATCATATGTATATTCCTCATTAAATATCACAACCTTGACTCCAGCACCATTCATTACTTTAAAGAGCTTAATGGAATGTCTTTGAAACGAACATGCATCATAAAAAAATACTTTTTCAGCAGAGAAAAAGATACTCTTCATTCCCTTGATTTCAGTTTCAACAAATGCCTCTATCTCACAAAAGTTGTTGGGGGTTTCAGTATATGTTGTCGCCATACTTTACTCCCCTTTTATCTTCGTATATAGTTCACGCATATTGTGAAGAACCTTCTTCAATGTGCGCTCATTTATATATTCGTCTGCAATATATTTTCGTCCTAATCTCTCGATAATAATCTCTATATGAGAGTAGTCATCCCTATTGGAAGCATCCATTATACTTTCGTCCAGCCATAAATCTTCCAATTTTTGTCTGATTTGAACTCTATCAAAATTGAATAGCTGCTCCGGAAGTACATTCCCGGCAATTAGCTCCAATTCAAGACATCTAATCAAAACTGCCATGTATGACACCTGATAGTATGACATCAATTGAATAATTGTATCGACTTCATTTCCATATGATTCATCTCTGAATTTTGAATATCATCTGGAAAAGGCATTTCAAAAACAAAATATCCCTTCTTTTGAAATGATGATCGAACAATTTGTAAAATGTTAAGGAGGTCACTATCATATTCAATTCCAGCGAATGAACAAAATCGCTTTACCATAGAATATATTTCTTCACGATTCTTATCACTATATGCAATAATTTTTCGTAAGCATTCTACGTTCATTCCTTATCCCCTTGCTATATTCTCAAATCGGCTTTTTGCGCTCATTACTTCATCGATATTTTCCATAAGTTCCATCAACCGCTCTGCAACCTGTTCCTGCTTGTGAGATGGTTCTCCGGTATAAAATGCAATTCTATTTATTGCAAAACTTCCCATTTGTGGAATGCTGATAGAATCTGCTAGAAAGAATTCCACATTTTTTCCCAGTCCACGCGCAATTTTTTCCATATCTGTGCCACTTTCTTCTTGCGAACCAGTCAATAAGCGTGACATCTTATTCTTATCTATACCTGTGATCATGCTGAGATAGGTCTGCTTGATCTTCATTTCAGATAAGTACTTGTTAACATTGCTTATAAACTTTGTCATGACACCCTCTCCTTTTCTTATCCTTGCCAAGGGAATGTCCGCAATCCTCTTTGCTGCTTGCTCATAACCCAATAGCTGCTCTGCAACTTGATTCGGTTAAATTATTAGATCTTGTTTCCTTCTTGTGATGACACAATGTAACCATTTTATCTCAAATTTCAAGATTTTATAACAGTAATTTTATTAATTTCTACTTTATTTAATTAGATTATTATGACCGAATCTTAAATTTTAATACATCTAATTAAAAGTCACTATCACTTTATATCCATCAGCCCTCATTTCGCGGCTGCACACGCAACACCCGCCCGCTGTCCTGCCTATACAGATAGTATTCTTCTGCTGTTTAATTATCAAATAAAAAAGTTTAAGGAGACAGTCCGGTAAAAATCCAGGGCTTTGAAAAACCCTGAACTTTTAAAGGACTGCCTCCTTCTTACCTATCAGGGGCGTAAATCGTTGTTTCCCGACAGCCCCTGCTCTCATTTATTCTGTAATTAATGGAAAGAAAACAGTTCATCCATAGGCTTTACCGTTCCAAGAACCGGCTGAGACATCTGTCCCAGCATTGCCGCATTAGATACCAGCACCATGGTAGTGTCCTTATAACCGGCTTCTTTGATCACATCCGGCTCAAATTCTACCAGCAAATCTCCGGCTTTTACTTTTGCACCCTGCTGTACCACTGCTTTAAAGCCTTTTCCCTTTAATTCTACTGTGTCAATACCGATATGTAAAAGCAGCTCCATTCCGTCCTTAGTCTCCATTCCCACTGCGTGTCCTGTGGGGAATACGGCGGCAACGGTGCCGTCTACGGGAGCAAATAATTTACCTTCAGAAGGAATAATTCCTACCCCAAGGCCCATCATTCCCTGAGAAAATACCGGATCTTCCACGTCTGCCAAAGGAATTGCAGTTCCTGCCATAGGACTGTATACGGTCTTCGGCTTACATCCGGAACCGCCTGCCTGCTCCTCCTGTTTTCCTTTCCCTCCAAAAAGATTTCCAAATAATCCCATATGATATTCTCCTCTCCATACATTCCAGAAAACAATATTTTCTGCTTTTAGTCTTATTTTACAAACTATAGAGGAAAATGTCAAATATTAACTTTTCTTTCTTCAATGGAATCTGTAGCCGTTGCGACAGGGCATCTTCTCACGTGACTGCGCCCTGGAATCACTTGACGGAGGCCTGTAAATTAATATATACTGAACTCACAGGAAAATCAGGATTTGTATTCAGAAGAAAAGCATTCCAGCATAGGAGGACAATATATGTTTTCTGTTGAACAAATTAAAACCTTAAATAATCTTGAACTGGAAATCTATGAATATGTGATCAAAAATCCGAACAAGGTAAAGTATATGCGAATTCGTGAACTGGCTTTGGAAGTGCATGCTTCAACTTCTACAATTCTCCGTTTTTGTCAGAAAATGGGGTGTGATGGCTATAGCGAATTTAAACTGAAAATGAAAGAATATTCCTTAAATCTTTCCCAAAGCCATATTACCGATGATGTCACAGAGGTAATTGATTTTCTGAAAAAAACATCAACCGATGAATTTGAACAAAGATTGGAAATGCTGACAGATGTAATTATGAAGGCAAAACATATTTTTTTTATCGGAAGCGGCATGTCCGGTATTGTAGCAAAATATGGAGCGCGCAATTTTTCCAGTATGGGAAAATTCAGTCTCTATATCGACGAACCCCATTACCCTACAGAAATCCGTTTTCTGGAAAATTCTCTTGCAATTGTGTTTTCCGTTTCAGGGGAGTCCCGTGATACAATCCGCCATACTACACGATTTAAAGAACAAAATTGTCAAATCCTAAGTATTACAAATACGGAAAACTGCACAATCGCAAAAATATCAGATTATAATATTGCCTACTATATCACTTATATGAAAATTGCAGATTATGACGTAACCTCTCAACTTCCGGCAATGAGTATTGCAGAACGTTTAGGCAAAAAAATATACCGGCGAACCGGCGGACATTTAGAAATCGTATGAAACACACTGTTACTTAAAAGGAACAAGGGACTACTTTTTGTCACTTGTTCCTTTTGCTTTCCAATTCGTTGACAATTACTCCTTAAATTCATACAATCAGAGACAACAAAAACAACACGATTAAAATAATCAGGAGGTAAGTAAACATGGCGAAAGATTATGCCGCAGCAGCAAAAAAGATTGTAGAACACATTGGCGGAGTCGATAATATTGCCAGTGTAACCCACTGTATGACCCGTCTGCGTTTTGTCCTCAATGATGAGAGCATCGTAAACGACGATGCCGTCAAAGGAACTGACGGAGTAATAGGTGTGGTAAAACAGGGCGGGCAATACCAGATCATTATCGGAAATCATGTAGAAACCGCATATCGGGAAGTCTTAAAGCTTGGAAATTTCGGTGAAGCAAGTGAGATTGCAAAAGGGGAGAAAAAGGAACCCCTGACACTGAAAAAAATCGGAAACAATATCCTTGACGCAATTGTTGGAACTATGTCCCCTCTTATCCCCGCAATTATTGGCGCTTCTATGGTGAAACTGCTTGTTATGTTGTTAGGGATGGCCGGAATTCTGTCTGCAGATGGAGAAACCTATAAAATCATCAATACCATTGGCGACGGAGCCTTTTATTTCCTTCCTGTCATGGTTGCCGCATCTGCTTCAAAGAAGTTTAAAACAGATATGTTTATTGCGATTGCCATTGGAGGAGTTTTAATTCATCCGGATTTCCGTTCTCTGATGGAGGCCGTAACCGTAGGAGAGACAGCAGCTCATTTTATGGGAATCCCCATCGCATCTGTAAAATATACTTACACCGTTATTCCCGCGCTCTGCATGACATGGATTCTTTCCTATATTGAGAGCGCCATTGACAAAATAACTCCTGCAGTTACCAAAAACTTTTTAAAGCCTATGCTGATCTTCCTCATTGCCGCTCCTATTGCGATTTTAATTATCGGACCTGCCGGTATCTTTGTGGGAGAAGGGATCTCTTCCTTTGTATTTTTTGTTCAGTCAAAGCTTGGTTTCCTTGCCGTTGGAATTATGGGTGCCATCTGGCCTCTGCTGGTTATCACAGGTATGCATCGCGTTTTTACTCCTACAATTCTTCAGACAATTTCTGATACCGGAATGGAAGGTACCGTAATGCCGTCTGAAATTGGCGCTAACCTGTCCTTAGGAGGTGTTTCACTTGCCGTAGCTCTCAAGACAAAAAATATAGAACTTCGTCAGACTGCTCTTGCAGCCGCTTCCTCTGCTCTAATCGCAGGAACTACCGAACCAGCCCTCTATGGAGTTGCTGTACGGCTGAAACGTCCGCTGCTGGCCTCTCTGATCACCGGCTTCGTATGTGGATGCTTGGCAGGCATTGCCGGTCTTGCCAGCCGCTCCATGGTATCTCCCAGCGTCCTGACCGGTGTTCAGTTTATTGATCCGGCCAATCCCGGAAGGAGTATTATGTGGATTGCAGGTATTTCCGTTCTTTCCATTGTCCTTTCCTTTGTATTAACACTTGTAATCGGTTTTAAAGATATTCCAGAGGGAGAATAATAATGATTCATGATTTCAAATTACCGGAAAACTTTTTGTGGGGCGCCGCCATTTCTGCCAATCAGGCAGAAGGGGCCTTTCAGGAGGATGGCCGGGGAATCAGCAATATTGATCTGATTCCCCATGGTCAGCAGCGAATGGCTGTCAAACTGGGCAACATCACACACCCTAAAATCCTTTCCAGTGAGTATTACCCAAGCCATGACGGCATTGATTTCTATCATCGTTATAAAGAAGATATTGCCCTGATGGCCGAATTGGGATTAAAGGTATTCCGTACGTCTATTTCCTGGTCCCGTCTCTTCCCCAATGGAGATGAAAGGGAGGCTAATCCTAAGGGAATTGCTTTTTACCAGAATGTATTTACAGAATGCAAGAAATATGGAATTGAACCTTTGGTAACCCTCTGCCATTTTGATATTCCCATGGGTTTGATTATAAAGTATGGTTCCTGGAGAAACAGAAAAGTGATCGACTGCTTTGTCCGATATGCAGACACCTGCTTTCGGGAGTTTTCCGGCCTGGTAAAATACTGGCTTACATTCAATGAAATCAATATTGTATTGCACAGCCCGTTTTCCGGTGCCGGAATCGCCTTCGAAGAAGGAGAGAATAAAAATCAGACCATTTATCAAGCCGCACACCATATGCTGCTGGCAAGTGCGATGGCCGTAAAGCTGGCGCACCGATACGGCGCGGACAATCAGATAGGCTGCATGTTAGCAGGAGGAAGCTTTTATCCTTATTCCTGTAATCCCCTGGATGTCTGGGAATCGGTGAAAAAAGAGCAGGAAAATCTCTTTTTTATTGATGTGCAGGCACGGGGACACTACCCTTCTTATGCCAAAAAACTATTTGCGGAAAAAGGCGTTCATCTAATAATAGAAGACGGGGATCTTGATACGCTCAAAACAACTGTCGATTTTATTTCTTTCAGCTATTATGCCAGCCGGTGCGTTTCCTCTGATATAAACAATAAAGTCATAAATGACGGAAATGTAGTCCGTTCTGTTGAAAACCCCTATCTGCAGGCAAGCGACTGGGGGTGGGTAATTGATCCTCTGGGACTTCGGATCACCATGAATCAGTTATATGACCGGTATCAGAAGCCGCTGTTTCTTGTGGAAAACGGATTGGGAGCCAAAGATGTAGTTGAGGAAAACGGCGACATCTTTGACAGTTACCGCATTGATTATTTAAAAAGGCATATTGAGGCTATGAAGGATGCTGTGGAAGACGGCGTGGAGCTGATGGGATATATAGCATGGAGCTGCCTGGATCTGGTTTCTGCTTCAACAGGAGAAATGAGTAAACGTTATGGATTTATTTATGTAGATAAAGAGGATAATGGAAGCGGAACTTTTTCCAGAAAAAAGAAAAAATCTTTTTACTGGTACCAGAAGGTAATCAGGAGCAACGGAACCGTATTAGACATTTAAGCCGAGCAGCAACACCGTTGTAATGCCCATTCTATAAGGGTTTTACAGCGGTGTTGCTTCGTTTTGATATATTGAATCCCCTCTGCATTACCATTATCATATCGAACAAGGCTCTTTATGACTTCACCTGTTTTTCTTTGTTTACCACATAAATCCCCAGGCATACCAAAACCAAAGCCGTCAGAGCATTGACGGAAAACGCCTGCTCCTT
>Ga0137306_103740_pt1 | contig 11014 bp, 8 predicted proteins | sample Inofroosms_March_FD_97187 | JGI IMG/M metagenome (GOLD analysis project Ga0137306, IMG submission 97187) | Mouse cecal microbial communities from Vienna, Austria - N-Acetylneuraminic and N-Acetylglucosamine D2O microcosms_March | ecosystem: Host-associated > Mammals > Digestive system > Large... | reverse complement strand
CAGATAAAAACCTGCCTTTTAATTCATTACAGATTTTTTTATAACTATAAGCTGAATCAATTTTCTGTTGAACCATAAATGGAATAATACTTTCTGTTATTTTTTCCGGCAAATGCGCAGAAAGTTTTTTTATAAATTCAACAACCGTATCTGTCGGTTCTAACCTCGATAAATATACAATCAATATAATGTTTAATATGTTAGTTATACTATTTACTGCATAAAGTTGTTGAAATGCTGTAAATACTGTATGATTCAGGCAATTTTCATAGTTAACCGCAACCAAATAATATGTTTCATTTTCCTTATCATAAGAATATATAAATTGTCCAAAGTCTCTAAAGTTATACTCACGAAACAGTTGATAAGAATTTGAAAGAAGTCTCGTATATTTATCCTGATTCTGGACTGCTTTTACCTCGGTAAAATCTGTATCAGCTTCACATACAAAAGATAAAGCTAAAGGCGGATTACCTAGTATGGTTATTACGATTTTTTCCGCAGAGCCGATACTTCCATATAAACAAATTTCTTCGATATCGGAATCATTATCAAAAAGTTGAGATATCATGGAATCTGCTTCGCTTATAGAAACTGCCGTATATTTCTCTTTTGAAAGACAGTTGTTTGCATAAACAGGTTCCAATACGATAGGAACTTTCATTTTTTTATTTTTTAATATGTCACATACAGATTTATTATGGAATCTCGAAATAAACTGCGGTTTCGGCATACCAAGCGACATCTGTGAGCAGATGGCTTTTTCATGTAATATTAACGAAGAAATATAGGTACACCCCCAAAATTCCAACTCAAGATTTTGCAATAGTTGGGAAATTATGTAATCATTAAGTTTATATTTGTGACCGCATTTTTTCTTTAAGGTGTATTGAGAGCAAGGAATAATGCATAGATAGTTATTTTGCTGTAACAGTAATTCTAACTCTTTTCGGGTAGGATCCACCATGTATGTAAATTTAAGGCAAGAAGACTTCTCAGAGTCTATAATATTAATTAAATCTGTGTTAAACTCCGATATCTGGGAAAAAACAAGCAGCACTTCATATTGTTCCTGAAACATTTAAATCACCTACCACCATTCTTATTTCAACGCTATATGATATTATTATATAGGTTAATCTAGCTATATCCTGTATCTGCGACAGTGAGTAATTTTTGTCTATTTGTCAGCAGCCAATAACTATTCATTATCCCTTCAATACAAATCCATCTAAACCAACGGATAACTATCAATTATCCATCATTCATTTCTCTTTCTCCCCTGCCCAAACCACGCCGCCCCATCCTTAGATGAAGCGGCGCAAGTACAAAAACACCTGTTATATTTTCTGATTAAGACACACAAAAATCCTTTCGTGGATGTTTCCTGGTCAGAATATCCCGTTGCTTGGACATTGCCACGTGGGTATAGATTTCCGTAATGTTGATGGAGCTGTGCCCCAGCATTTCCTGAATGTAGCGGATATCCACATCGGATTCCAGCAGGCAGGTGGCAAAGGTATGGCGGAACATATGGGGCGTAATATGTTGCTCAATGGAGGCCAGGGCGGCATATTTGTTGATAATTCGCCGGACAGACTGGTCTGACAGGGGCTGATGGCAGTGGTTGATGAAAAAGCAGCCGCAGGCGGTAATTTCCTGCTGGTATTCCTGCTGATATTCCTGCAGAATGCGGAGCACATCTTCATTGCCAATCTGGATTCTGCGTTCCTTTGAGCCTTTTCCGTAGATAAGGATGGTTTTATCATCCAAATCCACGTCCGATACTTTCAGGGCGCAAAGCTCGGAAATCCGCATACCGGTGGCAAAAAGGAGTTCTATGACTGCAATATCCCGCAGAACATTGTGTTGCTGGTAAGGCGTTCTGGCAGCAGCGCGCTGCCGGTACATGGTGGACAGAAGGAGTTCCATGGTATGGAGGGGGATAGTTTTGGGCAGGATAACAGGCTCACGGAATTTTACCTGAATTTTATTGAAAGGGTTGAGGGAGATAAGGTCTTTATATTCCAGATAGTGGAAGAAAGCCTTTAAAGAAGCAATTTTCCGTTTGACGGTTTTGGACTTATAGATGGTATGGAGCGGAGCGATATAGGATTCCAGCAGTTCCGGGCTGATATCCGTAAGCCGGGCAGGGGAGATAGCAGAGGAAAACTGATTCAAATCAATGCGGTATGCTTTGAGGGTTTTGGAATCCAGACGCTTCTGGGACTGGCAGAATTCCAGATAAGTTTTGATTGTTGTCTGTAAATGGCTCATGACAATTTCTCCTTTGTATGTGTGATATGAAAAGTGTTTTGAATATTGGAACTCAGAGAATTATAAAATTCTGATAATGATTAAATTTTCCAATTATCTGAATATGTTACCTGAAAGAACGGAATCTGGCAAGAAGGGGAAGCAGGGCAGGGACAGGAAGTCGGAAAAATGAGTGAGAAAGGCAGGACAGAAAGCAGGAAAAATGGGCGAGAAAGGCGGGACAGAAAAAGACAGGGCTGTCGCAAAACAGACGCTATATACAGGATATGGGATTCAGACCAGATAGTCTTATCATATATTGTATATAGGCTGCATATTGCAACAGCCCCGTCAGGGGATGTGCAGGAATCAGGCAGCTACTCTACCAGACGTCTCAGGGCGTCATATTTCATGAAATCCTCCATGGTAATGCCGCAGTCGCCGATTTCCCGCGGATTCTTTACGCCCTTTTTCCCGTCGGCATGGTAATCGGATCCGCCGGAAATGATAAGGCCCTGACCGGTATAGAGCTGTTCTACTTCGGCTTTGATTTCTGCTGCGGTCATGGTGCCGCTGTAGCTGGTCTTATCGTAGGTGTAGGAGGCTTCGATTCCGTCCAGTCCTGCGTCTGTGAGAATCCGGATAAATTCTTTTCGGGTAAGCTCCTTTCCCTGATAAGTGACTGGCTCGGAAATCAGATAGGGGTGGGCCAGAATAACGATACCACCCATGCTGTGGACTGCCTGGATAACAGAAACGGAATCCGGCTTCTCACGTTTGATAACGATTTCCCTGGAGTTTTTTACAAAAAGTTTTGCGTCCTGCCAGTTTTCAAAATACCCTTTTCGCACCATCAGCTCGAAAATCATTTTTTTCTGCACCAGATGATCCGGAATGGAATGTCCGTTGTTGTTCAGGACTTCCTGCCAGCTCATGGGCATTCCCTTTTCACTGAGGGCCCGAATCAGTTTCCGGTAGCTGTCCACCTTGCTTTTTACAGTGAAAGTGTCCAAATCGGAAAAATAAGGATTCTCCCAGTCGCAGTTAAAGCAGACCAGATGAACGTCGTCGATGTAAGTTTCACAGGAGATTTCGATACCTTTGATAAGCTGAATGCCCTGTTCCCTGGCGTAGGAAAGGATATCCTTTTCGCCCTGTTCCGTATCCACCACAGCCGGGGGAATCACATCATGGTCTGTGATGGCAACAATCTTAACGCCTCGTTCGGCAGCATGGCGGATGAATTCTGCCGGGCTGTCATTTCCGTCGGAACGGTTGGTATGTCCATGTAAATCACACTCAAAGTTTGCTTTCATAATTATTCCCTCATCTAAAATTCTTTGCTGAGACCTGAGAACACCTTCAGGTGTTTCTGCACTTCCAGAACTACCGCCTGTTTTACTTCCGTGTCGAAAGGAATGGGAGCGTATTTTTCTTCTGAGAGAACCAGTTCCCGGATTTTGTCCAGATACGCATTTTTGACTACGGTGGAAATGTTGACTTTCCGGCCGCCTGCGGCAATCAGCCGGATAAAGGTATCTGCGGACAGTCCGGAGCCTCCGTGGATGACCACCGGAGTGGTTTCCCGGCCCAGACGTTCCACCAGGTCAAAATTGATTTTGGGCACTCCATGGTAAATGCCGTGGGCGGTTCCGATGGCGGGAGCGATGGCGTCAATGTGGGAACGCTGAATAAATTCCATGGTTTCTTCATAATCTGCGCCCACAGCCGTATCACTGACGATATCTTCTTCCACACCGGAAATGATACCGATTTCTCCTTCGATGGCCACGTTGCGTTTATGGGCGTATTCGGCCAGTTCTCTGGTGTTACTGATATTTTCTTCAAAAGGCAGATGGGAAAAATCCATCATAATGGCGTCCCATCCGGTGTCTGCGCAGAGCTTTCCCAGTTCTTTGTTCCGGCAGTGGTCCAGATGAAGCGCAACCTCTATGCCGAGACCCTGCCGCAGGGAATCCACCATATCGTATAACCGTTTCGCGCCGAAATGTTCCACGGTTCCGGCAGAAGTCTGGATAATCAGGTTGACGTTAAGCTGGCTGGCAGCTTCTGCGGCGGCGTCTGCGGTCAGGTAATTGAAGATATTCACTGCTCCCACAGCGATATTTTTCTTTCTGGCATCCTCTAATACGCGGATAAATCTGTTGTCTGACATATGTTATTCCTCCTTTTACAATATCATGCATGTATATACAGGAAAAGGTACAATAAAACTCTTCCTGGAAAATCTGATTGAAAGGGAACTGCCAGGAGCAGTTCGGCTGAACAGTGTATGAAAATCTGCGCATATGCAGTTATTCATACTGAAGACGGATTTTGATTTTATCTCCCCGGAAAACTACTTTTGTATATTCGTAAGGCTCGTCTGTCTCGGAATAAAGAATATCCTTCAGCAGCAGAAGAGGATAGCCTTTTTCCACGTCAAGAAGGGCTGCTTCCCCTTCGGAAGCCTGTACGGATTCCAGTGTCTCCAGAGCTTTTTTCCGTTTGATACCGTAGTTCTGATTGAGGAGAATGCATAACTGCTCCTTTTCCAGAGCTTCCGGCGTCAGTGTTTCACTGTAGGAAGAGTTTACATAGGAAATATGTATACTGATAGGGCCTCCCTTAATACAGCGTACCCGCTTGATTTTAAATACGGGGGTGTCTTTGGGAAGTCTTAAATGTTTTGCGACTGTGGCGCTGCATGGCTCTATGCCGCATTCAATGATTTTTGTGGCCACTTCATAGCCCATTTTCTCCAGCTGTTCCCGGATGCCGATGTAGGATGGGCTGAATGTTTCTATTTTTTCAGCTACAAAAGTGCCGATACCCTGTACCCGGTAAAGACGGCCTTCTTTTACCAGGTCTGTCAGAACAGAACGGACAGTCATGCGGCTCAGGCCATAGGTGGCGCTGAGTTCATTTTCTGACGGAATTTTCTTATTCGCTTCCCATTTGCCGGAATCAATGGCATCGATCAGGATATCCATAAGTTGTTGATATAACGGTTTGGGGTTGTTTCTGTCTAACATTTATGTCCTCCTCCTCATCTATTGAAAACAGATGATTTGGCTGTCCGCTGTACGGAAGAATCACACTTCATCCTCTTTCAATACATGTATAAATGACCATTTTCTCAGCTTTTTTCGGGCCGGATTGGATGGTCATCCACCATATGGATGTTAAAAATTTCCACATTAATATTATAGGATATTAGAGATTTACTGTCAAGGTTGCGAAATCTGCGAAAAGGCTCCGGAGCCTTTTCCATTCAGGTACCCGGAGCCTTTGCTGTCTTCGCTTCATATATTCCTGTTTACTCATTTTCAAAGTCTGTAATTCTCTGAACCTTGGGCCCGGATCTTCCGTTTGGGTCAAAGGTCTGGGCGAGATATTCTTTTACCATGACTTTGGCCAGTTCGATGCCCACAACCTGGGCACCCATGGTAATGATGTTCGCATGATTGGACAGCTCGGCTCTCTGGGCCTGGTATACGTCGTGGATACATGCTGCGTAAGCGCCTTTTACTTTATTTGCGGCGATGGATACGCCGATTCCGGTTCCGCACAGGAGAATGCCCCGGTCAAACTCTTTAGCAGCAACTGCCTGGGCTACGCGGAATGCGGTGTTTGCGTAAATGGGATCGTCGCTGCCGAAATCTGCTGTTTCGTATCCCAGGCTTTCCGTATATGCCATAAGCTGTTCTTTGAACTCCTGTGCGTTTGGATCACATCCAAATACAATTTTCATGTTGCTTCCTCCATGACTGATGTTTTTACACAGGGTAAAAACGGGTGTATGTTCTCTTACAGGAAATGTCCTGTTACGTTAAAGCGTGAAGTATTTAACTCTGTCCCTTTGCCGCATTCATAAACCGTCTCTGGTAGCTGATAACCTGATTGGTGGACGTGAACCTTGCAAGATACTGGGGCTCGGCGGTGATGACTACTTTATGATTCATATCCTGGAATTCCGGTTCAGCCAGAAGTTTGTCAATATCCGGATAGTTGTAAGGGCCTTCCATGGAGCATACGATAAGCCGTGTGTCTTTCATATTGCAGTTTTTCAGTACCCGCAGATTATGCCGCATACCGTCCAGTCCGTCGCTGCCCTGAGCGTCCTCAAAATGGCGGTATGTAATCAGGTCCCGGCCGAAGCGGAGCACTTCTTCCAGGGAAATGCCTTTGTCGGCTTCTGTGTAATAGTCACAGGAAATAAAGTAATCCCGAAGCTGTTCCAGAACAGCGGAATCGCCGGAAGAATCATACATATGAAGATAATTCTGAATGGTCTGGGACTGTACCAGACGGTGGCGCAAAAAGGTGTTGATGAAATAGGGTCTTGCCTGCAGTGCCATAAGGGTCTGGAAGGGCTCAAACATCAGGGTAAAATTCACCCGGTATCCGTGCTCATGCAGTTTCAGTGCCAGGTTGTGGCCTCGCAGTGCGTGTTCTGTCTCAATCTGGTCGAAGCGTTTATCCAGTTTTTTATTACCGTTCAGAAGCTGTCCCACGTTCTGGGGTGTGACTGCGCCGGTGTGGGGCACTTTGATTACCACCCGGTATTTGGAGAACATTTCTTTAAATTTTTCCGCTTCTTCCAGAATCTTGTTGAAGTCTTCCTCAAAGGGGTTGTTCAGCTCCACGCTGATGTCGCACCCCGGCCCCAGGATTTTTCCGATTTCTTCCATAACCTCATCACGGTTTTTGTAGATATTTCCCACGTTGGCTTTGGGATTGTTGATAAACAGATCGTAGATAATACCGGGGTTGCAGGTAAGATTGGAAATCAGGGGGCTGATGGGGGCTACCTCGTAGGGATTGGCGCTGTCTGCGGAAAAAAGTACTCTGGTGGGACGTAAGATTCCGTTTTTATCATAAGAAATATCTCTGACCAGATCCGCCCGGATTACACCGTCACTGTCCAGCACCAGTTCCCGTTTAAATCCGGCAGGAGTTTCTCCTTCCGGTACGTGGAATGTTTCGATAACGTCTCTGAACTGGTCGGTAACGCCGATGCAGCGGCCAATATGTTTCAAATCCTGATATTCTTCCAGGTCAATGGGCATGTCCAGAACCCGTTCCACCAGGGATTCTTCTCCCTGGATGGTTTCCAGTCCCAGTGATTTTAAATTGATGTTCATTTTCTCGTAACCTCCTGTCAGTAAATGCTTTCTGTCAGTAAATGCTTTCTGTCCGGAAGATGGTTTGTCCGAAAAACGTGTCTGCCGGAAGAAGGTGATATACATGTATATACAATATAAGATATAATTTAAAAAGAAAGAGTAAAGAAATGTAACAGTGAGGGCTCTCCTGTTACGGAAACTTCCGTACATCCGGGCAGGAGAGAGGCAGGCAGGTAAAAACGCTCCTGTCCGGAAACGGAATTCCTTTCATTCCGGTCTGCAGGCTGGTAAGCCAGAGGGAGGGCTTACCGGCCTGCAAATCTGATATGATTAGAAAATCTTTTTGTCCAGTGCGTCGTAAATGTCGCAGAATCTCTGGTAAGCTGCGTCATAAGCTGCAAAGTTGTCCGGATTCGGTGTGTATTCTTTGGTAGTGCGGACTACCTTTGCTGCTTCGTGGCAGTCTTTGTATGCGCCTACGCCAACGCCTGCGTAGAGAGCTGCGCCCAGACATCCGGCTTCTCCGTTTTCCAGAATCTGGATGGGATGTTTGAAAATGTCGGCCATCATCTGGCACCACAACGGAGATTTTGCTGCTCCTCCGGCCAGACGGATTTTGCCGATTTTAATGCCGGATTCTTCTTCTGCACGGATAATGTCATACATTTCATAGCAGATACCTTCCATGACTGCACGGGCCATGTCTGCCTTGGTTGTTCCGAGGGTCATGCCAATCCAGGAGCCTCTTGCTTTTCCGTTGATTCTGGCTCCGCCGGCGCCCTGCAGGAAGGAGAGGAAGGTTACCCCGTTTGCTCCGATGGGAGAGGTTGCAATCTGGTCATTAATCAGGTCATAAGGGTCTTTTCCGGCTGCTTTTGCAGCTTCTTTTTCATAATCGCAGAAAGTGTCGCGGTACCATCTGTATGCAGATGCTGCGGTGTTGGCAAAAGCCTCAATGGTGAAATTGCCGCATCCATGGTTGCCTTTTACCACCAGACGTTCCTTGGGGTCGCGGATGGATTTGTCAGAAACCACGAAGCAGGAACCGAAGGTGCCAAGTACCAGGGCAGCGTCTCCGTCGTTTACAGCGCCTGCGCCGAAGGTACAGCAGTTCTGGTCATGAGCGCCGATGCAGATGGGAGTTCCCACCGGAAGGCCTGTCTTTGCAGATACTTCTTCTCCGATATGTCCTACCACTTTACCGGGTTCTTTTACGATGGTGGCACGTTTGGACAAATCAATGCCCAGAATGTCGTGGAGTTCTTTGGACCAGCATTCATTGTCAATGTCCATCATACCTTCCCGGCTGGCGGAGGAGTAGTCGGTGTAATATCCGTCCGCGCCGAATTTTTTCAGGAAATAATCCTGCATGGTGGCGAACATGGCTGTTTTCTCAAAGTTTTCCGGTTCATGGAGTTTCAGCCATGCCAGTTTTCCGTTGGAGAAGGTGGTTCCCACCGGGTCTCCGGTCTGCTTATAAATTTCGCTTCTGGGGATTCTGTCTAACAGGTACTGAATGCCTTCGCCTTCACTTCGTAAATCCTGCCATCCGACCCATGGACGAATCAGTTCGCCTTCTTCATCCAGAAGTCCGATTACGGAACCCTGGCTGGAGAAGCCAAAGCCGATAATGTCGTTGGGGTTGATGCCTGTTTTCTCAATGGTGGTCTTAATGCTGTCGAAAAATGCGGGAAGCAGGTCTTCCGTAAGCTGCTCTACATATCCGGGCTTCGGATAATAGCAGGGATATTCCCGGTAATCGCTTCCAATCAGTTTTCCGTCCAGATCAAAAATACAGGTTTTGCAGCCAGTGGTGCCGCCGTCAAGTCCAACTAAATATTGTGCCATAATAAAAATCCTCCTCGTTTTCTTTCAAAATTTTTAAAACCCCGAAATATTTGTCAGCAGATACAAAACATACTGTCCGTGCAGGTTTCGGTTTATCAGGTCAGTAAGGAATACAATGGCAATTTGTATTTGGGGATGAAGCCCGCCCGTCCCGTAAATTCCATATCTGTTCTGTCTGTGTGTCTGTTCCGGCATGTGCCGGAATCTGTCTGTACCGCATCCGGTGTAAAATGTCTTTTCCGGACTATTCTTTATCTCCAACGTAAGCCGGAATCAGGCCGATTTTTCTGAGATCGTCTACTGCGTCCAGAATTTCCATAGCAGCTCTTGTTCCGATGATTTCTGCCCCTGCCTGGATAAAGCAGAAGGTGTTCTGAGGTCTTGGGTCCTTCACACCGGCAACTTTTACCTTTGTTTTGGTGCCTTCTACAGCATCCACCATCAGCATAACGTCCTGAACGGAGGGGCCTGCATACTGTCCCGTGGAAGTTTTTACCCAGTCAATGCCTGCTTCGCATACCAGTTTGGTGGCGGTTACGATTTCCTCTTTTGTCAGGAAACAGGTCTCGATAATCATTTTGGTCATAACGCCCTGTGCAGCTTTTACATATTCCTTAAATTCTGCCAGAATCTTGTCGTATTTTTTGTCCTTCAAATCGCCTACGTTCATGCAGTTGTCCAGAACGGTAGCACCCAAACGTACGGCTTCTTCTGTTTCAAATGCTTTGACTGCGCTGGACTGCTGGCCAAAGGGGAATCCGATGGCTGCCCCTACCATGATGTCCGTTCCTTTCAGTTCTTCTGCTACGATGGGTGTCCATTCCGAAGAGGAGAAGCAGAAAGCCTTACAATTGTACTCTTTTGCAAGCTGGCAGCCTTTGCGGATTTCAGCTTCTGTGGTCTGCTTGGGCAGTACGGAAAAGTCAAATAATTTTCCCATATCCCATTTTGTCATTTTTGATAAATCAATCATTGAAAAACCCTCCAGTCATATTCTGTCTGTGCTTATTTATCCCCGGTATAAGCGGGAATCAGTCCCATTTTCCTCAAATCATCTACGGAATCCAGAATTTCCACTGCCGCTCTTGTTCCAATCAGTTCTGCACCGGCTCTCAGGAAGCAGAAAGCGTTCTGCGGTCTTGGGTCTTTCACACCGGATACTTTGATTTTGGTTTTGGAGCCTTTGACTGCGTCCACCATCAGCATAACGTCCTGAACGGAAGGTCCTGCGTACTGTCCTGTGGAAGTTTTTACCCAGTCAATGCCTGCTTCGCATACCAGTTCCGTAGCGGTTACGATTTCCTCTTTTGTCAGGAAACAGGTCTCGATAATCATTTTGGTCATGACGCCCTGTGCAGCGTCTACATATTCTTTGAATTCCGCGCGGATTTTGTCGTATTTTTTGTCCTTCAAATCGCCTACGTTCATGCAGTTGTCCAGAACGGTTGCGCCCAGACGAACTGCTTCTTCTGTCTCAAATGCTTTGACTTTGCTGGACTGCTGGCCGAAGGGGAATCCGATGGCTGCGCCTACCAGAAGGTCGCTGCCCTTCAGTTCTTCTACCACTACCGGAGTCCATTCTGAGGAAGAATAGCAGAAAGCCTTGCAGTTGTATTTGATGGCTTCCTGGCATCCTCTGCGGATTTCAGCTTCCGTTGTCTGCTTGGGCAGCAGTGCGTAGTCAAATAATTTCCCCATTTCCCATTTTGTCATTTTTGATAAATCCACCATAGTTAAATCCTCCTTTGTATATGTAAAGTTACCACCCTGCTGTGAATGCA
>Ga0137306_103738_pt1 | contig 11018 bp, 18 predicted proteins | sample Inofroosms_March_FD_97187 | JGI IMG/M metagenome (GOLD analysis project Ga0137306, IMG submission 97187) | Mouse cecal microbial communities from Vienna, Austria - N-Acetylneuraminic and N-Acetylglucosamine D2O microcosms_March | ecosystem: Host-associated > Mammals > Digestive system > Large... | reverse complement strand
AAAGAGAACTTTCATATCTTATGAAGTATATCGAGAAAACGGGCGAAAAGATTGTTTACAGCAAGGGACTGTATCAATATTTTATCTCGGACATAATGGACGAAGATATAGTATCCACAATAGGGCAAGAGGACAAAAAGCTACTGCTTTTCGATGATTTCAACTGCTGGGACGAGGGCTTATACATGGGAAAGGTAAGCCCCGAAGTAATAGCGCAAATGCGAAAGAGCAACTAACATAGCGACGGCGAGAGAAAAATTCGGGCGAGCACGGAAAGCCTGCGCGTGCCGCCCGAATTTTCGCCGTCGCTATTTGTTTGCTACGGTTTTGTTGGGTTGTGTTGTGCGTGGCGTGTGCTTGTCTGGGCGAGCGCAGCGAGCCCACTTGTTCAAGACAAGCACACGCCACGCTCTCATATTTGTTTATTGTCCCTTATTTAAGGCACATACCGCTTCTTGCATCAATCACACGTCTTGCTGTCAGTTTGCAGTTTTACGGTATTACATTTCTTTGATAAATATATTGTATATTTGTTTTTTCTTCTGTTTGGCATAGGCGTAAGCGATGGCAGTTCCGCTTTTGGGTTGATAGTCTGGAAGAAACTTATTAGGCGCTTTCCGCTTGGGCGGTAAATAGTCTTTGTTATAGTAGAATACGCATACGTTGCTGTTGTCGATCATTTCTTGGTTGCGCATGATGTATGCGTTTTTGTTTGCATTTATAGATTTCATCGAACTAACTGCTTTTTCGTAGTCCGTGTAATGAATTTCGCACTTTGCTATTCGAGAGAAGAACTGTTCGCAACTTTCCCGTTCTTCTTTGGACGTAAACGCTGTTTCGTGGGGCGCATTATAACTTATACGCTTGAGGTGGGGGTATTGCGCCTGAAGCTCGGTAACAACTTCCCAGCATAAAGTATCGAACTCACTTCGACTGCCGAATATAAAAGTGTCAGCACCGTTCTTTATAAGCATTGATATCGTGTCGTGCAGCCTGTCTTTGATTTGTTCGGTGTCGGCAACTTTGCGATGCCCTATAAAGCACACTTTCATATCTATTCTCCAATACGGTTGCATTTGCAACCATATTATAACACCGAGCGAAAAACCTCAAAGCGTTCGGGGTTGTAAATGCGTCCCTATGTTCAAAATATAATTTGGTAAAATTATAGTTGTAAAAACAACCGTAGGAGGACGTATGAAGTTAAGCACGGCAGTTGCAATGAGAATAAGCAATATCTTGCGAGAAAAGAATATGTCGCAGTATCGGTTGGAGAAAAATATAGCGATGCCACACAATACAATGAAAACGCTGATGAGTGAACGTAATAGCGGTGTTAATCTTAAAACAGTAATGCAGATAATTCGCGGACTTGAAATGACAACGGCACAATTTTTCGATGATCCGTTGTTTGAAAATCCCGATTTGGAAATTGATTAAAGAGGTAAAATATGGCGAGTAAAGAAGTTGTTGTTCAGGGCATCAACGTAACATACAAGTATGTAGGAAAAGAAGATTATATTTCGATTACCGATATAGCGAAATACTTTAATGCAAAAGATCCTTCCGGCGTAATCCGTAATTGGATGTCTAATAAGGACTCATTCGAGTTTTACAGCTTGTGGGAAGAAATACATAACCCCGATTTTAATTCCGTGCAAATGCGCAGAATTAAAACAGAAGAAGTGGGATATAACCGCTTCACAATGACGCCGAAACGTTGGAAAGACGAATTTAATGCGATTGGCATTATTCCCGGCGCAGGAAAATACAGCGCAGGAACTTTTGCGCATAGGGATATTGCTTTTGAATTTGCAAGTTGGATTAGTCCGCAATTCAAGTTATATTTGGTAACGGAGTTCCAACGCCTAAAATCCAAAGAGCAGCAAGCTCTTGAATGGACTGCGAAGCGTGAACTTGCAAAAGTAAATTACCGTATACATACCGATGCAATAAAAGAAAATATTGTTCCCACGCTTACGGAAGAACAGTTGAAATATGTTTATGCGGACGAAGCGGACTTATTGAACGTTGCGTTGTTCGGAAAAACGGCAGGTCAGTGGCGAAAAGAAAATCCTACATTAAAAGGCAATATACGGGATTATGCCACAATAGAACAGTTGCTTGTGATAGCAAATATGGAAAGTCTTAATGCTTATTTAATCGAGCAAAAGATTCCGCAGGCAGACAGGCTGACGCAGCTTAACAATATGGCACGTTCGCAACTGCGTGTATTGCAGGAAAGCAATTCGAGATTACTTGCGGAAGGAAGAAAGGATTAGGATACAAAGTGCTTGACCTTGTTAGCTGAAATTGCTATAATAATTATTGTACGAGTCCACGCACAACCGATTTGTGCAGCGTTGTGCTACGCCTATGCTGGTTGAGTTCTTTTGGGACATACAGGGAGTGGTGTTACTTGTACATTTTTTTCGCCTCCGAAGTGATAGGATTAAAACGTGGAGGTAAACACAATGAAATCAACACACAAAGTCGAAAGATTTGATTATTCAAAGATTGAGGCACAACAGGACGCAATTCTACTTTATCAGTATTGGGGCTTACATCCGAAGTCTGGTAGAATACATATTGATACAAAACGGTATAAGCGAACCTGTGAAAAAATTGGGATTACGGACTTTATGCCGGAAGGGATGTTTGCTAATCGCCAGACACCTTATTTTGTTCCGTCGAAAGTTAAGCGTTATGATTATGCTATAAATATATTTGTAGATTTGATTAACGGTTTACGGCGTGATTGGAATGAAGAATACAAGCCCGTTTTATCGAAAATCAAAACGCCGAAAGAAGTGGCAGAGTCTATACGCTTAAACGAAATGATGTATACTTCAGATCCCGATGACCTCGACGAGATAAACATTGATGCAATGTTCGGTGGCATACGCAGGGAAAGACAGTATAACAAAATTGTAAACTCGCTTTATTGTCAATTTATTTCTAAAATTTGCACAGAGATAGACAGATATACTTTGATTGTTATGTGCGAGCTGGGCTATAAAGGTAAAGACTACAGTTTCAGTTCGTTTGCGAAATTTTCCGACGGGTTGCAAAACAATAAAAACGGTATTAAACTTTCGAGTTTGTCAAAGTATAATGCCTATAACCTGTTACATAAAATAAATAATTTCTTAAAACATAATACAATAAGTTCTTACAACGATTTGCGAAAATTTTATCCCAAGAATGTTTGTCATGTGGACGATGGAACAGCCCAAGAAGCCTATCAGAACGGAATGTTTGCAGGTGATTGGATAATTCTTAAAGAGAATTACATAGACGGCATATTCGACAGCCTTATCAAGTTTTTTGAAGATTATTGCAGACAATTTGTCAGCGAAGATATTGAGAGGGCATCTTGGGATTATGATGAGTATTTTATAGATGCGTTTAATCAAATGAAATATCCCCGTGAATATTGGGGTGTGTAATAACTTTAACCAGCATAACAAAAGCCCAGACTCCGAAAGGAATCCGGGCTTTGGCTTTATAACCGTATCGACTTCGACACGGTTAAACGGTTTGCGCTCTATCAGGTATGTAGATTTTGTCGGCAACCTTGACGGCTTTGTAAGCAATGCCGTTTATTGATTGAGTTCTGTATTCGGGCTTGCCTTTTGCGTTCGCCCGTAAAAACATTTTTTCGCCGTTCTCGTCTATGCGGTCAATGTTGCCGTCCATAAACTTGCTGTCGTTGCCGACCTCCAATACCTTCAAGCCTTTTTGCAGTAGGTATGAACTGAATTGCCATAACTTCTCGAACATTCCGTAACAGTCCATAATAAAGCAAAAATCTTCTTTTTCGCAGTAACCTGTAATTCTGTAATAATTATTCATAATTATTTACTCCTTTGCGTTAAGCCGCCGCTTGTATTTTCTTTAATTGTCTGTTGGCGTAGGGTAGCCATTTCTTGTTTACAAACTCTAAAACGCCGTCGTTCGGCTTGCTGTCGCCGTCGCCGTAGCATTGTAATATTTTCTTGCTTTTGAGCGAGTATTCGAGCGTAACGAACGGTGTATCAGGTTCGTTCGAGTTTCGGACGAAGAATATAAGACTTTCTTCACGCGCAAACTTTTGATCGTAATTCATATGACCTACGCAGTGGTGCAGGGTATCGCCTTCGTGCATTAAATCGCTCGGACTTCTTGCTATGACTACGACAAACGCTTCGTTGTTTCGTTGTAACGGCAAATACTTTTCGGCAACGCTCGCAAACTTCGCATACAGCTCTTTGCGTTCTTCGGCATCTTTCATTGCTTTCGCCGTGTGGTATTGGTCGATGCGCATATCGTGCCAATGCTTAAAGTTGTGGGGAAATACGTTTTTATCTTCGGTCATATCCAAGCCGAGATAATTGCAAGCCTTGAAATAGTCGTTATACGTTGCGATACTCGTATCCTGCTTTTTCACATATTCCAAGAACTTATCAGTCCGTCCTTTGAAAAACCGTCGTAATTCGGGATAACCGCCATTCTTATTGCAAAAACTTTTCTTTTGCTTTTCGAGCTGTTGTGTATCTTTGAGTGATTTACCCGTTTTGTAAGACGATAAAATTGTGCTTACGTAGTAATACCTTCCATGTAGTTCACTGCTGTTCTTTATAAGCCATTTGCGGAACTGCTTGTCCTTTGCTGCCTTTTCCAATAACTGCTTGCTTAACGCATACGTAGATAAGCCGAACTTGACGAACATTTCCGCTTGCGGATATTTTTCGTAAGTCCGCAGATATTTGAACAAGTCAATGCCGCCGTATTGCTTATAGGCGCTGTATTTATATTCGGGCAGTTTATCCATCACTTCGTAATTTACGATAGGGGCGTATGGATCGTAATATTTGTCGTCAGCCCAGCACCAACCGCGCTCATACCATTTATCGTATTTTTGTATGCCTTCATCGAACCAGCCTACACGATAGCCCATACCGCCGAAGTAGTTGTATTCCAAATCTTTTACATAGCATTTATCCGCATGGATGCCGTGAATAGCAACTATCTTCATATACAGTTTTTTGCGGTAATGCTTTACGGCAACGGTAATCTTTATAAGTTCTTTGCGTTTCCATAATGCAAGATAGCAATAAAAGCGGAGATGCTTTTCGGGCGTAGGATTAACTTTGAAATCTACTTTGCGAATACGCTCGGCTATGTACTTTGGTATCGTCAATTTTTCTGCATCTTCAATCGTCATAATATTCACCTCACGCCATATCGAATTTGCCGTCCAGCAAATCGTAAAGATAAATCATAGTTTCTTTGTCAAACGAAGTAGTGGAGTAGGGTGTGCTTTCGTCATCTTGCTCGTCAACCGTTTTCGGCTCTTGTATATCGCCGTCAAACTGCCGCATTTCCGCTTCGGAAAGTTCTTCTATATCTTCGTCCTCGTCTGGCAAATCGTCTTTGCATACGGGTGCGGAAATCTTTTTAAGCGGTACAACATCACCGTTTACTTCGATTATAACCATGTCGTGATTTTTCCGTATTTTGGCGATGTAAGCGTCTGCCGCGTGATAGGGGAAGCCAACCATAGGCACGCGCTCGTCATCGGTCAGTTTACGGCTTGTAAGCGTCAAATTAAGTTCATCGGCTAATGTTTCGGCGTCGCTGTCAAACGCTTCGTAGAAGTCGCCCAATCGCACGATAACGATACTGTCGGGATAACTGTCCGAAAGTTCCAAATACTGCGTATAGAACGGCGGATAGGGCTTCGGTGCGGGAACGGTTTTCGCATCTTTCTCGGCTATCGCTTGTTCGAGAGCATCGGCAATTTCGTCTATCGTCGGTTCGTCCGTTTCTTCGGTTTCTACGGCAAGTTCTTCCGGCGTGTAATCGTTATTCGGTTCTTCGCCGTCGTCCTCGTCCGCTACGTCTATAACTTCGTGATCGTCGGCTTGAACCGTTACGGGTTTCTTTTCCGTTTGCTCAATCATATCCCACAAGGACGCCTGCTGTTGTTTCGGTTTGGGCTGCTCGACTTTAACGGGTTTCGTGGTAGTTCTCGGTGTAGTCTTTACAACCGGTTTATACTCCGTTCCGTCCTCATTGAAAAGTTTGCCTTCGATGGTATCTTCCTCGAAGTAGTGGATAGCCCAGCCGTAAACGACAGTATCTTCCACGCAAGCCGACCGCGCATTTTTCTCTGCGAGCTTTTTTGCTTCTTCGCTTGCAAAAGTCATAAACCCGTCGAGCGTCTTTTTGTTGACGAGTTGTTTGCCGTCTTTTGTAAACGGTGTTCCGTTGTTGATTTTTTCGGCAAGAACGTCGCTTGCGTTTTCCTGCAAATAGGCAAGGATAAGTTCTTGCGGTTTACCGTTTGCGGTAAGGTTGAGAGTAGACATTATAAATCTGCCTCCTGTTGTAAGATTTTGAGAATGTCTTGTTCGTTGTAACCGAACGAACAAAACCAGATGATTGTAGCCAATTTTTCGAGCGGCGCACCGTCTTTGTTGAGCTTGAATAACAAGTCGTATTGTTTGCAGTCGCCGTTCGTAAACCATTGATACTTGTTGCAGAGGTAGTAAAGTTTGTCTGTTGAGATTTTCATTGTGTATAACTCCTTATTTGATTTTTGTATATAAAAGAAAAGACGCGGTTATCCGTATTCAGAACGGACAGCCGCGCCAACGCCATTTATACTCGAATAGCGTTTTTATAGGGAAAATATCCCATATTACGTTTTCAATCGGTTTACCCGAAACTCTGTCTTTTGGCGGATCGCGCTTATACCAACGCACACTCCACAATGCGCCGTTGTAAGTGTTCGTTACGAGACAGACTTTCCATTTGTTCGAGCCAATCCGTTTATATCGAACTGTATAGCCATATTTTTTGTTTGCTTCCATATTCAACACCGTTTAATCGTTCTCACAGAATACCGCCGCGCTGTGGTTAAGCGCAAGATAGTAGTGTCCGTTACCGCAGTCTTTATATTCTTCACTGTAGAACGCTTTGTTGTTTTCGGGGTTATAATAGAAACTCACGTCGTAATTTGTTCGTATTCTCGGTGTGGAGTATTGCCTGCGTTCGGAAATGGCTTTGCGGATTTGTTCTTTTTCTTTCGCATTGTAATATCCGAAATACATAGATTTGAGTTCGCAACGCGACAGTTTCCATATATAATCCGTGTCGAGATATTCCTTACCGTCGCGGTCGGTTTTAATCATAAAGGGGTAGTGCTCTTTGCAGTAGGCAATGGTTTCTTCACGGTTATCCCAGCTCATTTCGTAAATCTTTCTCTTTTCGTCGAGCGTAACGTATTTGTAAAGGTTGTCCCATACGACGGCAATTTCCGCCCACAGTCCGCTTTCACGGCAGAGTTTTACGGCGCGTTTCAGTCGTCTTTTCCACTGTGCATTTTCATCGTTTGGTATCAACGGCATAAAGCGTCTTAAAAACTGTTCTTCGTCCAAACGCCAGCCGTAACGCTTTTTGTTGTGAGCATACACAAATATGGTAGAGGCGGTTTCTATGAAACAACGATGCGTTTTATTGTCGTCGATGCTTACTGCCTTAAAATTAGATAATCCTTTCGCTTTGATTTGTTCCAAGATTTCTTTGCTTTTCATTATTCTTCCCATCCTTTTTCTTTGAATATAGGTTTGATTTCCGTGTAGGTTGTAGGTGCGTTATCGTCAATGCTTATTTCGTCCCAAGCCCAAGCGCCGATATATTCGTCTGTGCTGTCGGCAGTAGGAGAGTGATAATCGCCACCGCCCAAGCCGTTGCCTATGCAGGTCAATAGCGGTAGGGGGTGCATACACCAATCGCCGTAATCATTTGAGCGCATACAACTGTTTTCAAAGTAGGGCGTGCCGGCGAAATATTCTTTCTTTGTGTGGTTTACAATAACCTTTCCGTCTAATGTAAATTCAGTAGGCTCAACGGCAATGCCTTTGCAATTCCAAGTCTGATTGCAAAGCCTGTCTATTTGTTTTTGGTTCAAGCCGTTGAAATTATCTTTGCCGATACTGTCTAAATAACTTTCGGCATAATCGCCGATCCAAGCAATGCGGCGTTTCTCTTTGCTTTCGTATAAGGCAAGGCATACGGCGTTTACGAAATCGTTGCGCCACCACGAATGTTCGGTAAGTTTTGCCATCATATATTCGGGTTTGCCGTTTTTCATAACGTAGCGGTTATATACGACGTTGCGACCGTTTTGCTTTTTTACTATTGCTCTATAATACTGTCCCATTAGTTTATCCTCCTGTATAAATCGTCTGCGAAGTACGCACACACAAACCAATTAAAAAGGGCATGACAGCGCACGCCCTTATAATCTACTATGTAATCGTTGTCGCCGACCTTTTCAAGTACCGTTATTTCGTCCTTGTGTGTCGGGGTAATTAAGCCCTTGTTCAGAGAGCTTATATAAGCCTGTGTCTTAAATCCGTTCATTTCTTGTAGTCCTCCAAATATTTTTTGTACGCTGTTTCTTTTTCAAGCAGTTTGATTGCTTGCTTTTCCATAGCTTCTCTTGTTTGTTCGATACAAGCGATAGTCAATAAGTTGGTATTAGCGCCGAACAATCTTCGGAACGCATAATCGCAAATCAGGTCTATTTGCTTGTCCTTTGTGCCCACACGATTTAAGCAGAAAATAGCGGTAAGTATGGGCATAACTTCTTTCGTGTTTCTCATTACATAACATCCATAACAAGCAAGTCTATATTCGAGTATTGATAACAATCGTTTTTATCGGTAATGTGCCACCAAACTTCGGATTCGCCCGAATTGTTGTCCTCAAAATCGAACTCGTAATGTTCGTCAACGGGATAGCCTTCGTCATCGAACTCAATGTCGCCAACCCATGAATTTTCGGGTTTACGCTCGGCGCATATAAGTTCTTTGAATTTGTCGTATGCTTTGTCGTAACTGTCGTAAACGTAAAGGTCAACGTCGCTTGCATCTGGGGTTGCCCAATCGAATTGCACGATATATACTTTTTTCATTATGCAACCCTCCTTATTCCGCCGCCGAATGATTGAACGGTAATACTTCCAAATTCGCTGCACATATTGTCCGATTTATTCCAAACGTAGGCGAATACGGTATGTTTATTTCCGTAACTGCAAACGGAATCTTCCCATTCTTCGGGATAGTTCGTTACTATAAGAAAATCGTACAGTTCCCCAAAGTCGGTAAATTCGTGTGTGATGGCATAAACTTTACAATTATACTGTTGTTCAAGTTCGCGCATCTTGGTTTCGATTTCGGGTTCTTGATATACCCAAAATCCGCCGAAGCCCTCAAAGAAGCAAACCTTGTCGGATTGCTTGAAGCCTTGTATATAAGGCTTGTAAATGTCGAGAGTGTGCATAATCTCGATTGCTTTGTCCTTCTTTTCTTGAAGGGTAGGTTGAGTAGTGGTTTCCATTGTGAATAACTCCTTTTTATTTTTATCTAATTTCAATTACGCCGTTTGACGTTTCCGTGTATCCGTCGTAACTCAAATCCCTTGCAAATGCGTTATAGTCGAAGTAACAGGCAAGATTGCCGAGTGTTCTTTCGAGATCAAAACATTCATCAGCAATCTCATAAGCTACGTCGAGCATTGTCTTATTCTTGTAAAAGACAATATCTCTGTCCCAATTTTCTTCGTAATCTGAAACGAGGTCAGACCATTCATTGAACGATCTAACCTCGCAGTACGCTTCCATAAGTTCGTATTTATACTCGTCGTCCAGAACGCCGGACTTTTTCATAAGCTCGAATATTTCTTTGGGGTGCGTGTTATCCCAATTGGCGCTCGAATCCGGAACGCCCTCGATGTCCTGCACAAACAGTTCTTCGTCGATGCCGTCCAGCTCAAAGCCTTCGCGCTTTAATTCTTCTACGATTTCGTCCCAATCGTCGTAATCGTCGAAGTCCAGCCATTGACTGCCTAATGCTCGTTCGTTACATTCGTTGTACGAACCCCACGAACCAATTACCATTGCAACTCTGTTCATATTTCCTCCTTGCTTTCACACAAATCCAATAAAGCCGAAGTAAATTCGTCATCGTCGGCAAAGTCTTTCGGATAGTCTTGCTTCATTATTTCAATATAGGTCATTTTATCCATACTGAATTACTCCTTATAAGCACTCGAAATCGTTTATATAAATTCGTTCTTGATATAAGCCGAACTCAAAGTAACGATTTTCGCAAATGTCTTTTAATTTTTCATCTTCCAATAAGTCGAAAGTATCGTGCGTTATACGACCTTGATTACATATTGCTATCAATGCTGTATTCGTTTCATCGTTTATTTCAACTATATCGAACGTGATAAAGTGATCACCGTCAAAGAAATCATATTCAAACATTTCAATCACCTCAATCTATGTATTTGTACCAGATATAATAGGTAGTTTCGATGTAGTCCAAAGTATCGTAACGGTTCTTTTCGTTGTTATACACGTTGACATTTTCGTAAGCGATTGTTATGTAACCTTTGAACTCCGTTTCGCTGTCTTTGACGGGTTTGCATTTTTCGGCAACGTCCTCAAACACTCTTATGTAAGCGTTACCTTTGCTGGAAGTAGAGGGGATAAGTAAGTTGCCTTCAACCAGATAACCTACACCCTTCAACTTTTCGTCTTTGTTTACCTTTGTTATTGAGTAAACTACTTTTTGCATTTTTCTTATACCTCCAAGATTTATTAAGCCTTTCGGCAAAGGGGCAGTGTAGCACTGTTCGGGCAAAGGCTCGCCAATATAGCAATCAAGCTGTAAATGTAAACGACCTGCTTATGTTCTCGGAGTGCTATCAAAAAATCATTGCATTTTGGGCAAAATAAAAAAGCCAAACATTTCTGTCTGACTTCTTTTATTGTTATTTTAAGTGATGATTTTTTGCCGTTTACATTTACGAGAACTGTGCTACAACAGCCACCGCGAAAGGCAAAATCTTGGAGACTATTAAACAAAAAAAGCGATGCACTTAAAAGTGTTCTTGCGAGGTTACGTTATGGTGGATATATGGGTTTAAAGTTTAGTGAAGAAGTATGTGTTTTACTAACA
>Ga0137306_103735_pt1 | contig 11029 bp, 8 predicted proteins | sample Inofroosms_March_FD_97187 | JGI IMG/M metagenome (GOLD analysis project Ga0137306, IMG submission 97187) | Mouse cecal microbial communities from Vienna, Austria - N-Acetylneuraminic and N-Acetylglucosamine D2O microcosms_March | ecosystem: Host-associated > Mammals > Digestive system > Large... | reverse complement strand
TTTCCTTCCAGATGAAACTGGCAGCGGAGGAATACTATCCAGGCTTTGCCCGCGGGACTTACCTGAAGGGCTACCGCTATAACCTTCACTACCGTCCCAAGAGCCTTTTGGTGGAGGTAGGGGCCCAGACCAATACGTTGGAAGAGGCGATGAACGCCATGGAGCCTCTGGCAGATATCTTGCATAAGGTTTTGGATGGAGAGGAATAGTATGGAAGAATAAAGTTTTGGATGGAAAGGAATAATATGGAAGAGAACGGTTTCAAAAATTTTACAATTGGCGTTATTTTGCCAGGTGTTTTTGCCGAAAACTACAGAAAGGAATACTCCGTATGCTATGCCCATTTTAGGCGGCAACCGGATTTGCCAGGATGGATAGTATCCTAAGGGAAGCCTATCGTGCATGCCCTTACAGGGCAAAAACAGCTTTTCTGTTATGTATGATATTACATAAGGTATAAAATAAAGCGCGGGGGTGTCACGACGTTATGGGAACAGACAGGGCAGGCATAGTGGAGATTTTACGATGGGAACATCTTAAGGAAAAGGAGAGGAGTGATGCAGAAGAGCAGCTGCTGCAGTCTGTCAGAAAATTGGAGCCGGCTTATTGGAATGGCGTAAGGATTATGGAGGATTCCATCTATGGCGCTTTTTGCTTCCACGAGGAAGGAAACGGGGAACGGCAGATTGTCAGCGCGGCATTTTTGTGGAGTGGGCAGGAATTTATCCTTACCGTGCTGCGGGATGAGAAAGGAATGTTCCGTCAGGCAGAAGGAAGCCAGGAGCCATCCTCCCAGGAAATAGGGGCGGAGGAACGCATTGAGGCAGTGTTTGAGGGGATATTAAAGAGGGGGCAGCAAAAGGTAAGGGAGATGGAAGAATACCTGATTTCCATGGAGCAAGAAATCGTGGTGGGAAAAGTCAGCAGAAACCGTAACCGGACGATTTTTGAGTGCAAGCGCCTGCTGAGTGTGTGGAAGAACGATTATGCGCAGTTTCTGAACATTGTGGAGGGAATCAACGGGCTGGGACAGAAGACGGAGGAGTCACAGAGGCAGATACTGACGGAGGAGTCAGCCTGCTATTTTCGTGTTTATGAGAATAAAATACGGCACTTGACAGAAGATACGCAGTTTCTATATGAGGAACTGGTGCATATCCGCGAAGCTTTAGACGCGGCCTTATCGTTTGAGCAGAACCGAATTATGAAAATGTTCACCACAGTAAGCGCCATCTTCATGCCCCTGACCCTGATTGCGGGATGGTACGGCATGAATTTTGCCGGCATGCCGGAATTGCTGTGGCGGCATGGCTATGCGTTTGTATGGATCCTGAGCATCCTGGTCGTGCTGCTATGCGTATGGTATTTTAAGAAAAAAGATTTATTCTAAAATAATGGCATTAATTTTACTTGATTTTAAAAGTAAAAAATGGTAGTCTTGTAAAGTATATCAATTCAGAATGGATTTTATTTAGAAAGGAAACGTGCAAAATGAGAAGAACATTGACAGTGCTGCTTACAGCCTGCCTGATTTTCCAGTCTTGGGCAGGCGCCGCAACGCCAGTGCATGGGGCATCGTATCTGGCACAGCAGGATGCGGAAAATGATGAGCCAGGCGCCGTGGGCACAGATGCCTCAGAAAACGATGGGCTGGACAATTTCGATACAGACAGTTCAGACGACAACGGGCCAGACGCCTCAGGCATAGGTGGTTCAGAAACCGATGGGGCAGAAACCGATGGTACAGATGAAGGAAATGCAGATGTCCAGGAATCAGGGGCCTTTGCGGCAGAGGAAGGCACGGACACGGAAGCGGAGAGCGCTTTGGAAGTGGAAGTCCGTAAGTCAGAGAAATTCCCCTTCCAAGGTTCTGTAAAGGTGCAGGTACGCGGCGGGCAGGCAGCGGATGCGCAGCAGGATCTGGAATTTGGTGAAGACAGCGCGAAGACAGCAAGGTTTGTGCTCGCGCCAGGGAATTATACGCTCTCCATACAGGCAAGGCCGTTTCTGTGATGGAAGACAGCGTAAGCAAGCTGCGGGTCAGCACAGAGAGGACACAGCTGGAACAGCAGGTGTATGGATGGCTCCGCCCAGGCGATGCAGACGGCGATGGGCAGATTGGGCAGGCAGATACACAGGCTGTTCTTCATGCCGTCCGCAGGGGCCAGCAGGCGGCAGAATGTGACTTTAATGGCGATGGGCGTACAGATCTTGCGGACTTGCAGATTGTAGTCCAAAGCCTGGATGAGAAGCAGGACGCTATCGTGGAGGTACAGAAAAATATCCGTGTGCAGCAGGCACAGACAGTGGAAGGGACTACAATAGAAGGGAATATGGAAGACCTTCTGAACAATACAGGCAGCGTGGGGCTCAAGCCCGCAAATCCAGAGGCAGAAATTTCCCCGCAAAACCCGGTAGGGCTGGAATTTGCCCTGGCGGCCGATGACGCAGAACTGGCGGATATCCCTATAGTGGGCGGGATGACCATATTTGCCCCGCTGGATGTTGAGGCAGGGGAAGATATTTCCAGCGCCATCACGGATGGGGCTGCTACCGTGGTCTACGTAGATGAGACGGGAAGCGACCAGGAGCTGCAGGTGCCTTTGAGTGTCCCAGAGACGCAGGCTTATGCCATGGAGAATCTCCGCAGGGATGTGAAGGCAGCAGCCATATCCCCGAGCGTGAAGGTAGAGCCAGACGGCTCGCTAGTGCTTGACTTTGGCACGCAGATTGCCGTGAAGCGGGTAACGATTAAGATTACGGGCACCAAGAAGACGGAACCGTTGGTGAATATTGCCAAGGTAGAGTTTGTCAATGACATGGAGAACAGGATCCCGGCGCCGCAGCTGGATATCCCGACGCTGAATGCGCTGGTGTCCGGCAATAAGTCGCTGACAGCCTCCTGGGACGCGCAGGTCAATGTGACCGGCTATGAAGTCTATGTCTGCGGGCCAGTGAAGGGCTCGTCGGCAAATGAGACGCAGATTATCCCGGTATCTGGCACACAGTATGACATTGGCAATATCAATGACAAGAACCTGCAGAATTTCAAGACTTATACCGTGAAGGTGCGCTCTGTCAATGGCGAGTGGCGCAGCCCCTGGTCCAATGAGCAGGTTGGGGAGCCGAAGCCCCAGAAGCTGCCGGCGGCAGTGGACAATGTAACGGTAAAGGGCGGCTATCAGTCGCTTGCAGTGTCTTGGAAGGATATGGATGATTCCAACGGATATATGGTATATTATAAGAAAACCAGCGAGGCAGAAGATGCATTCCGCCCGGCTGTGGAAGGCTTCCAGGAGACGAAGGAAGGCACAGGCCGGATTAATGGGACCAGCTATACGATTAGCGGGCTGGAAGACAATACAGAATATATGCTTTATGTCAAAGGATGGAATGAGCTTGGATGGGGCAGCCCTTCCCTGCGTGCTACGGCCAGCACAACGGATACGGCATTGCCGCAGCTTCCGAATTACAAGCTCCTGAATACTTCCAATGGGCCAGGGAAGGTGACAAACCATATCACAGATGCCATTTATGGCGGGCATAACGGCGCCCATATGGAAGGCAGCCCATTAGATGAGGCAGAAGGCACTAAGGCGCGCAGCGCATGGGGGATTGTAGATGATAACTATGCCTCCTATTGGACCAAAACGGACTGGGATGATGGCGTGGCCTATCCAGCGAATGACCGTGGGATGACGGTTACCCTTGACCAGGATTACCAGATGAACTATATTACGTTTGCGGCGGCAAACCAGGCAGGGGCGCTCCAATATGCCAGGGTTGGCTTTTGGATTTTGAAAACGCCGAAGGAGGAAAAGTTTGTGGACTACCGCTTGGGGGGAAGGGAGTATGAGATCTAAAATAAATTTTATTTTTTAAGTTTAGACAAACAAATAACCGCCAATAAAATACATATCAGCCTTGGCAGGGGTTATGGGAATATTAAAATGATGGTGGGCGAGATCCATTTCCATAAATATGATTCCCTGGAGGATGACATTATGGGGCTGTACATGGATGAGATGCATACCACCCTGCGGGAAGACGTGACAGAAGCCACGATAAAGGCTTTGGAAGACCGTCTGGAGACTGTGGACGAGGAAAGCGGGGAGAAGCATCCCCTTTATAAAGAGCTGAAGCTGGAGCTGAAGACAGCCAGGGAGATCCTGACCATCGGCCTGGATCCTTCCTTCGAGGTAGATAACCAGGTGACAGCCAAGAAGGATGGGCATTTGGGATTTGGCGGCCTGAACCCATGGCAGCCGTTAGGGAAATCCGTATATGCAGGGGAGACATTGCTGGTCTATGTAGGCCATAACACCAGAAGGACCGGGCTGGCGGCAGATCTGCAGCTTGTGTTTACCCAGCACCATTCCGAGGCCAATGCCCTGGCAAGGACAGTAAACCTGAAGATTGGCCGCAATGAGATCACTGTTCCGCAGATTACCTCCAATGCCTTTGAACGGGGCGGGCAGCTCTATGTGGCATATACCGGCAACAATGCCGCTGACAAGTATGCTGTCCGTATCAGCGGGGGAAGCAATATCCCGACATTGATTGTAAACGGCAAGACAGGAAATGAGCGTACGGAAGCAATCCGGGATTATGTGGAAGCGCTTGGGAAGTATGTGGGCACGATTGAAGCAGGCCATGAAGAGAAGCATACAGGCGTCAAGAACGTGAATTATGATTACAGCAAGGAAAACTGCATCTTAAATGCCACGGATATTATGATGGATGAGATGATGTACTCCGTGCCTGCCATGCAGATTTGGGCAGGGCTGGCCAATGCACAGGATAAGACAGCCAAGCTGGATACGGCCTTAAAGGCAATGGAGGACGCCATGACGCTGTTCTACCACCATAAGGGCCTAAGCGATAGCGCAGGGACTGCGATGGGCAATAACGCCTTGCCTTCCCAGCATCTGAATATCCGCTATATGCGGATGTTTGCAGGCGCCTTTATGTATGCGTCCGGCAACCATATCGGCGTGGAATACGGCTCCACCGTCCTTTCCGCTCAGAATTCTATGAACGGATTTGGGTGGGGGATAGCGCATGAAATCGGCCATGATATCAACCAGGGGACGTATGCGGTGGCAGAGGTGACCAATAACTACTTTGCCCAGCTTCTGACAGGGACGCAAAGGTATACCTATGAGAATGTCTATAAGAAAGTAACCTCTGGCACAAAGGGCCGTGCTTCTAATGTGTTTACGCAGCTTGCGCTGTATTGGCAGCTCCATCTGGCCTATGATAACCAGAAGGATGACCACCATGTATATGATAGCTACCAAGACCAGTTTGACAACCTGTTCTTTGCCCGGGTCGATACCTATTCCAGGAACCCGGCCAAGGCGCCGCAGGCAGGCCTGGCGCTGAACGGCGGCGCAGAGCAGAACCTGATGCGTTTGGCATGTGCGGCGGCCAATAAAAATATCCTTCCGTTCTTTGAGCGCTGGGGCATGACGCCGGACGAGGCAACCATTGCCTATGCGGCAAAATATGGGGAACCGGAAGCCAAGGCTCTTTATTATGTGACGCCGGAAGCCAGGAATTACCGTGTGGATCATCCGGAGACGCCAGAGACCGCCACGGTGAAGGATAAGGATGTGGTGACCGCCACGGCCAAGGCAAGCTCCAATCAGGTGAGGATTGACATTAAGACAGATCAGAACCCAGAGTTGATCCTGGGCTATGAGATTAGCCGCAGCATGATTTCAAACGGGGAGAAGAAGACCCAGGTTGTTGGGTTTGTACCCTTCCAGTCTGCAGGCTCTACTGTCTATACAGATACGGTTTATGCCATCAATAACCGGGTGATGTCCTATGAGGTACGCGCCGTAGATAAGTATTTGAATTATTCCAATGCGGCCAACGCAGGCTCCGCAAAAATCCAGACAGAGGGCATCCTGGATAAGTCAGAATGGACGATTGCGACCACAATGGTTTCAACGGATGATAAGGATATTCCGATGGATGAGGACGACCCGGATGGCGGCTATCAATCCAATGGCTTAGCTCCGGCCAAGAAGGTCAACAGCATCGAAAGGGTGCTGGACAATGACAAGGAAACGGCCGAAGGCACTTACACAGGCACATGTACCGGTACGGCTACCATTACGATTGACATGCACAAGTCAGAACAAGTGACGGCGCTGAAATATCTCGGCGACGCTTTGGCGAAGATAACCGTGGAAGTCAGCCCAGATGGCGCCAACTGGATGGAAGTTAAAAAAGACTATACGGGATTAGACGGCACGGGCGAAAAGACTATCTGGATGGACTGCATTACCGCAGAAGGTGAAAGGGTGGATGCATTTATCGGCACTTATGACGCCAGGTATGTAAGGCTGACCCTGACCCCGGCAGGCGCAGCAGAAGGCCAGGAAGGGACAGCCGCAAGCACCGTTTCCATCCGTGAAATTGACATCTGCGGGCCTTCGGGCGATAACCTGGAGTTTATGACAACAGCAGATAGCCAGCCGGCCGTTGGCAAATTGAAGGCAGATTACCGTTATGGAAATGAGGCAGGGGACGTCATCCCGGCAGGGTCTTTGATTTTCACTGGCACCTACAAGGGGAACCCAGCCTATAATATGGTAATCCTTTACGATACAGATGGCAATGTCATCGGCGCCAAAGGGGATGAAGTCCATGCGGCACAGGTGATTTTTGCCGAAGTCCCAGAACATGGGGAATTAGGCGAGACATCGAACGGGACATGGGTGTACTACGTAGAGCCTGGACAATGGGATGAAACAACACTGAACAAGATTAAAGGCGTGCGCGGCGAACTGTACCGTGTGGACAATGCGCTGACCTTGGAAGGCGAGCGTATCGTCAGCGATACCCAGATAATCCGTATCCCATCGTTTGAGGAACTGCCGGAGATTACCCTTACGGGGCGTAAGCCTTAGGGGGCAGAACGGACACGGACGCTAGTTTGTGCGCTCCATCCCCTACGCAGACGGGGCAGCGCTCACGCCCCTGCATTGTCTGCTTAAGAGGATGGATCGCCCAGACCAGCTGGCAGTGGCGGCGGCAGTGATATTGTGGACGATCTTGGCTTTTGTATAGGGATGCCAATGGGATAGAACAGCAATAGATGTCGTCTAGGAACGTAAAATATGAATGGAGGAAAAAATGAAGAACTGGATAAAAATGGTGTTGGCGTCATTCTTTCTCTTCGCCCTTGTGCCGATGGCTGTGTATGCAGCAGGTGATAAAAGCGGGAAACTGACGGTGGACAGCAATAAGGTTGAAGTATCGTTGACGATTCCAGAAGGGAAGACGGAGGCGATTACTTCCCTGCGCCTGCAGCTTCGCGTTGCAGCGGAAAGCGGCACGATGGATGCGCCAACGTTTGCCTTTGGCTCATCTATAGGCAGCAGTGTTCAGGATGCCGCCATCACACAGGAAGAGGGCGGATCCTACCTGGTGGATCTTATCCTTTCAGGAAAAAGGAATCAGGATATTTTTAAGGGCAGCGAAAATGCAACGTTGGGCATCCTCTCCGTACAGCCTACCAGCCCAAAATATGAGATAAAAGTAGAAATCATTGGTGATTTGGGCGAATCTGGGAAGCCAGTGGCGCAGTATGTGGGAGCCAATGGGATATCGGCGGTCACCGTTGAACTGGAAGGCACGGAGCCGGCCATGGTAAGTAAGGGAGACGTGAAGGTTACGGGGATTGTTTTAAGCCCTAAGCCTCAGAGCCCGTTGGAAATAGGCGATACCCTGCAGCTGGATGCAAAGGTTGCCCCGGAAAATGCGGATAATAAGCAAGTGGACTGGGAGAGCAGCAATAACCAGGTCGCTACGGTGGAAAAAGGCCTGGTGACAGCCGTGGGGGCAGGCACGGCCACGATTACGGCAAAGAGCAAGGATGGCAGCAATGTCTCCGATTCCTGTAAAATTGAAGTAAAGGAAAAAGAAGAGGAACACTTGGCAGCCCCCAAGCTGACGGCAAAGCCCAAGAGCGGATCCAAGGCCATTGCCTTTTCCTGGAAGAAAGTGGATCATGCGGATGGCTATGAGCTGTATGAGTACAATGCCAAGACCAAAAAAGACAAATTAATCAAGCGCGTTACGAATCCATCGCAGGTTACGTTCTCTAAGAGCTATGCCTATGCCACCACATACTCTTTCCGTATGCGGGCATTCCGCAACGGAGAGGGCGGCCGTGTTTATGGGAATTACAGCCCGGTGGTAAAGGCCACGGTAAGCCCGGCAAATGTGAAAGGGATTTCCGCTTATTATAAGAACAATACTTCTGTATCCGTTGTCTGGAAAAAGGTCAGCGGCGCCAGCGGCTATGAGGTTTACCGCAGCACAAAGAAAAACGGCAAGTATACCCGCGTGAAGACGATTAAGAAAGGCTCCACGATTTCAGCTGCCATTTCCCACAAGAAGGGAAAGGCCTATTACTACAAAGTTAGAGCCTATGTCACAGGGCCGGATAAGAAGCCGGTATATGGCAATTTCTGCACTGCCATAGCCGCTAAGGTGAGCACGCCAAAGCTGACTGCCAAAGCGTCTGCTAAGAGCATTAAGCTAAGCTGGAAGAAAATCCCGCGCGCCAGCGGCTACCGCATTTATAAGAGCCGCACCAAAAACGGGAAATACACCCTTGTAAAGAAGATTACCAAGGGAACTGCCCAGAGCTTTACAGATAAGAAAGTGAAAGGCTCTTCTGTTTGGTATTACCGTATCTGCGCCTTTGAGAAACAGGGAAAGAAGACGGTCAGCGGGGAGTTCAGCGGGCTGAAGAAAGTTAAGGTAAAATAATTATAGAAGGGTGATACGGACAGTTCCTTCTGATATGGAAAAGCCGGAACCTGGCAAAGCAAATGGATTGCTTGCCAGGTTCCGGCTTTTCTTAGTGATAATGGCAGTGGTACAATGGTTCCTTATTTGAGATACAAGTGCCGTGGGAGGCCGTTTACCATGACGCATGGGTAATCTCCCTGGATCAGCGGGCGCACATAGTCGATAAAGTCTTCTGTTACATAATCGCCCCGTTCCGTAATCCATTCCCTTGGCACGGTCTTCTCGCCATTGGCAATTTTATGCACGTCATAGACGCCGGTTGCGGACTGATAAGGATCGTCAGAGACACGGTCGATAACCACCATCTTGCCGGAATCCCCTTCGTCTGCGGCCTTTACGGCGGCGCCGCCTACCATGAAGGCTTCGTTGATGTCCACGCGGGAAGCCAGGTGGGAAGCGCTCCTCTGCAGGGAGCTGAATTCTACGGCTCTGGTCTTGCAGCCGATCTCATGGTTGATCAGGTTGGCCAGGTAAGTGGCGGAGCCTGTCAGCTGCTTGTGGCCAAAAGCGTCGACATAGTCGGAGCCGCCGCCTGCCTCGCTGACATAGGTGCCGTCCGCCAGGCGGATTCCTTCTGATATAGCAATGAACACCGTACTTTTCTCTTTCAATAGTTCACGGATTTCCTCTATGAAGTCCTGGGTATCAAAAGGCACTTCTGGCAGATAGATTAAATCTACGCCTTCGCAGTCTTCGCCTTTGGCCAATGCGGCAGCGCCAGTCAGCCAGCCGGCGTTACGTCCCATAATCTCAATCACGGTTACCAGCTGCTTGCGGTAGGAGAAGCCGTTTCCGTCGCGGATGACTTCTTTGATGGAGGTAGCGATATATTTTGCCGCGCTGCCATAGCCGGGCGTATGGTCCGTCAGCGCCAGGTCATTGTCAATTGTCTTGGGGACGCCTACGAATTTCTGAGTTTTCCCTGTGAGGATTGCATAATCAGAAAGCTTTTTAATCGTATCCATGGAATCGTTGCCCCCGATATAGATGAAGCATTCAATATCCAGCTTGTCCAAAATCTCAAAAATCTTGTCGTAAATCTCCTGGTTCTCATGGATGGCCGGCAGCTTATAGCGGCAGGTTCCAAGGAAGGCAGAAGGCGTGCGTTTTAAGATCTCCACATCCAGTTCATTCTTAATATAATCAGATAAATCCACGTACATTTCATCCAGCAGCCCCTGGATGCCGTAGCGCATGCCATATACTTTTTTGGCTCCACGGTCGATGGCGGTACGGAATACGCCTGCCAGGCTGGAGTTGATGACAGCGGTAGGGCCGCCGGACTGTCCTACAATTACATTTCCATTCATTCTGGTTTCCTCCAATTGATGTATTATTTTCATTTTCGTTAACGTTGCCTATTATAGCACAGGAACGCTGAAAAAACCAGTGTTCTTTGAAAAAATAACAAAGGAAAATAAACTTCCGAAAATTGGGCAGAATACCTTTGCAAAAGTATGAGATTCTGCTATAATAAAAAAATGAACGCCCAAAACAGCGCAAGAATAATTTTAGGAGGCATAAAGATGGCTGAAGATAGAAAAGCATATATGATAAAAGACGATAACTTAGGGGAAGTACGCATCGCTGACGAGGTGGTCGCAATTATTGCCGGCCTGGCCGCTACTGAGGTAGAAGGCGTCAGTTCCATGCGCGGCAACATCACCAATGAGCTGGTCAGCAAGCTGGGGATGAAGAACCTCTCCAAGGGAATCAAAGTAAAGATCCAGGACAATATCGTAAGCGTGGATGTGGCGCTCAACATCGGCTTCGGCTATGCCATCCCCAAGGTATCTTCTAATGTACAGGAAAAGGTAAAAACCGCCATTGAGAACATGACAGGACTCGGCGTAAGCCGTGTCAATGTGCGCATCGCCAGCGTAGACTTAGAGAAGCGCAAATAAGGGGAAGGATATGAGCCGAAGAGAAATCAGAGAGCAGGTTTTTAAGCTGCTGTTCCGTGCAGATTTCCATGAGAGGGAAGAGATGCCGCAGCAGATGCAGTTCTTTTTTGAGGAACTGGGACAGGAAGAGAACAAGGATAGCATTTATATCCAAGAGAAATGCGAGCGCATACTGGCACGTATAGAAGAACTAGACGCTATGGTAAACCAGGTCGCCCAGGGCTGGAAGACCACCCGTATGGGCAAGGCCGACCTGACGCTGATACGCCTTGCCGTGCATGAGATGAAAT
>Ga0137306_103731_pt1 | contig 11034 bp, 9 predicted proteins | sample Inofroosms_March_FD_97187 | JGI IMG/M metagenome (GOLD analysis project Ga0137306, IMG submission 97187) | Mouse cecal microbial communities from Vienna, Austria - N-Acetylneuraminic and N-Acetylglucosamine D2O microcosms_March | ecosystem: Host-associated > Mammals > Digestive system > Large... | reverse complement strand
AAATGAGAGAGTATGTTAAAGTATGTTCTGGTATTAAGGGCAAAAGAAGAGTTACGTACTGCAGAAAGCAGGAATCTTGTGAATTTCGTTTTGTAGGAAGCGGTGAAGGTGGTAACGGAATCATTATGAAAAAAAGAGAAGTTTTCCCTGTCATTAGGAAGGGCATGTTTTGGGGCGGAGCTGTTGTTTTGTCCCTGTGCGCATATGGGATTTTTCTGGCATCAGGAGGAACAGGCGGGCGGCAGGGAGAGGGAAGTTTGGCCTGCCCAGAAGGCATTATTGTCCAAGGGCTTGCCCATAGAGCGGTTGGTGCAGCGGCAAATGTAGAATCTTCTCTGGCCAATGGAGAGGGATTTCAGGCAATCGAGAAGGGGCAGGAGCCAGGATCCGCAGAGGAACGGCAGAGGTCAGATATAGAGGCAATCCAGCAGATGCCAGCGGGCACAGTCCTGGATCATTCCACGCTTCCTGCGGAAATGGCAGACCGCCTGTTCTGCAGCATGGAACTGCCAGAAGACGTGCGGCAGCGGATCTGGGGCGTGTCTTATCATGAAAATGAGAATATCTCCTTAGAGGAACTCCGTTACCTTCGTGTGCTGCACATCGGGTTTGACGGGCTGCCCCATATTGGCGAGCTGATTGTAAACCAGCGGGTTGCGGAAGATGTACTAGAGGTTATGGCAGAGCTTTACCGCCAGTCCTATCCCATTGAGAAGATGCTTTTAATTGATGAATATGGAGCCGAAGACAGCCTGTCAATGGCAGATAACAATACTTCTGCATTCAACTACCGGGAGATTGCAGGCAGCAGCCGCCTGTCAAAACATGCAAAAGGGCTTGCCATTGATATCAATCCCCTGTATAATCCATATGTGAAGCAGACCGGGGAGGGAGAGGCTGCGGTCAGCCCGCCGGAAGGGGCGGCGTACGCAGACCGTGCGCAGGAGTTCCCTTACAAAATAGAGGAAGGGGATCTTTGCTGCCAGCTTTTTGGGGCGCATGGCTTTATCTGGGGAGGCAGCTGGAATAGCGTAAAGGATTACCAGCATTTTGAGTATGCAGAGTGAGGCGGCGTCCGTTTTGCCGAGATTTGGCGCTGTCGTTACAGTTTGGAGAGGATACGAATGAACCGAAATTTTCAAAAGGAATTAGAACGGAAAATCTATGCACAGGAGCGGCAGGGATGGGTGCCGAAGCTTCTCTTGCATAGCTGCTGTGCGCCATGCAGCAGTTATGTACTGGAATACCTGTCACAGTATTATGAGATTACCGTGTTCTATTACAATCCTAATATTTACCCAGAGGAAGAATATTTTAAGCGGGCGGAGGAACAGAAGGCGTTTATCCAGCGTTTTACAAAACAGCAGAAAGGAAGGCAGGCTGTGCGTTCTGATACGGAGCCAATGGAAGGGAGGAAAAATTTTTACCCCATTGGCTTTGTGGAAGGGGAGTATGACAAGGGGCGTTTCTATGAGATGGCCAAAGGCCTGGAGGACATACCGGAGGGCGGGGAGCGTTGCTTTCGGTGTTATGAGCTGCGCCTCAGGGAGGCGGCAGAGTATGCCTGCAGGCTTAAGATGGATTCTTTTACCACTACCCTGTCCATCAGCCCTCTGAAAAATGCCTGCAAATTAAACGAAATTGGGGAGCGCCTGGCCGGAGAATATGGGGTGGAGTACCTTTCTTCGGATTTTAAGAAGAAAAACGGCTATAAGCGCTCAGTGGAACTTTCGGAAGAATACGGGATGTACCGACAGGATTACTGCGGGTGTGTATTTTCAATGCGGGAAAGAGAAAGGCATAAGAAAGAAAAAGGGCAGAAATAGAACGAGCTGCTCGGGCTGTAACACATGATTCAGAAGATAATAGAAAGTAGTGATAAATAGAAAACAGAAAGGAAAGAGGGAACCGTATGGCACAGTTATGGGGCGGGCGCTTTACCAAGGACACAGATCAATTGGTCTATAACTTTAACGCGTCCATATCATTTGACAAAAAATTCTATAAACAGGACATGGAGGGCAGCATTGCCCATGTGAAAATGCTGGGGAAGCAAGGGATCCTGGAAGCAGGCGAGGCACAGGAAATCGTGGAAGCCATCAAGGAAATCATGCGGGAAGTGGACGAAGGGAAGCTTAAAATTTCCCATGTGTATGAGGATATCCACAGTTTTGTGGAAGCCACCCTGATTGACCGCCTGGGGGATGTGGGGAAGAAATTACATACCGGCAGGAGCCGCAACGACCAGGTGGCTTTGGACATGCGCCTGTATACGCGCCAGGAAGTCCTGGAGACAGATGGCTTGCTGGAAGGCCTGCTGCGCACTATTTTGACGATTATGGAACAGAATACAGATACTTTTATGCCGGGCTTTACTCATCTGCAGAAAGCGCAGCCTGTTACATTAGCGCACCACATGGGTGCTTATTTTGAAATGTTCAAGCGTGACCGCCAGCGGATGGAGGATATCTACCAGCGGATGAATTACTGTCCCTTAGGATCCGGCGCCCTGGCAGGCACTACTTACGCTTTAGACCGCTACGATACGGCAAGGCAGCTGGGCTTTGTGGGCCCAACGCTTAACAGCATGGACGGCGTGTCGGACAGGGATTATTTAATCGAGCTGCTTTCCGCGCTTGCTACTGTGATGATGCATTTAAGCCGTTTCTCAGAGGAAGTGATTATTTGGAACAGCAACGAGTACCAGTTTGTGGAGATTGATGATGCTTACAGTACCGGGAGCAGCATTATGCCCCAGAAGAAAAACCCTGATATTGCAGAACTTGTGCGGGGCAAGACCGGCCGGGTCTATGGCGCGCTGATGTCCCTGCTCACTACAATGAAAGGAATCCCCTTAGCTTATAATAAAGATATGCAGGAGGACAAGGAACTAACCTTTGACGCGATTGATACGGTAAAGGGCTGCCTGGCTCTGTTTACAGGAATGCTCTCGACGATGAAGTTCCGCAAAGAGCGGATGGAAGAAAGCGCCAGGCATGGATTTACCAATGCTACCGATGCAGCGGACTATCTGGTAAACCACGGCGTTCCTTTCCGTGACGCCCATGGTATTGTGGGGAAATTGGTGCTTTATTGCATCCAGAAGCATGTGGCGATTGACGATTTGTCCCTGGAAGAGCTGAAGCAGATTAGCCCGGTGTTTGAGGCAGATATCTTTGAGGCGGTTTCGATGGAAACCTGTGTGGAGAAACGCCTGACAATAGGCGCGCCTGGGCAGAAGGCCATGGAGCAGGTCATTGCCCTCGAAAAAGAATACCTGGAGCATGACTGGAAGAAAAGCATAGCTGATTGGGAAACTGCTTTGTTGGAATAAGGAGCAGTAATGCAAGGGGGATGTAAGCTCATCGGCAAGATATTTCAAGGGGCTGCGTATCGGTGGTTGGAAGATCACGGGTACGGCAGCTCTGTCATTATGTGCTATAATATTTCCTCATATTTTTCCAATATTTTCTCAAGTTCCGTATTTCCCCTTAGAAATTTATATTCGTCCTTCTTCCTGATTTCGGAAAGAAGGGATCTTGCAAAGACTTTTCCAATCCTGTTGGATGATTTCTGCGGATATCTGTAATACAGGGGAGATGCCCTCATTTCCCATGGTTTTTGCAATTGCTGGCAGTAAAGTTATTTATGCCAAAATGAAAAGTTATTTCTGGACAGTTCCTTATCTTCCGATTTTGCGCACGGCCAGCGTGTGCTGGAGTAATAATATGCTTTGGGCCACAGAATTATGTAGTTCACAATATCCATAATTTACGCAGATTCTCCTATAATTTTGTATACTTTTTGGGATTGATTTTTTTCTTTAAATATATTAATATATTTTGCAGAACAACATTTGTCCGTCTAGTGCGGACAGACTGGAACACAAATAGAAAAAGTGAGGAGAATTTATATGAGCCAGAAATTAAAAGTAGGAATCCTGGGAGGGACTGGCATGGTAGGCCAGCGTTTTATTGCCCTGTTAGAGAACCATCCCTGGTTTGAAGTGACGACAATTGCAGCCAGCGCACGTTCCGCTGGGAAGAAATATGAGGAAGCCGTAGGTTCCCGCTGGAAGATGGATACTCCGATGCCAGCGGCCGTTAGAGATATTGTGGTTATGAATGTAAATGAGGTAGAGATGGTAGCCTCCCAGGTGGATTTCGTCTTCAGTGCAGTCGATATGTCCAAGGATGAGATCAAAGCGATTGAGGAAGCATATGCCAAGACGGAAACCCCAGTTGTTTCCAATAACAGCGCCCACAGATGGACGCCCGATGTGCCGATGGTAGTGCCGGAAATCAACCCCGAACACATGAAAGTCATTGACTTCCAGAAAAAGCGCCTGGGAACCGCCAAGGGGTTTGTGGCTGTAAAGCCCAACTGTTCCATCCAGTCCTATGCTCCCGTATTGACAGCATGGAAAGAGTTTGAGCCATACGAAGTGGTGGCTACAACTTACCAGGCGATTTCCGGCGCCGGCAAGACATTCCAGGACTGGCCGGAAATGGAAGGTAATATTATCCCCTATATCGGCGGCGAAGAAGAGAAGTCAGAAAAAGAACCCCTGCGTATCTGGGGCGAGATCAAAGACGGCGTAATTGTCCCCGCAGAAAGCCCGGTTATTACCTGCCAGTGCATCCGCGTCCCTGTCTTAAACGGCCACACCGCCGCCGTATTTGTCAAATTTAAAAAGAAGCCAACCAAAGAGCAGTTAATAGAGAAGCTAAAGGATTTCCGCGGCCTGCCCCAGGAACTGGAACTGCCCAGCGCCCCCAAGCAGTTTATCCAATACTTGGAGGAAGATAACCGCCCACAGGTGACTGCGGATGTAGGCTATGAGAACGGCATGGGCATCAGCGTAGGCCGCCTGCGTGAGGACACGGTATACGATTGGAAGTTTGTCGGCCTGTCCCATAATACTGTCCGCGGCGCGGCCGGCGGCGCCATCCTCTGCGCAGAGCTTCTCAAAGCGCAAGGCTATATCGGCTAATTGCAGAAACTTTCAATTCCATAGCGGAGGAAGTGGGGAGAGCGCGTTTTTGTTGTGGCTTCCCTGCTTCCGTAGCATTTCGTCTGGCCGTCACTGCCGCTTTCTCCGCACCCACCGCCCCAGATTTGCACCAAAAAACAGTCACAGAAAACAAATCTGTAACCCAAATCGTCAAATCTTCATAAATTCATACCAATCTCGTATTTGCGCGCCTATGTGTAATTTTTCATTTTCTGTAATGCCAAAACCTTACTCCGTTCTCTTTCTATTTGTTCTGCCCCACATCACAATGCTTTTCGGCAAAATATGTAAGAAAGCATGTTTTTTAATGATGTCATTAAGTCATAGTGCCAAATCTCTTTTTCTATTCCTTGAAAATTTGTGCAAAATAACAGTATAATAACTACATCAGCAGGACAGATTGGCTGGCCAGCCGGATACTGCAGCAGAAGAAGGGTAACTGTAATCGCACAAGGCAGCTACAGACAGAGCCGTTGCCGACAAGACAGCTGCAACCAGAGCCGTTACAGGCAAAGCAGTTACAGAAGAATTGACAAAAAAGATGGAGAGGTATGATTATGAAAGAAAAGGTTCAGGTATTTGGAAGATTTTTAAGCGGCATGGTGATGCCGAATATCGGCGCATTCATTGCGTGGGGGCTGATTGCGGCATTGTTTATTTCCACGGGCTGGCTTCCCAATGAGTCCTTCGCCCGTCTGGTAGATCCTATGTCCCATATGCTGCTCCCGCTCCTGATCGCCTATACGGGCGGCAAGGTGGTGGCAGGCGACCGCGGGGGCGTGATTGGCGCTATCGCATCAATGGGCGTGATTGTGGCTTCCGATAACCCCATGTTCCTAGGGGCGATGGTGGTAGGGCCAATCGCCGCATGGGTGATTAAGAAATTCGACAAGCTGATGGAAGGGCATATCCCGGCAGGGTTTGAGATGCTGGTGAATAACTTTTCCCTGGGCATCCTAGGCGCCATCCTGGCCATTCTGGCTATGCTTGGGATTACCCCCCTTGTCACGGCTCTGACAAACCTGATGAGCGCAGGGGTTGAGGCGCTGGTAAGCCACAGCCTGCTGCCTTTGACCAGCATATTGATTGAGCCGGCCAAGGTGCTGTTTTTGAACAACGCGATGAACCATGGGATCTTTTCCCCGCTGGGCATCCAGCAGGTAGGTGAAGTAGGGAAATCCATTTTCTTCCTGTTAGAGTCTAACCCGGGGCCGGGGCTTGGCATTTTGCTGGCATACTGCATTGCGGGCAAGGGGAGCGCCAAGAGTTCTGCGCCAGGGGCAGTCATCATCCATTTCCTGGGCGGGATTCATGAGATTTATTTCCCCTACATCCTGATGAACCCATTCCTGCTGCTGGCCGTGATTGCAGGCGGGGCAACTGGGGTGCTGACGTTTAGCCTCCTGGATGTAGGGCTTACTTCCGCGGCGTCTCCAGGAAGCATTTTTGCCCTGACGATGATGGCGGAACGCCACTGTTATCTAGGGCTGTTTGCAGGCGTGCTTTTATCCGCAGCCGTATCTTTCATTATCGCTATGCCGCTGTTGAAGTTTATGGGCAAAGATGCTTCATTGGAAGAGGCGCAGGCCAAGAAGGATGCAATGAAGCGCCAGGCCAAAGGGACGGCCGATGCGCCGTCTAAGGCACAGGCGCCTGCCGCTGCCAAAGGGACAGGGGCAATCAAGAAGATTGCGTTTGCCTGTGACGCAGGCATGGGCTCCAGCGCCATGGGGGCTACGGTATTGAAGAAGAAAATTGCTGCCGCAGGCATTCAGGGGATTGAGGTCATCCATACGCCGGTTTCTTCTATCCCGGCGGACGTGCAGCTGGTGGTGACGCATCAGGAACTGGGCGAGAGGGCTGCGCACAGCAATCCTAACGCGGAGTTGATCTTGATTACGAACTTCCTGGCGGCGCCGGAATACGAGATGTTAGTAGCAGATTTGAAGAAACGGAACCAGTAGGGATACCATTTACAGAGCCATTGCAGCTGAGGGATACAAGATGAGATTTACGCCGAGAATGAGACAGATATTTCAAGTGCTGCTCAAAGAGCCTTCTGCTATTTCTGTCAGGCAGCTGGCAGAGCAGATTGGGGTGAGCAGAAGGACCGTGCAGAGGGAATTGGAGTATATCAGCACGCCGCTGAATGAATATGGCCTTACTTTTGTGTCCAAGACCGGCGTGGGCATTTGGATTGAGGGCAAGGAGGAGGATAAGCGGCAGCTTCTGGCAGATAGCATGGAAGGGGATGGCTATGACGTAGGCAACCGGGAAGAACGAAGGAAACGCCTGATTCTGGAAATTCTAAAGGAAAAGGGGCTGCGCAAGCTTTACTATTACAGCAGCCAGTTCGGGGTCAGCGAGGCCACGGTCAGCACAGATCTGGAGGCCGTGGAAGGGTGGCTTGGCAAATATGGGCTCGCGGTAGGGCGCAAGCCGGGCAGCGGGATTTCCATTGAGGGCAGCGAGGAAAGCTATCGGCGGGCAATCCGGGCGTTTATTGATGAGAATATCGACACCAGGGTGGTGCGGGAAGCCTACGGGGAAGAAGGGGGAATGCTGGCAGGGATGCCATTTGCAGACAGTAATGTGGGCAAGATTTTAGATGGTAGGGTGATGGAACGCGTGGTGGCCATTGTCCAGCGGATCGGCCATGAGAGGATCCGCAATATGACGGAGAACTCTTACAAAGGGCTGCTGATCCATATCGCCATTGCCATTGACCGCATCCTCAAGCAGGAGATGGTGGAAGACACAGAAGCCTGGAAACAGGCGGACGCCAAGGATGAAGATTATCGGCTTGCGAAGCGGATTGTGGAGGAACTGGAACAGGAATTCCAGGTTTCAATTCCGGAAGTGGAGGTTTCCTATATCTGCCTCCACATCAAGGGCGCCAAGCATGAGCGCATTGCATGGGATGAGGGGAAATCCCTGGAGATTGAGAGCCGGGAAATGCAGCAGCTGGTCAATGAGATGATTGACGCCTTTGACCCGGAGCAGGGCTATCTGATGAAGCAGGACGACGGGTTTATCCAGGGGCTTCTGGCGCACTTGCAGCCCACCCTGGTGCGGCTGGTCTATGGGATGCAGATCCCAAATCCTGTGCTGGAGGATATCAAGGATAGCTACCCGGATATGTACCGCAGCTGTGAGAAGGTGGCGAAGGTGCTGGAAGCCTATACGGGCAAGCAGGTGCCGGAGCAGGAGATTGGCTTCTTGACTGTCCACTTTGGCGCGGCAATGGTGCGGCTGGAGGGCCGGAAGGAAGAAATCCGCAAAGTGCAGGCAGGCGTGGTATGTTCCAGCGGCATTGGCATTTCCCGCCTGATGTCCTCCAAGCTGGAAAAGGTGTTCCGCGGGCGGATGGAGCTGGCTGCCTATGGCAAAAAAGACATTACGCCGTACATCGCCGGCAAGACAGACTTTTTTATCTCCAGTATCCCCATGGATGGGCTGGGCGTGCCGGTGGTGTATGTAAATCCCCTTTTGAGCGAAGGGGACATTGAGAAGATACGGCAGACCGTCTATAAGTATGAGCGCCTGCCGGGAAAGCACAAAGGAGCCGACAGTTTTTCCTCCCAGTTAGAGGAAATCAATTTGATGGCGGCACAGATTGGCACGGTAATTAAGTATATGGATTTCTTCAAAGTGGATAACCGCATCAGCTTCGGCGAGCTTTTGATTGCTGTTGGCGAGAGGCTGTCGCCTTACTCCGACCGGCAGGAAATGATCCGTGAAGATATCCTGCGGAGGGAGCATATTGCCAGCCAGGTGTTTGCGGAATTTGGCTTTGCCCTGCTCCACGCCAGGACAAAAGGCGTGACGAGGCCAGAATTTTCCATATGCATGACGAAGGATCTGGGGGCATTTTCGCATCCGTATTTTAAAGGGATTAGAATGGTGTTTGTGATGCTGGTTCCGGTGGATGGAAACCTCAAGGTAAATACGGACATTATGGGGTATATCAGCAGCATGATGATAGAGGAATATGAGTTTATGGACGTCGTGGCCAGGGGGGATAAGGAAGAAATCCGCGGGGCGCTGTCACAGCATCTGAAGAGGTATTTTAACCGTTATATTGGGAAGTTGGCATAATTGCAGTGGGTGAGGATGGGAGGAGGGAACATGGCCATACGGGCCGCTTTCTCCGCTATCAGTGAAGTGTATCATGAAAAATATTTATTTCGAAAAAGAAAAAGGAGGAAAAGCCATGTTTTTTAAGAAGAAAAAAGAAGAGGCAGAGGAGAAGAAAGCATTGTTGTATCGGGAGAATGTCAAGGTAGGATGTGGGCCGATGGACAAAGAGCAGGTCATCCGCAGTGTAGGGCAGATGCTGGTGGACAGCGGGTATGTGGATCAGCCATATGTGGATGCGATGGTAGAACGGGAAAAGACATTTTCGACCTTTATGGGAAATGGGCTGGCGCTCCCGCATGGAGTGGAGGCTGCGAAGAAGGAAGTGAAGTCTTCCGGGATTGCAGTGATGACATTTGACAAAGGGATTGACTGGGATGGCAATGAAGTGCATATGGTGATTGGGATTGCCGGCGTTGGCGAAGAGCATATGGACATCCTGGCAAACATTGCAGATATCATGATGGATGAAGCCTCTTCTGAGAAGCTGATTTCTGGGGATGCAGATACGATTTACGGTATCCTGACAGCATAGGAGGAACGCTGGGGCAGAAGAGAGGCTGCGCAATAAAAGTTTTGGTAAGGAAAGGAGAGGGCAAATGATAGTTACAGTTACTATGAATCCGGCGATTGATAAGACGATAGAGATTGAAGCGCTGCTGCCAGGCGGGCTGAACCGTATCCAGAAGGTAGAGTATGATGCAGGCGGAAAGGGAATTAATGTATCGAAGACCATTCATGAACTAGGCGGGAGCAGCATTGCCGTAGGCTTCTTGGGAGGAAATGCGGGGAAGACCATAGAGTCCGTATTGAATGAATGGGGCATAAACAATGACTTTATCTGGGTAAGGGGAGAGACACGCACCAATACAAAAGTATATGAGAAAAGCGGGGCGCTGACAGAATTAAACGAGCCAGGGCCGCAGATTAGCAAGGAGCAGCAGGAAGAGCTGGTCAAGAAGCTGGAAGGCTATGCCAATGAGGAAACATTGTTTGTGCTGGCGGGCAGCATTCCCAATGGGGTAGATAAGCAGATTTATTCCGAGATTATCCCTAGGGTTCATGCGAAGGGCGCCAAAGTATTGCTGGACGCAGACGGCGAACTGTTTCGCAATGCCCTCAAGGAAAAGCCGGATATCATCAAGCCGAACCGGGTGGAGCTGGAAGAGTATTTTGGCTTCGACTACCGGGTTTCCATGGAAGAGCTGCTGGAAGCGGCAAGAAAGCTGCAGGCGCAGGGAATTGAAACCGTAGCCGTGTCTATGGGCAAAAGCGGCGCGATGATGGTGCGGGAAGGATACGAGGTGAAATGTCCGGCTCTGTCCGTGAAGGCTCATTCTACGGTCGGCGCAGGGGACGCTATGGTGGCGGCTCTGGCATATGCTTGGGAGAATAAACTGGGCAACGAAGAAACCGTGCGGCTATGCATGGCGGCTTCCGCAGGGGCAGTCACTACAATCGGAACAAAACCGCCCACCAGGGCGCTGGTAGACGAACTGCTGGAGCAGGTTGTGATAGAGCAGATATCAGCAAAGTAAATAAATGCAAGGATAGATAGCAGATTAAAAATTTAGGAAGGAGAATCTGATTATGAAGACAAAAGCAGTCAGAATGTATGGAACCAGAGATTTGAGGTTGGAGGAATTTGAATTGCCGCCAATAAAAGAGGATGAGATTCTGGCAAAGGTAATAAGCGACAGCATCTGCATGTCCACCTACAAGCTGGTGGAACAGGGCAAAAAGCATAAGCGCGCGCCGCAGAATATTGACACCAACCCCATCATTATCGGCCATGAATTTGCAGGTGTTATCGTCGAGGTAGGCGAGAAATGGAAGGATCAGTTTAAGCCGGGCATGAAGTTTGCCCAGCAGCCAGCTCTGAA
>Ga0137306_103730_pt1 | contig 11039 bp, 9 predicted proteins | sample Inofroosms_March_FD_97187 | JGI IMG/M metagenome (GOLD analysis project Ga0137306, IMG submission 97187) | Mouse cecal microbial communities from Vienna, Austria - N-Acetylneuraminic and N-Acetylglucosamine D2O microcosms_March | ecosystem: Host-associated > Mammals > Digestive system > Large... | reverse complement strand
CCGAAGATATCAAAGGAACCGTGGAACAGATCCGCAGGCTGGAAGCGGCAGGCTGCGAGATCGTGCGCTGTACCGTTCCCACCCTGGAAGCGGCTGAGGCACTCCGGGAGATCAAAAAAAGGATCCATATCCCTCTGGTGGCAGATATCCATTTTGACTACCGGATGGCAATCGCGGCAATTGAGAACGGGGCCGACAAGATCCGGATCAATCCGGGGAATATCGGAGGAGAGGAGCGTCTGAGGGCGGTCGTCGATAAGGCGAAGGAATATGAGATTCCCATCCGGGTCGGCGTCAACAGCGGTTCTCTGGAGAAAACCCTGCTAGAAAAGTACGGCGGAGTGTCGGCTGAAGGAATCGTAGAGAGCGCGCTGGACAAGGTGCAGATGATTGAGAAGATGGATTATGATAATCTGGTTGTGAGCATCAAATCCTCGGATGTCATGATGTGTGTCAGAGCGCATTTGCGGATTGCAGAGCAGTGCAGCTATCCGCTGCATGTGGGGATCACGGAGGCAGGGACAGTGTACTCCGGAAATATCAAATCCTCCGTAGGTCTGGGAATCATCCTGTATGAAGGCATCGGAAATACAATCCGGGTGTCCCTGACCGGTGATCCGGCGGAAGAAATCCGATCTGCAAAGCTGATCCTGAAGACTATGGGACTTCGAAAGGGCGGCATTGAGGTGGTGTCCTGTCCCACCTGCGGCAGGACCCAGATCGACCTGATCGGGCTTGCAAACCAGGTGGAGCAGATGGTCCAGGAATTTCCGCTGGATCTCAAAGTGGCAGTCATGGGGTGCGTGGTGAACGGCCCGGGAGAAGCCAGGGAAGCAGATATCGGGATTGCAGGAGGCAGGGGCGAGGGGCTCCTGATCAAAAAGGGAGAGGTCGTGAGGAAGGTAAAGGAAGAGGAACTTCTGGAAACCTTGCGCCAGGAATTGCAGAATTGGGAAAAGTAAGCGGACTGAAATGAGTAATTCAGGAATGCATCCCGAATATTAGAGTGATTTGACAGGAGCTGATCAATTGGAACAAGTAGGAACCACAAAATTATTTTTTGATGTATTTCCCACCTTGAAAGTGGAGAACTCTGTCCGTATGCTGTTTTCAGATGTGGAAGTGAAGAAGATTACTACCAATTCCGCCCGGAATTTTCTGCACATTTACATATTCAGCCGCCATCTGTTTCAGAAAAAGCAGATCTGGCATATGGAGCAGAAGATAAAAGAGCAGCTGTTCGGAACCTCTCTGGTCGATATTCATATAGAAGAAGAATACAGCCTGTCGGAGCAGTATACGCCTGCTGCCCTGATGGCGGAGTACCGGGAGAGTATTTCTCAGGAACTGCGGGGCAGCAGCGTGCTGGCGGCCAACATGTTTGACCAGGCGGAACTTCGGTTTGAGGAGAACCAGGTCTGCTGTCTGGAGCTGGCGGATACTATCGTATCTGAAGGAAGACGGGAACAGATACTGAATCTCCTGAACGAGGTGTTCAACCGCCGCTGCGGCATTCCGACAGAGTTTCGCGTCACTTACCGGGAGAAGGAAGAAAGTAAGACACGGGAGTTTGAGGAGCAGAGGATCCAGCGGGAGATTAACGCTATTTTCCAGAGGAATAAAAGTATTCACGGGGAAACGGATTCGGGTGGGATGGAATCCGGGGCTGGCAGCGATCATGCGGCACCCTGGGAGGATCCGGGCGGTCCGGGAAGCGCTTCCGGCTCAGCCGAAGGTCCGGCCAGCATTCCAAACGCGGCCGGAGAATATGGCGGCGGAATCCAAACAGACTGGAATACGGCAGGGAAAAACGGAAATACAGACAAAGCCGCAGCCGGGAGAATCGGAAGCGCGGCGAACGGAGCCGTCAAGAACGGAAACGCAAATGGTACCGCAGCCGGGAGAAATAAAACAGCAAATGCACCCTCCGGAAGGAACAATGCGTTGGGCAGAGGCGGCTTTTCCTCCGGGAATGCAGTACAGGGGAAAAACGGCTTTCGGAAGGATTCCGGCCGGGATTATGTGCGCCCCTTGAAGGTGGGAGATGCGCCGGGGCTGATTTACGGAAGAGACTTTGAGGACGAACCACTCCGTCTGGACCAGGTTGCCACGGAGATGGGAGAGATCACCTTCCACGGCAAGGTCATCAGCTTTGAGACACGGGAGATCCGGAATGAACGGACCATCATCATCTTTTCCATTACGGATTTTACGGATACCATAACCGTGAAAATGTTTGTCCGCAACGAACAGCTTGCAGAGCTGTTAGGCGACCTGAAAAAAGGTGCGTTTTTGAAGATCAAGGGTATCACGACCATTGACAAATATGATGGGGAGCTGACCATCGGATCCATTACCGGGATCAAGAAGACCGGGGATTTTACGGTGTCCAGGGAGGACTTAAGCCCTGTCAGGCGTGTGGAGCTGCACTGCCATACGAAGATGAGCGATATGGACGGTGTTTCCGAGGTCAAGGATATCGTAGGCCGTGCCCACAAATGGGGGCATCCCGCGATTGCAATTACGGATCATGGAACCGCCCAGGCGTTTCCGGATGCCAACCATTATATTGAACGGCTGGACAAGGCAGACCCGTTTAAAGTCATTTACGGCGTGGAAGGCTATGTGGTGGACGACCTGACCGAGATTGCCCCGGGCGCCGAGGAGGAAAGCCTGGATGATACCTTTGTGGTATTTGACCTGGAGACGACGGGATTCAGCGCTATTAAAGACAAGATCATCGAGATCGGTGCGGTGAAAGTGGTCAAAGGAGAGATCGTAGATTCCTTCAGTACCTTCGTCAATCCCCGCCGTCCCATTCCCTTTGAGATCACCAAGCTGACCGGCATCGCCGATGAGATGGTTATGGAATACCCGGATATTGAGACTATTCTCCCTCGGTTTCTGGAATTTGTGGGGGATGCGGTGCTGGTGGCCCACAATGCGGGCTTTGATGTGGGATTTATTGAGCAGAACTGCAGGTATCAGGACATTGAGCCGCACTTTATCTCTGTGGATACCGTGGCTCTGGCGCGGGTTCTGCTGCCTACGTTATCTAAATATAAACTGAACGTGGTTGCAAAGGCTTTAAATATTTCCCTGGAAAACCATCACCGGGCCGTGGACGATGCCGGAGCAACGGCGGAAATTTTCGTGAAATTTGTACAGATGCTGAAGGACAGGGGCATTACCACTTTAAAAGGCATCAACCAGTTTGGAAATACTAATGAGGACGCGATCCGCAAGCTCCCTACCTACCACATTATCATTCTGGTGAAAAATGACATCGGCCGCTACAATCTGTACCAGCTGATCTCTGCCTCCAACCTGAAATATTTTGCCCGGAGGCCCAGAATACCGAAAAGCCTGTTAAACCAGCACCGGGAAGGGCTGATCATTGGGAGCGCCTGCGAGGCCGGGGAGTTGTTCCAGGCCATCCTGAATAAAAAATCGCAGGAGACCATTGCGAAGCTGGCGGATTTTTATGACTATTATGAGATACAGCCTCTGGGAAACAACCATTTCATGCTGGAGAGCGAAAAACTGCCGGACATTCAGACAGAGGAAGATCTGAAAAACTTAAACCGCCAGATCCTGGAGCTGGGAGACCAGTTCAAAAAGCCTGTTGTGGCTACCTGCGACGTCCATTTCCTGGACCCGGAGGACGAGGTGTACCGCCGGATCATCATGGCCGGTAAAGGTTTCACCGATGCGGACAACCAGGCGCCTCTCTACCTTCGTACCACAGAGGAAATGCTCTCGGAGTTTGACTATCTGGGTTCCGCCAAAGCCTATGAGGTGGTGGTGGAAAATACAAACAAGATCGCGGCCATGATCGAGAAGATCGCGCCGGTAAATCCAAACAAGTGTCCGCCGGTGATTCAGGATTCTGACCAGAAGCTTCGGGACATCTGTTACAAAAAGGCGCACGAGGTGTACGGGGAGAAGCTGCCGGTACAGGTTTCCGCCCGTCTGGAGCGGGAGCTCAATTCCATCATTTCCAACGGCTATGCGGTGATGTATATCATTGCCCAGAAGCTAGTGTGGAAATCCGTTGCGGACGGCTATCTGGTGGGATCCCGCGGGTCGGTTGGTTCCTCCTTTGTAGCCACCATGGCAGGAATCACAGAGGTGAATCCACTAAGTCCGCATTATTACTGCGAAAAATGTCATTACAGCGAGTTTGAGTCGGAAGAAGTAAAGGCCTATTCCGGCTGCTGCGGTTTTGATATGCCGGATAAGATCTGTCCGGACTGCGGGGCCAAGCTGATCAAGGACGGATATGATATCCCATTCGAGACCTTCCTGGGCTTCAAGGGGGACAAGGAGCCGGATATCGATTTGAATTTTTCCGGTGACTACCAGTCCAAGGCCCACAAGTACACGGAGGTGCTGTTCGGAGAAGGCTATACCTTTAAGGCCGGGACTATCGGCACGCTGGCGGACAAGACAGCCTACGGATATGTGCGCCGGTATTATGAAGAGAAGAACCAGCGGAAACGGAAGTGTGAGATCGAGCGGATCAGCCAGGGATGTACCGGGGTGCGCAGAAGCACGGGACAGCATCCGGGAGGAATCGTGGTGCTGCCCCACGGGCATAACATCAACGAGTTCACCCCGGTGCAGCATCCGGCAAATGATATGACCACAGACATAGTGACCACACATTTTGACTACCATTCCATTGACCACAATCTGCTGAAGCTGGATATCCTGGGACACGACGATCCTACTATGATCAAAGTGCTGGAAGAATATATCACTTCGGAGTCACTGGAAAATGAATACAATGAGGAGCATCCCTTTGTGGCCACGCAGATCCCTCTGGACGACCAGAAGGTGCTGTCATTGTTCCATGGCACCCAGGCTTTAGGGATCAAGCCGGAGGACATCGAAGGGTGCAAGCTGGGATGCTTGGGGATCCCGGAATTTGGAACCGATTTTGCCATGAGCATGGTCATCGAGGCCAATCCCCAGTCTCTGTCGGACTTGATCCGGCTGGCGGGATTGTCCCACGGAACCGACGTATGGCTGGGAAATGCCCAGGATCTGATCCGTTCCGGTACGGCCACCATATCCACGGCCATCTGTACCCGTGACGATATCATGATCTACCTGATCAACCAGGGCGTGGACAGCGCGCTGTCCTTTACCATCATGGAAAGCGTTCGAAAGGGGAAGGGGCTCAAGGATGAATGGATTGCGGCCATGAAAGAAAAGAATGTGCCGGACTGGTATATCGGATCCTGTAAAAAGATCAAGTATATGTTCCCGAAGGCCCATGCAGCCGCCTATGTGATGATGGCGTACCGGATCGCGTACTGCAAGATCAATTATCCGCTGGCCTACTACGGGGCTTATTTCAGCATCAGGGCAGACGCCTTTTCCTATGAACTGATGTGCCAGGGGAAGGAGAAGCTGAATTATTATATCAAGGATTATAAAAAACGGTCAGATACGCTGACTAACAAGGAGCAGGATACCTTGAAGGACATGCGGCTTGTTCAGGAAATGTATGCCCGGGGATTGGAGTTTACGCCCATTGACCTGTACCGGGCGAAGGCGAAGCAGTTCCAGATCGTGGACGGGAAGCTGATGCCCTCCTTCGCGAGTATCGAAGGTATGGGGGAAAAAGCGGCGGAAGCGGTGGAACTGGCGGCTAAGGACGGGGCATTTCTGTCTCTGGATGATTTCCGTGAGCGGACCAAGGTCAGTGTGTCCGTGATCGATCTGATGTCGGACCTGGGGATCTTCGGAGATCTGCCCAAGAGTAACCAGCTGTCGCTGTTTGATCTGGCCTGACGAGAATATGAGGGACTGTCGGAAAAGGCTGCATTACTGCAGAATGCTGCTGTGATTCATGATATTTCACAACTATCATTTGCAAGCAAGCAGCTTTTTTCGATGGTCCCTGTTCTATTTTAAGCCTGTATTGGATTTGGTGTTAAAGTGTATGAAAAAACTTGACAGAACCATACTATTGCGATAGTACTAGGAGAATATATTATGAAACTTTCAGCAGTTATGCTGAACTGGTACAATCCGGCATGCTGGCTCATGCTGGCGTTTTTTACCAGGGATATGGAACTGGCCTGCGACGCGGGTGTACTCCGGATGCTTCCGGAAGGTGGCTGTGCGGTATATGCAGAGGTATTGCTTGATAGCTACAGCAAAATGCATCCGGCCGCAGGAATGGGAATCGGATTTCTAAGCGGAGGATTACAGGAAAGGATTGGTGAGATTATGCATCAGAAAAAAATATTTTATAAAGCGAAAGTATCAGCGGTACTCGTTTTGTGTATACTGTTTCTGACGGCTTTCACAAAAAATACCGTTTCGGCGCCTGATCTTGTAGGAAAGACAGAGCAGGAAGCAAAGGGGGTACTGACAGAACAGCATTATGATTTTTGGACAGAAGTAATCAGATGAACAGAGATCTGTTCGAACCGACTGGCATGGCGGATTCCATACCGTCTCGTTTTTTCTGGATTTCCATTCAAATAGTTACGGTTTACACCCGGGGGCTCACAGTAACTTCCAATGTTACTGTTCACACGGCGTCGTGCACCCTGCTGCACGGCGTCCGGCCAATAAAGTAACATTTGCCATAATATCCAGCCTCTCGCCGAAGGCGACTTTTTAATGGGCTGGATGCGTTACAGTTCGCGGCCGGTTGGGCCGTGAACTGTAACCTTCCAATAAGTTAAAAAAGGTTGCATAGAAACTTAGGCTTGTAAACAGGATAGTAAAATGATATGATGTGAATGCTGAAACAATGTTTTTGGAATGCAATGTACATTTGCATATGGATTCTAATTGGAGAGATGTGGAGGAAACGAAAATGTACGATTTTGAAGAGATCAGGAAAACAGACGGCGAGATCGCGGATGCCATCCGGGCAGAGATGGACCGCCAAAATTCTCATATTGAGCTGATCGCGTCTGAGAACTGGGTGAGCCAGGCTGTGATGGCGGCCATGGGAAGCCCCCTGACCAACAAATATGCGGAAGGCTATCCGGCGAAGAGATATTACGGCGGATGCCAGTGTGTGGATGTGGTGGAGGATATTGCCAGAGAGCGGGCAAAGAAGCTGTTCGGCTGTGAATATGCCAATGTGCAGCCCCACTCCGGAGCACAGGCAAATATGGCTGCCATGTTTGCTATGTTAGAACCGGGAGACAAGATCATGGGGATGAACCTGGATCATGGCGGACACCTGACCCACGGCTCTCCGGTAAACCTTTCCGGAAAATATTTTGATGTGACCTTCTACGGCGTCAACGATGACGGTGTGATAGACTACGATAATGTATTAAAGATCGCGAAGGAGTGCCGGCCGAAGCTGATCGTGGCAGGGGCCAGCGCATATGCCAGGACCATTGACTTCAAGCGGTTCCGTGAGATCGCGGATGAAGCAGGGGCTTACTTGATGGTGGATATTGCCCATATCGCCGGACTGGTTGCCACAGGGCTGCATCCAAGCCCGATCCCTTATGCTCATGTGACCACCACAACGACCCACAAGACACTGCGCGGTCCCCGGGGCGGCATGATCCTGAGCAGCGAAGAGATGAATAAAAAGTTCAATTTCAATAAGGCTGTATTCCCGGGAACACAGGGCGGCCCGCTGATGCATGTGATCGCGGCCAAGGCAGTCTGCTTCCAGGAGGCGCTGCAGCCGGAATATAAGGCTTATATGGAACAGGTGGTAAAGAATGCAAAGGCACTGTGCAAAAGTCTGCAGGCACGGGGAATCAAGATCGTATCCGGAGATACGGATAACCATCTGATGCTGGTGGACCTGACGGAAAAGGACCTCAGCGGAAAAGAACTGGAGAAGCGTCTGGATGATGCTCATGTAACTGCAAATAAAAATACCATTCCCAATGACCCACGTTCTCCGTTTGTAACAAGCGGCGTGAGACTGGGAACTCCGGCCGTGACTACCCGCGGGATGGTGGAAGAGGACATGGAAAAGATCGCGGAGATCATTTCCCTTGTGATCGAGAGCGAAGAAAACGTGGAGAAGGCAAGAAGCCTGGTGGCGGAGCTGACCACAAAATATCCGCTGTGCTAGATTTTGCTATGAGCGGCCGGTTGGCCGTAATTAGTAAAAAGAATTTTTGTGTTGTCAGGGAAAAGTCAATAGTAAATGCGAAAAAATAATAAAAAACTTTATTGAGGCCCCGTGAGGGCCTCAATTTGTGCCTGAAATACAGACTCCGAGCACATAAAGTCGAAGATCCCCCGCGGGTAGTTGTTTACCCATTCCTCAATCTGGGCCACCTGCTCGTCAGTGAGATCCTCGAAGCTCGTACCCTTCGGAGCGAAGCGCCGGATCATTTTGTTTATGTTTTCATTGGTGCCGCGCTCGTATGCGCTGTACGGGTGGCAATAGTAGAACTTTGTCCTCTTTTCTCCTTCGTGAAGGCAGCTCCGCTCCATGCCCTCGCAGTCGGCAAACTCGGTTCCATTGTCGCAGGTGATACTTTTGAAAACAATCGGAAACATTTCACCGTAACGTCGTTCCAGATCGTCGAGAGCACGCACAACGCTGGCGGCGCTTTTGTCCACGAGCTGCCGCACGACTTCCTCCCGGCTCATGCGTTCGCTGAGTACGAGCAGTACCTTTTTACATGGACGGGCGCTCACTACGGTGTCCATCTCCCAGTGTCCGAAGGTTTCCCGGCTATTGATTTCCTCCGGGCGTTTTTCTATGCTTTCACCCTTCGGAGGTCTGGCTGCCTTCTTTACGGTATGATAGCCTTGCTTTTTGTTGGGTTTGACGGGGAGGTCTTTATTTGTCAGATTAAGAAAGATCCCCTTGTCTATGTAGCTGTAAATAGTGGTTTTGCTTTTGATCTCCGTGTCAAACTGGAGGCCCTTTACTTTGATTTCGCCCAGGACAGCCTCTGGGCTGTACTTTTCCTCGGCGATCTTGTGTTCGATATACTCGGCCAGTTTGTGGTCTGCACCGATCTTTAGCTGTGGCCCTTTTGCCCGCAGGTTTTCCCGGTACTTATCTTCGGCTATGTCCGGGCTGTATCGGGTTTCCTCTGTCCAGTCACTATTGCGGTGAGTATATTGTCCGCGCTTCTTTTCCCTGTACACGGTGGAAATATGAACGCCGAGGATCTCTGCGATTTCTTTCGGGGATTTCTTATCTCTGAGGTGCGCCTCTATGCGCAACCGGTCTGTTTTGGTCAAATGCTTAAAGCGTTTCATGTTAATACCTCCACAAATGAAAAAAGAGGCGGCCGAAGCCGCCCCTCCACTGTATCGTTGTTGGTGCTTATTTTTCGTACTCTGCCAGTAGCTCGGACGTTTCCGCGTCCGTCACAATGTCCGAGAGTTTACAGTCCAGTGCCTTGCAGATCCGCAGCAGGGTGGAAAGTTGCGCCTTGCTTATATCGCGGGTTCCCTGCTCATAATATTGATACATTCGGACGTTCACTCCGGCCGCCGTTGCAAGCTGTGACTGGGAGAGGCCCGCGGCTTGTCTGAGCGTTTGCAGATTGCTATTTTTATAATTTACTTTTACGGTGATTTCCATTTCTGGCCTCCTTGACTTTATGGGTTGGGGTGGATATAATAAAAGCGGCGGGCGGGAACTTCCCACCGCTTTGAAGTCTTAGGACTGCTTGGGTTTTTGGTTCGGCTTTATTGTGATAGTGATACGCTCGACCGTTTCACTTTTCAGGGCCTTTTCCAGAACTTCGAGCAGTTCTTTTGTTTGCCGTTCTTTGTCTTTATCCACCGTGTTTCCTCCTTCCTTGTGTTTTCCTTCCTCCTTTCGTTTACTCAGGTTTTCCCTTACCTTGTAATATTATTATACATCTTTAGCTGTATAAAGTCAAGCTGATTTATCCATTTTTCGCACTTTTTCGCATAAAAAAAGAGCGGTTTCCCGCCCCTATGTGTCCTTGTCCAGCAGAGCTTCCACGGACACGCCGAACACTTCGGAAAAGAAAAGTAGCTCGAAGTCCGGCACCACTCTGTCGCCGGTTTCGATCCTGCTGATCGCTTTCTGGTTTAGATTGAGCCCTACAAGCTGAACTTTTGCGGCGAGCTGCTCCTGAGACAGTCTGGCAGCCTCCCGGAGCTCTTTTATTTTGCGGCCGGAGGCGTTGGCGTTTCCGTCCATATATCGGTATAGTTTCATATGTTTGCGTCTCCCTTTTTTATCCCAAAGATAGGTAAATGGCATATTGACAGTACCACGAGTTCACGCTTATAATTATCCCAAACATGACTAAAAGCGAAAAAACACAAAAATAAATTCAGGAGGTTTTGACATGGAAAATGTGAAAAATGGGCCGTTTGGCCGGTTTTGTAATTATTGTTTTTACTGGGTAGAGGGGAAGGACGGCGAAGGGAAGCGGAAGCTCAAAAAAGTGCGGGCGGTTTCTCAGGAATTTGCAATCATGGAGGCAGAGGCCGCGGGCTTGTTTGGGCCTTTTGATGTCAGGTGTGAAGCTCTGGAGCCACCGACGGATCGGCAGCTTGCACTTGCAGAGAAAATAAACCTAAAAGTGCCAGAGGGCTGCACGAAGGACGATCTCGGCACTATGCTGAGCAGGTGCATGGACTTTGACGGGGACAGAGAGCCGGATCCGGGCCTGCTGCATTATGCGCAGGATTGCGGCGTGTGTTTTTCCAGTTTTACCGGTGAAAAGGGACTTTTGCAGAGTATGATTGCGCAGCTATGCGCCAGGGACAGGGCGGTACTTTTTGCATATGCCGTACATATTAGCCGAGCTGGCGGCTGTTTTAAAGATCCGCGGAAGGATCCGGAGGCCTCGGTTTTTAGACGGTTTGCGGATATGGTCGAGGCGGATCCCGCTCTTTGGAAGTCTTTAGAGGGCCGGGATCTGAATGATTACCAGAGCCCAAACACGAGATCGAAGGCATACAAGGCGGTTATGAGCTGTTTCTAAATTACACATAAAAAGAAACCCGGCAGGTTTTCCCGCCGGGTTTCTTTGTTGCCTGCTGCCATATGCGGCGATCAATGTATTTAATTGTTTCCGGTGTCTGTC
>Ga0137306_103729_pt1 | contig 11039 bp, 9 predicted proteins | sample Inofroosms_March_FD_97187 | JGI IMG/M metagenome (GOLD analysis project Ga0137306, IMG submission 97187) | Mouse cecal microbial communities from Vienna, Austria - N-Acetylneuraminic and N-Acetylglucosamine D2O microcosms_March | ecosystem: Host-associated > Mammals > Digestive system > Large... | reverse complement strand
TGGATATGCTTAATTCTTCCCATTTTGTCTACTTTGTTTCCATGTCTCCCATTTTATCCACCTGCTTTCTTTCCATAAACCACTGCCGGAAAATGTGTATTTTTCTAAATCCCTATTATCTATTTCTATTATACACAGACTTCCGGCAAATTACAATAAGCCGAGAACCTGTCTTCCGCCATTTTTCCTTTTTAATCCTTCAAGATAACCAGCTTATTCTGGTAACACTCCACAGACACGCTGCAGCCAATCTCAAAGCCCCACTGCTCCACCCAGTTCCCCTGCAGGATAATCTGCGGCACATTTTTCCCATTCCTTGTTGTAAATGAGTATGCTTTCATCCTGCCGCCATACCCAAGAAAGAAAATCCTTTACGCCAGCTTCCTGTCAGTTCAGATGGTTATGGCGATATAAAAATTCACTTAGCTGAAATATTAGAAGAAAAAAACATTTCTCTTAATCAGTTATCCTTTCGCACAGAAATGCAGAGAACACAATTAAGAAATTACAGGGATAGCAAGATACAACGTCTGGATATTGACATTCTGAAACGCCTGTGTTATGTATTAGTGTGTAATCTGACTGATTTGATAGAATATATCCCGCCAGAAGAAACACAGACTCTGCAATAAAAGCAACGTTGTAAGAACTTTATTATCATGAACAGTAAAACCCCATGGAAGCCATAAACTCCCATGGGGTTAAAAATACAACTCTTATTATCTTCCATTCCCAAGAACATCCGTTCCTTTTCGCCTTTACTTGTGATATGGTTCTCCTGCCATAATCCGAAAACTTCGGTATATCTGTTCCAACAAAATCACACGCATCAGTTGATGCGGAAATGTCATACAAGAAAAACTCAACTGCTCATCTGCCCGTTTTAGAACTGTTTCCGACAGTCCCAGAGAACCGCCAATAATAAACACCACATGACTTTTTCCACAAAGTCCCAGCTGTTGTAATTTTTCGGCTAATTCTTCTGAACTGGCCATCTGGCCTTTGATCGCTAAAGCGATCACATAAGCTCCATCCTTAATCTGCGCCCAAATGCGCTGGCCTTCTAACTCCTTAATCTGACATTCTTGGGCTTCACTGGCTTTATCTGGTGTTTTCTCATCCGCCACTTGCAAAATCTCCAGTTTACAGTATCGACTCAGTCGTTTTTCGTACTCCTGAATTGCTTCCACGAAAAATTTTTCCTTAATCTTTCCCACCACAACCAATGTAATTTTCATTCTATCATCCTCTGTTCCGCCCCGATTTGACCCTTTTTACTACTTTCCCTTCTGGTTTCCAACGAATGCCATAAAGAATCTGCAGAAATGCTCCCACCTCTTCCCAAGCTTCCCGACTTTCCGGAATCAACCGCAACGCCATCTGAAACACATGGAACATACCATCATACACAGACACCCGCCGCTTACTTTTAACAGCACGCAACTTATCTGCTACCACAAGTGTGTCACTAAGCAGCACTTCTTCGCTTCCCACCTGCATCAACACCGGCGGCATCCCCCAAAACTCCCCAAACAGGGGAGAAAGATAGGGGTCTTTGGGATCTGCCTCTCCAATATAAACGCTGTTATGCAACAGATTATCTGTAGTATTGCCAAATTGAGGATCTCGATGAAAATTCGTCCCATGGCTTTCCCCGCTACAAGTCAAATCTGTCCATGGCGACATCAACACCAATCCTGCTGGCATTTTCTGATTGTGATCCCGCAGATACATTGCCAGCGCCAATGCCAGACCGCCGCCAGCAGAATCCCCGGCTATCACGATCTTTTCTGATGCGTATTTTTTCTCTTCCAAAAGCCACTGATACGCCGTCAGCGCATCCATTAACGCCGCCGGATATGGATACTCCGGTGCTACCCGATAATCGATCGTCAGCACATCCCCACCCATGCTCTGTTTTGAATAACAGACCGCAAAATCTCGGTAAATATTTTTCATTGGGCCAATATATCCGCCTCCGTGAAGCTGTAGCACCACCCGTCCTGTATTTACCTGCACTGGTCGCAGATATTCCATAACAAAATTTTCCTGCTCCACGATCTCATAATCATAATCCGGCGGACATATCCATGCTGGTTCCACCGGATTTTTCCGTAATTCTCCCGTCTGTATCCGGCGTCCCATAGCGGAATCCATGGTATTTCTTATCATATCGCGTACCAGCCTGCCTCGCAAACTGACCTTATCCGTTCTCATAAAACCTCCTGTCAGGCCGGTTCTCCTGACATAAATTCTCCTGTCATTTCTCGTTTTCTGGCATCCTTACCATCATACATTTAGTCGCCGGTGCAACTCTTCTTTCCAATCTTTTTCACCTGCCAGGTAGCCTTTGATCCCTCTCGCCGCTTCCCCGCCTGTTTGTCCTACCTGTCTTACCATGCGGGACGCTTTCGCCTCACCGCCTTTCTGTAAGATCAAAATTTTGCGAATACGAGGATACATGTCCCGCTTCCTGGCTGAGGATGGCTCATTTCCTTCCAATTGTACCCGAATTCCATCTTCCTTCAGTTTATCAAAAAACCGCCTTTGCAGATGATTGTCGGAAAATACCGAGGTAAAAGTAATTACCACTTCCTTTCCATAAGAGCATACCGCACATTTTAACGGCTGTCTCCGAGATACTCCAATCATCAGATGAAAACGTTCAATTTCTTCTTCATATTCCGGCTCCATCTGGATTACTCCCACATTTGATAATGTCATCGTATATGCCTGGTCCTTCAGCCGAAATACCCAGTTTAACGCTAAACGTTTCAACACCAGTGGAATAATCCGAATATACCATTTTTTCTCCCGGGACACATTGTAGGAAATGCTTTCTTCCAACCGCTTCTTATCAATCTTACGATCCATCTGACGCGATATCTTTCCCAAAAGCGTTTCGAAACTTACATCTGGATTTTGAAACAGGTAACCAATCATCGTCACAGCAAAAAAATTCGCCATAGTCTCCGAATCAAAAAATGCCCGCAGATTGATTGGAAGATTCAAAACTATTGGTTCTTCCCTGGCTTGTCCGTCCAGATACTCCTGCCAGATCGACCAGATCAGTACAGTTGCCAAATATTTCGTAATACTGACTTCAAACTGATGACATACCTTTTTCAACTCTTTGGTATTTACATATCCATGTAATACTTGTCCGGTTCCTAGCGGTAGATAATTTCCCTCCAGGCGATATGCCGGACGAGAACTGTAATGGCGCCGAGGCACCTCTTTGTAATGTTCCAGGTAACTGTCCACCACCGAAATTTCCCGTTCCTTCGCCTTTTTTTCATCCTCATTTTTCCAGAACCCATCCTCTTCTCCATGACTTCGCTGCAAATACCTTTTGGTTAGATCCTTCAGCATATTAACTGCCCCCAAACCATCCGTCAAAGCATGGAATACCTCCAAATTGATTCGCCGCTCGTAGTAAGAAACCCGGAACAAAAACTTTCGGTTTCCGTAGGGATCAATATAACGGCAGGGATAAGTCGATTCCCGCTGTACCTGAGGAATCCATTTATTCTCCTCAAAATAATACCAAAAAAGCCCCTGCCGCAGCCTTACCCGAAAATTACGAATATGAGGCAGAATATCCTCCAAAGCCTGTTGTAGCGCCTCAGGTTTTATTCTTTCTTTTAATGTCACGGAAATCCGAAACACCTGGCTCATATTTTCATTGGCAATCACTGGGAAAATATTTGCCGTATTATCCAACCGACGCCACCGTCCCTCCAGCCTCTTCCTTTTCATAATCCATTTCTTCTCCTGTTTTTTATTATAATTCTGAATGGTTATGTTTCCATTCGAGAATCATATCATACCATACGGCTCCACCATGAACCGATTGAGAAATCCCCAAATTCCGATAACCAAATTTCTCATAATACGCAATCAGCTTGTCCTTACAGGTCAAAATCAGTCCCTTTTTTCCTCTCTTCTTTGTCTCTGCTATCATATGTCTCATCAACTGCGCCGCCAATCCGCGCCGTCGCAACTCAGGTATCACATCCAGTCCAAAAATGCTCTGATACGCTCCCTCTGGTTTATGAAGTTTTGCATCTTCAAACATCTCGTCATGGATTATCCTGGAATCTGTAACACAGCCATTGATAAAACCGACGATCTGTCCTTCCCATTCTGCAACAAAAAAACTCTCTGGAAATGTCGCGATCCGTTGTGCAAAAGAAGCCCGGGACGCGGCCTCTGCTTCTGGGAAACAGACTGCCTCCACCCGGGCCACGGCATCCAGATCTTCCGGCACTACTTGCCTGATGATAATATCCATGCCATTCTCCTTTTATTCTTCCACTCATTTCTAAAGTCTATTCCTGGTAATCAGATCCGGAAATAATACCCCACGCCCCATTTTGTGTGCACATATCGCGGATCGCTGGGACTTGGCTCAATCTTTTCCCGCAATCGCCGCACATGAACATCTACGGTACGTACGTCTCCCGACTCGGTTGCTTTGTTGCCCCACACCAGCGACAATAATGCCTCTCGGCTATATACTTTATTGGGATTACATACAAAAAGCTCCAATAGATCAAACTCTTTCGCTGTCAGATTGATCTCCTTCTCACCGATAAACACTCTTCTTCCTTCCCGATCCAATTTCAAATCTCCGGCCGTGATCATCCGATTTTCTTGGCGGCCTCCTTTTCCGGTTTTTCTGGCATTTCGTCGCATAATCGCTTTAATCCGCGCTTTTACCTCCAGAATATTAAAAGGTTTTGTGATATAATCATCGGCTCCATATTCTAGACCCAAAATCTTATCCATATCACCACCCTTTGCCGTCAACATAATAATCGGCATCTCGGAAAATTCTCGAATTGCCTGGCACACTTCAAAACCGTCAAATTTCGGCAACATTACATCCAACAATACTACATCGTATTCATTCTTCTTTGCCAGCTCAATCGCTTCTTCCCCATCATAAGCACAATCCACTTCCATATCATCCTGCTCTAAGCTAAAACGAATCCCTTTTACAATTAATTTTTCATCATCCACAACCAAAATTTTTGCCATTTTTCTTCTCCCCTGCTGTCAAACAGTGATGTCATCTTTGATTTTTTCAAATGCTGCATTCTTGATTCCAGAAATCTCCATAATATCTTCAATGCATTCAAATCCACCCTGTTTTTGACGATAGCGGATGATATCCTCCGCCCTTGCTTCTCCGATCCCGCGAAGCGTCATCAATTCTTCTTTTGTTGCCGTATTCAGATTCACTTTTCTCTGAGAAGATCCATCGTTTCCCACCGTCCCTGACGGTCTTATGGGCGCATTCCACTCGATCGCCGATACTTGTTCCTGATCTGGCACTTCCAACTTCATGCCATCCCAAACCGGCTCAGCTAAATTAAGAAAATCTTGTGCTGCCTGCTCTGAAAAGCCTCCTGCCACAGCAACCGCCTCGTATACTCGCTGACCTTCTTTCATCTCATACACCCCCGGCTTCTTCACCGCGCCACATACATGGACAAAACAGGAAGGTGTTGTATCTTTCATAAACGTGGGATCGACCTCTATTTCCTGAAACGCTACCGATTCATGGATATCCGGATTTTCCACTATTTTTTGTGACGTATTCTCACTCGAATCTTGGTCCTCTGCCTCATTCTCCTGCTCTTCTATCTGTAATCTGGACAGCCATTCTCCCTGTCCTTCGTTACTGCAACTATAAAGACATCCTGCCACCAAAATCAGTACTGCCAGTGCCAGCCATCTGCCATATGGTACTTGTTTCATGTTCTTCTCTCCTGTTCTGAGAGAATCCCAAATTCAGCCTATTATTATTTTACCGAAAGACAGCAGTAAATACAAGCGTATTTTTCTTATCCTGCAATATTTTTGTTAAATAATACCTTCACTGACCAAAAATCGCCTCCGCATAATTTACGGAAGCCATGGCGTCTCGACAATACTGGTCTGCTCCCATGGAATCTGCATATTCCTTCGTTAATACAGCGCCACCCACCATTATCTTTGTCCAGGACGCCTTCTCGCGAAGCAAACGGATGGTCTCCTCCATACTGGGAACTGTAGTCGTCATCAACGCACTTAATCCCACCAATTTCACCTTTCGTTCCACAGTAATCTTAACAATCTGCTCTGGGGGCACATCTTTTCCCAAATCCAGCACTTCATAACCGTAATTTTCCAACAAAACCTTCACAATATTTTTTCCGATATCATGAATATCCCCTTTTACGGTCGCTAGCACAATGGAGCCCTTCTTTTCTTGTTCGCTGCCAATTGCCTGCATACTCTCCCGAAGAATCTCAAACGCCGCCTTTGCCGCTTCCGCACTCATCAGCAACTGGGGCAAGAAAATAGTTCCCGCTTCAAATCCCTTCCCCACCCGATCTAGCGCTGGGATCATCTCTGATTGAATCAAATCCATAGCATCCCGGGTTTTCAAAAGCTCTTTCACCGCCCCTGCCGCCTGTTCCTTCAATCCTCGTTCAATACTCGTTCCCAAAACAGATATGGTTTTCTCCACTCCCTTTTGTTCCCAAATGGAACATGTACCAGAATCTCCGGCACCCATTTTTCTTTTGGCATCCTCCCCGGCATATACCTGGATATAATCCTGACAACGCTCATCGAAAGCCATCAGAGCCCGGTAACTGTGATATACTCGCATCATCGCATCCGAATTTGGATTAATTATCGCCGCATTCAACCCACTTTGCAATGCCATGGCAAAAAATGCTGCATTAATATTCTCCCTTATCGGCAGTCCGAAAGAAATATTAGAAACCCCCAAAATGGTCTTTCCCTGCAACTCTTCTTTCACTCTCCGCACCGTTTCCAAAGTAGTAATGGCTCCGCGGCTGTCTGAGCTAATCGTCATGCACAAAGCATCAATCAGAATATTTTCTGCCCCAATATCATACTCTGCTGCTGTTCGATAAATTTTCTCTGCCACTTTCATTCGCCCTTCTGCCGTCTCGGGGATTCCGTTCTCATCCAACACAAGAGCCACCACCACGCCACCATACTTTTTTACCAGCGGAAAGACGCCGTGCATAGATTCTTCCTTACCATTGACTGAATTAATCAAAGGTTTTCCATTATATACGCGCAGTGCCCGTTCCATAGCCGTCAAATCCGAAGTATCAATCTGCAAGGGTAATTCTATGATGCTTTGTAGTTCTTTTACCACCTCTTCCATCATCAAAGGTTCGTCAATCTCCGGCAGCCCTACATTCACATCTAGCACATGAGCGCCATGTTCCTGCTGCGTTACTCCCTCCCGCAAAATATACTCTAGGTTATGCTCCCGCAGCGCCTGTTTAAATTTCATTTTACCAGTGGGGTTGATTCGCTCTCCAATTACCACGGGATCTCGACCAATCTCCACAGCCTGCGCAAATGAGGAGATCATCGTCCGATTCTTTTTTCTGACCGGCAATGGACAAATATTCCGACAAAGCTCAACGGTACGACAGATATGTTCCGGTGTGGTGCCGCAACATCCCCCGATAATCCTCGCCCCCATTCCGACAATTTCTGCCATCAAAGACGCAAACGCCTCCGGGCCAATATCATATATTGTTTGACCATTCTCACTGCGTGGTAGACCAGCGTTCGGATTGACAATTACTGGTACAGAAGCAAGATCTAGCACTTCTTTTAAGATGTCTTTCATCTGCAAAGGTCCCAGACCACAATTCATCCCTAAAGCGTCCACCCCCAGTCCCTCCAACATGGCAATCACAGAAGCGGGATTCCCCCCGGTCAACAACTTTCCACGTTCATCAAAGGTTACTGTTACAAACACTGGCAGATCACAATTTTCTTTTGCTCCCAAAACAGCCGCTTTTGCTTCATAACTGTCGCTCATTGTCTCGATCAGGATCAGATCTGCACCTTCTCGGGCACCGATAGCCGCCACCTGCCCAAACAATTGCACAGCCGACTCAAAATCCAAGTCTCCCAAAGGTTTTAACAACCTGCCTGTAGGCCCGATATCCAATGCCACAAATCCCTGCTTTTCACTCCGTCGAATCGCCTCACGCCCGTTACGCACTGCCGCCGTAACCACCTCTTCTACAGAAAATCCCAGTTGTTCGTTATATTTCAATGCATCTACCCCAAAGGTATTTGTCGTTACAATATCAGCTCCCGCCTCCAGATAAGCCTGATGAATCTCCACCAGCACCTCCGGATGCGTGATATTCCATGTCCCTGGCAACTCTCCTGGCTTTAATCCTCTTGCCTGTAAAAGGCTACCCATGCCACCGTCACAAAACAAGATCCGTTCCGCCATTGCTTTTTGGATATCCATCATACTTCTAGCCCTCTCTTTTTCTTTCCTATTATCCTGCTTTTCTATCATCTGCGGTATCCACAATCCTTCTTTCCACATGCCTCACACCCCTGCACACGACAGATCTGCGGCCTCTGGCTCAATCCCATCACTGCGGTCACAGACTTTGATGGCGTCATCATAAGACGGTCTGTCAACATCACGCCAATTCGCTTGCTCAATTCCAGCGCCGCTGCGATTCCTTGCTGACATTCCAGCGGAAAATCTCCGTATCCCGGGCTGAATCTAGGTCTCATATACCAGCCCTTTTCCTGATATTCCTTCCGTAACACTTCATTTTTCCAGTCACAAAAAGTTTCCAACATTGCTACGGATGCCGCCTGTAAAATCACTGCCTTACTCATCTGAAGCCGTCCATATCGGCGCAGCAATCCATCGACTCGACTTCCCAATGTAGCACCAAATATCAAGATTTTCTCACAATCCTGAAGATTCTTTTCGAGGTTTTTACTTCTAACCTGCAGACATGACATGTCTAAAACATGTTCCCGAAATGTCAGCGGATATTCCCTCCAAACTGCTTTTATAACAGCGGCCTGCTCCAGCTCCCGACAGCATTCCCAGATCCGTTCCTTTACATTTGCAGGAATCTCCTGTCCACAATGTCCCAGATATCGCAGAATCTCCCGCTCATTCCAAGGAAATTCTCCACCGAATCTCAACCAGTTCTCCATCGCATCTGCCATCTTTGTAAAACCTCACCTCAGAATCTCTGATAAACTTTCTTTAATTTTTGCTGCCACATCTGGTTTATTCATAGAATAAACATGAATTCCCTGGATCCCATTCGCTATCAGATCGATAATCTGTTCTGTGGCATAAGCAATTCCGGCCTGCTTCATCGCCGCTGGATTATCCCCGAAATGATCCACAATTGCTTTAAATCGAGATGGCAGATAAGTACCCGACATCGCACAAATCCGTTTGATTTGTGCGATATTTGTCACTGGCATAATTCCGGCAATCACTGGCACTGTCACTCCAGCCTCCCGAATCCGATAGAGGTAATTATATAAAATATTATTGTCAAAAAACATCTGCGTAGTTACAAAATCGCATCCGGCTTCTACCTTTTCTTTTAGATATTGAATATCTGCCGTCTTATTTATTGATTCTACATGGCCTTCCGGATAGCATGCTGCACCGATACAAAACTCGCCTGCCTTCCGAATCTCCGCAATCAATTGAGAGGCATATTGATAATCTTTTTCGACCTTTCCCTCTTTAGGGATGTCTCCCCGCAACGCTAGTACATTCTCAATATTCCGCTCTCTTAACTCCTCTAATACAGACCAAACCTTTTCTCTCGTAGACGATACACAAGTCAGGTGTGCTAAAGGGGTTACCCCATGAGCCTGAACCGTAGAGGCAATATCCACGGTATAGCGACTGGTTCCCCCTCCTGCCCCATAAGTCACACTCATAAACGCTGGCTTTAATTTTGCAATCTTAAGTGCTGCCTGTTCTACTGATTCATATTTATCCTCCGTCTTAGGAGGAAATACCTCAAAAGAGAGCGTCGGCTCTCCTTTTGCCAGAATTTCCCGGATTTTCATCGTTCCTTCCTCTCCATTTTCATTAGTTTCTTTGTATAATCCGTCTCTTTCTCTGCGATTCCTCGCGTTTTACTCTGCAACATCAATGGTAATCCAATAACCATCCTCGTAAGAACTTCCTGATATCCAGGCATCTTCATGAGTCCAGTCATACCCATCCTCACTCTCTATCTGTTCTGGCAGTTCCTGACGAACGGTATCTGACCAGAATCCTGCTTCCAAATTCCATTCTCTCTCTATATATTTCAGAATTTCTACGGTCAACTCTACGGCGTCTTCCTTATCATGCATAGAAATCTCTATCGCATGCAAATCACCGGTTGCTGTGTCACAATCAATATCTACATAATTTCCATACACAATCTCACCATTTGCTGCCAAAGTAAAATTAATATAAGAAGAGAAAAAAGAATTCGTACATTCCCCATTTTCAAGATAATATTCGATATTGTAAGAATATCTTCCGACCATACTCTGATCATATCCCTGCTCGTTTAGCAACCGACGAACCAATTCTTCCAGTTCCGAACCTTGAAGTAAAAAATGTCCGTCTCCCATGCATGCCTTTCCTATATCTTTTACTTCCTCATCTGTCAATTCCCTGCTTTCGTTCTCCCACCAGTCCGTTTCCTCCTGAATATCCGTCTCATAATCGTCCTCCCATTCCCATGGATTGAATGGTTCCTCATAGGAGGGTGCTTCTGTTTCCGCAGACCAGGGCAAAAAATAACTTTCCACGACGCCCATTCCTGCTTTAGACAAAGAAACAACCAACACCACTACCAAAATCACGATAGCGGCCCATACCACTCCGTTTTCCTTTTTCTTGTCTCCATATTCCTTTCCCACCTGTCCTGTTTGCCCGTTGCCTTTTCCGCTCTGCAAAATCCAACCAGCTGTATCTGTTGCTTTTGGAGGTTCCTTTGTTTTTTTCACTTTGCTGGTGGTTCCTGGAACTGCTGTCACGAATGGTTCCCCTGCTATTTTTCCATGATAACTGCAATTGTTCTCTTTTTGTGGATGTCTTTCATTCAAATAATAGGTTACATCCCTTACGAAAGGATGTTTCACCCAACTTTTACAATTCCCACAATAGTGAGAATGCTTCATCACCTGATCACAAATCGGAC
>Ga0137306_103728_pt1 | contig 11039 bp, 15 predicted proteins | sample Inofroosms_March_FD_97187 | JGI IMG/M metagenome (GOLD analysis project Ga0137306, IMG submission 97187) | Mouse cecal microbial communities from Vienna, Austria - N-Acetylneuraminic and N-Acetylglucosamine D2O microcosms_March | ecosystem: Host-associated > Mammals > Digestive system > Large... | reverse complement strand
AAATACTTTCAATAAAATCATATAAACCTATTTATATAGTAGGTAAGTGGTAGTAATATACATTCAACGAAAAGGAAAGGAGAAAAGTCATGGCAAATAACTGTTGCAGGAATTTATGCTGTTGTCGGATGTTGGTTTACCGGATATGTTGTGTGATACGGTGTAGCAGCAGACTTTGTTATGCTTAAGTTCCATGTAAAAAGGCACGGCATATATCCGGGTACTGGAAGATAACAGTACTCCTTTTTTATGCCTGTAATTATGAAGAAAGAAGGAAATGAAAATGGCAAAATATTATAAAGGCACATTGGGGCTGATTGGGAATACTCCGCTGGTAGAAATCGTGAATATTGAAAAGGAACTTGGGCTTTTGGTAACCATGTTGGTGAAGTTGGAGTATTTTAATCCGGCTGGCAGCGTAAAGGACAGGATTGCCAAAGCGATGTTAGAAGACGCCGAGGAAAAAGGCTTACTGAAAGAAGGCTCTGTGATCATTGAACCCACATCGGGAAATACGGGGATCGGACTGGCGGCAATCGCGGCGGCAAAGGGATACCGGATTATTCTGACGATGCCGGAGACTATGAGCGTGGAGCGGAGGAATATTTTAAAGGCATATGGAGCGGAACTTGTACTGACCGAAGGTGCAAAAGGAATGAAGGGCGCCATTGAAAAAGCGGATGAATTAGCGGAGGAAATTCCAGACAGCTTCATCCCCGGACAGTTTGTAAATCCGGCGAATCCGAAGATCCATGAAGCGACGACGGGACCGGAGATCTGGAATGACACAGACGGAAAGATTGATATTTTTATCGCCGGCGTAGGAACTGGAGGAACGGTGACAGGCGTTGGAAAATATCTGAAGGAACGAAAAACCGATGTGAAGGTAGTTGCGCTGGAGCCGGCAGCATCGCCTGTATTGTCGGAAGGAAAAGCCGGGGCCCATAAGATTCAGGGAATCGGAGCCGGTTTTGTTCCGGATGTGCTGGATACAGATATTTATGATGAAGTATTTCGGGCAGAAAATGAAGAGGCTTTTGCGGCGGCGAAGCTCCTCGCAAAAAAGGAGGGCATCCTGGTGGGAATTTCTTCAGGCGCAGCGTTGCATGCAGCCATTGAACTGGCAAAGCGTCCCGAGAACCAGGGAAAGGTCATTGTGGCGTTATTGCCGGACACTGGCGACAGGTATTATTCCACTCCATTGTTTACCGAATAAAGAAGATAAGGAAGGCAGGGACAATGATTTTTTCAAAACGGAGCAGGTATGGAATCCGGGCGCTGATTGATCTTGCACGGAACGCTGAAAACGGCAGTATGCAGCTAAATGAAATTGCTGACAGGAACAGCATCTCTGTTAAGTACCTGGAGCAGATATTCGCAGCGCTCAGAAAAGCTGGAATTATCAAGAGCATTAAAGGCCCACAGGGAGGCTATCTCTTGGCAAGGCCTTCGAAGGATATCAGGGCGGCAGATATTGTTGCGGCGTTAGATGGAAGCTATTTCCTGGACAGCGAAGAAGTACCGGGAGATGGGAATGGAGAAACCAACGCATCTGTAGTCCATCGGGAAATTATTGGACCTATAAATGGATGGACAGAACACTTTTTTAATACCCTGACATTAGAAAAACTCGCGGAATGTGCAAAAGAGCAGGAAGAAGCCTTGCAGAATATGTATTATATCTAAAACAGCAGTAGACGCGCTGACTTGTTGAGTAATTATAAACAGCATTGTATTAGGAGATGACACCATGAGTCTCGAATTTATAACAAAATATTTGCCTTTGTATGAGAAAGCGGCATGGCTTACTGTAAGGATTGGATTTGCCGGAGTTGTGCTTTCCATTGTGATCGGCTTGTTGTGCGCGGCCATCCAGTATTATAGGATTCCTGTTTTATCAGGATTAACGGCAGTATATATAGAACTTAGCCGCAATACGCCGCTGCTTGGAACTCTCATGACATGGAAAAATCCGTTTATAAAAGCAGTGCTTCGGGTTTATCTGGAAATCATCCGCATCATGCCTCAGATGGTTCTGTTGTTCCTTGTGTTTTTTGGGACGACACGGGCGTTTGGATGGGATTTGTCAGGGGAAAGCGCTTCGGTTATCGTATTTTCCCTCTGGGGAACTGCAGAGATGAGCGATCTGGTAAGAGGAGCGCTCATCAGCATACCGCTCCATCAGTATGAGAGCGGAGAAGCATTAGGGCTTAGTAAGGTACAGATTTATCGGTATATCGTGGTTCCACAGACATTGAGAAGATTAATTCCGCTGTCTATCAATCTGATTACAAGAATGATTAAAACAACTAGTCTTGTGCTGATGATTGGAGTGGTTGAGATCCTGAAAGTCGCGCAGCAGATTATAGAGGCAAACAGGACGGCAAGCCCTAATGCGGCATTTGGCATTTACTTGGTCGTATTTTTATTATATTTTTTCGCCTGCTGGCCGATCAGCGTGGCAGCAAGATATCTGGAGAAAAGATGGAGGTGATCTTTTATGGCAGGACCATTATTGCAGGATGTGCCGGGGCAGGACATAGCCTGTGGCCAGGCGTTGCTTACCATGGAACATGTAACCAAGCGGTTTGAAGAAAGCCTGATCCTTGACGATATCAGCCTGACGATCCAGAAGGGCGAAGTGATCGTGCTGGTAGGTTCAAGCGGATGTGGGAAAAGTACGATGCTTCGGTGTATCAATGCTTTAGAACCGATTCAGGGTGGAATCATCCGGTTAGGGGAGGAACAGATTGATCCGAAGAGCCGGGGGCTGACCAGTATCCGGCAGAAGATTGGCATGGTATTTCAGAGCTACGAGCTGTTCCCGCATATGACAGTGCTTGATAATATCCTGCTTGAGCCGATGAAGGTGCAAAAGAGGAAAAAAGCGGATATTACAGAGGAAGCTGTAATCCTTCTTGAGCGGGTAGGCTTAAAAGAGAAAGCCGGATGTTTTCCCAGACAGTTGTCAGGGGGGCAGAAGCAGCGGGTGGCGATTGTCAGGGCTTTGTGCATGCATCCGGAGCTTATGCTGTTTGATGAGGTGACGGCGGCATTGGATCCGGAGATGGTCAGGGAGGTGCTGGATGTTATATTAGCGCTGGCAGCCCAGGGAAGGACCATGCTGATCGTTACCCATGAGATGCAGTTCGCCCGTGCGGTCGCAGACAGAGTTCTATTCCTGGATAAAGGGAAAATCATAGAGAACGCGCCGCCGGAAGAATTTTTTGAAAATCCGAAAACAGAAAGGGCAAAACAATTTTTAAATACATTTTCTTTTGAAACGGTAAAGGGTAAAGATAAATAGGGAAAATGAAAGAAAATAAAAAGAATAAAAAGAGAAGAAAAGGAGATATATTATCATGAAAAATTCAGTTTTAAAAAAATTTATATCCATAGCGGCTGCAGTATCTGCCATTCTGGCACTGACAGCATGCGGGAGTCAGGGAACGGAAAGCGACAGCCAGAAAGCGGAGGCTCAGAAGGAGGAACTGACAGCAGGCTCAGATACAGTATACCGTACTTTGGATGAAATCAAGGAAGACGGAACCATCCGTATCGGGGTGTTTTCCGATAAGAATCCTTTCGGTTACGTAGATGAGAACGGAGAATACCAGGGATATGATGTTTATTTTGCCAATAAGATTGGAGAGGATCTGGGAGTGAAGGTTGATTTCGTTTCCACGGAGGCCGCGAACCGTATTGAATACCTCCAGACTGGTAAAGTAGATATTATTTTAGCGAATTTTACCGTAACAGAGGAAAGGGCAGAAGAAGTGGATTTTGCCCTGCCATATATGAATGTGGCGCTTGGGGTAGTATCGCCGGACGATAAAGTGGTGGAAAGCCTGTAAGGATGGACTGGTCAGGCGTGGATTTGGAGAGGAAGAATTCCTGAAACCATTGTACAGGCGGGCCACGAAGCTGAAAAGCCCGGCAAAGGAGATGCTGGAAGGGCTTGCGGGCGGCAGGACGCTGGATGAATATATCGAAGAATATGGGAGATTGTGATGCTGCATATTGAAAATGAATTTATAAAAAAGTATATTTTGGATGGGAATTTTGGGCTGGAAAAGGAAAGCCTCCGGATTTTTGAAGATGGGACGTTTGCCCATACGCTGCATCCATTCCCGGAGGATAGGCATATTGTGAAGGATTTTTGCGAGAACCAGACGGAAATCAATACTTCTGTACATGCCAGCATAGAAGAAACACTGGAAGAATTAGAGTTCCATAATCAGCGTATTTGTCAGAAACTGTGGAGCCTTCCAGAGAAAGAATATCTATGGCTCTTTTCCAACCCACCCTATATTGAGAATGAAAGAGATATACCGGTAGCCGTATTTGAAGGCAGGGAAGTCTCCAAAACTGCTTACCGAGATTATCTGTCCCATAAATATGGGCGGTATAAGATGACTTTTTCCGGAATCCATGTGAACTTTTCGGTTTCTGATGAGCTGCTGCTGGCGGGTTTTGCAGAAGGACAAAAAAGGGCAGGGATATTTTTACAGGTATGGCGTCCGTCCGGTGCAGCTAGATGGGATACTGGAATGAATTTGCGCCGATCTTTGATTACAGCAGTGTCAATGCGCATGCAGACAATATTCAAAAATATGTTGACAGAGGCCTTTTGAAAGCGCCCTCGGAATTGTATTATCCCATCCGGCTAAAACCCAGGGGAGACAACAGCCTGGAGGCGCTGCGGAGGTACGGGGTGGACCATATTGAGCTTCGGATGTTTGACCTGAACCCTCTGGCAGAAGTTGGGGTGGAAGTAAAGGACATACGGTTTGCACAGTTATTGATAGTCTGGCTGGCGTCTGTGCCAACCGTTCCTCTGACGCAGAAGGATCAGATACAGGCTGTGCAGAATTTCAAGAATGCAGCGCATTATGACTTAAAAACAGTGGGGATACTGAATCCGGACAATGACAGTATGCCAGCCACACAGGCGGCTCTTGCCATCATCCGCAGGATGAAGGAGTTTTATGGAAAACTTGGCCTCCCGGTACAGGAGGTTCTGGAATTTGAATATGAAAAATTTGCAGATGCCTGGAATCGGTATGCGTGGAAAATCAGGGAACTGTTCCAGGACGGTTATGTGAAAAAGGGCCTGGTGCTGATAGGGGAAAGACAGGAAAAATAAATGTGTGAATTATTTGGAGTAAGTGCCGCAAGAAAGGTAAGGCTTAACAGCCTTCTGCAGGAATTTTTTTCTCATAGCATGGAGCATCCCCATGGCTGGGGCATGGCGCTTTTCTATGAAAATGCAGTATCGTTGGAAAAACAGCCGGAGAATGCATGTAAAAGCATGTATTTAAAGCAACGCCTGAGAGCGAACATGGAAGCAGACCAGATGATTGCCCATATCCGTCTCGCCACCAGGGGATTGCTGGAGTATGAGAATACGCACCCTTTTGTGAAGAGGGATCGGTCAGGCCGGACATGGACGCTGGCGCATAATGGAACGATATTTGAGAGCCAGGCACTGAATCCATACGTACACAGTCAGAAAGGACAGACGGACAGTGAACGGATTCTTTTGTATACCGTGGACAGGATCAATGGGGAGGAACAGAAAAAAGGAAGGCCGCTATCCCAGGAAGAACGGTTTGCGGTAATTGATGCGGTGATGAAAGAGATTACGCCCGAAAATAAGGTAAATCTGCATTTGTTTGACGGGGAATTGTTGTATGTGCATACAAACTACAGGGATAGCTTGCATTTTTTACGGAAAGAGACGGCTGTTTTTGTGTCCACAAGACCGCTGGATAAGGAAAAATGGGAGAAGGTTCCTATGAATACGCTTCTTGCATTTGAGTCGGGCAGATGCAGGTATACAGGGAAACCCCATGAAAATGAATTCTTCGACAGTGAAGAAAAAATGAGGATGCTTTTTTTAGATTATGCGGGACTGTAGCGGTGTGGCTGGCTTGCTCAAGGTCGGCGAAGTGATAATGGATTTGACTGACTATGCGAAAAAGGAGCTATAAGTATGGAAGAACAAACAGCGTCAAAAGAACAATTCAAGAAATTGGAAGCTTTAAAAAATTATTTGAAAGGACTGGGAAGTGTTGCGGTTGCCTTTTCCGGTGGTGTGGATTCTACATTTCTTCTGAAAACGGCACATGATGTCCTGGGGGATGATTGTATTGCGGTTACAGCAAGATCCTGTTCTTTTCCAGAAAGGGAACTTGGCGAGGCCAGAGACTTTTGTGCGGCAGAGGGAATTCGCCACATTATAGTAGAATCAGAAGAATTGGAAATAGAAGGGTTTGGTAAAAATCCTCCGAACCGCTGTTATTTGTGTAAACGGGAACTGTTTGAAAAAATCAGGGAAATTGCAAAACGGGAAAATATAAAGACTATCGCAGAAGGTTCTAACCTGGATGATGACGGAGATTATCGTCCTGGATTGCAGGCAGTGGCTGAATTTGGAATAAAAAGTCCGTTAAGAAACAGTGGGATGTCGAAAGCAGATATACGCATATTGTCGAAGACTATGGGGCTTGCAACATGGAATAAGCAGTCCTTTGCCTGCCTTTCGTCCAGATTTGCATATGGAGAAACGATAAGCAGAGAAAAATTATCTATGGTGGATCATGCGGAACAGTTGCTTTTGGAACTTGGATTTCATCAAGTGCGTGTACGAATTCATGATAAGATAGCAAGGATAGAAGTGATGCCGGATGAATTTGAAAAATTGCTGCGCAGCAGGGAGGACGTTGTAAATAAACTAAAAGAAGAGGGATATACTTATATTACGATGGATCTGCAGGGATACCGGACAGGCAGTATGAATGAGATTCTGTGAACTGTCAGCGTTATGGATTTAGAAAATATATGAGGGAAAAAAGATGACATTAATTCAATTGCATTATCTGATTGTGATTGCAGAAACAAACTCTTTGAATAAAGCAGCAGAACAGTTATATGTGTCACAGCCGTCTCTAACCAGTGCAATCAAAGAGCTGGAAAAAGAACTGGGAGTTACCCTGCTTTACAGGAGTGGAAGGGGAGTTACGCTGACCAATGACGGAGTGGAGTTTCTGCTTTATGCAAAACAGCTCTATAGTCAGTACGTGGCGGTTTTGGAAAAATATGGAATGGGCGGCACCCATAAGAAGAAATTTGGAGTGTCCACACAGCATTATTCTTTTGCAGTAAAAGCATTTGTAGATATGGCAAAGGAATTTGATATGTCAAGACATGAATTTGCTGTCAGGGAAACCAGGACGGCGGAGGTAATCCGTGACGTCAGTACCATGAAAAGTGAGATTGGCATCCTCTATCTTTGTGATTTTAACCGGAAATCTATGGAAAAGCTTTTAAAATCAGCGAGCCTGGAATTTCATCATCTCATAGAATGTCAGGCGTATGTCTATATTTGGAAGAAGCATCCGCTGGCAAAGGAAAAGACGATCCAATTCGAGCAGTTGAACGGATATCCCTGTCTGTCTTTTGAACAGGGAGAAAACAGTTCCTTTTATTTTGCAGAAGAAATCCTCTCAACGAATGAGTACTCACAGGTTATTAAGGCAAATGACCGTGCGACGATGCTGAACCTGATGGTTGGCCTGAACGGCTATACCCTTTGTTCTGGGATTATCTGTGAGGAGTTGAATGGAAGTGATTATATTGCTGTTCCCTTTCAGGAAGATGAGCAGAATCCCAACAGTGTGATGGAGATTGGATATGTTGTAAGAAAAAATACAATCTTAAGTAAAATGGGGGAATTGTATGTTGATAAACTGAAAAACTATCTGCATATTTCCTGAGAAAAAAACAAACAGATAAATGGCGTGGTTAAATAATATAGAGTTGGATGTTTTGATAATGCCAGTATTACGTTAATATTTATATGAACTTGCAGGAATGATTAAGGAGTAATCAGACATGGATATGGAAAGATATGGATTGAACAAACAGTTGGCACAGATGTTAAAGGGCGGTGTGATCATGGACGTGACCACGCCTGAGCAGGCTGAAATAGCAGAAAAGGCAGGCGCATGTGCGGTTATGGCATTGGAGCGGATCCCAGCGGATATCCGTGCGGCAGGCGGTGTATCGAGAATGAGCGATCCGAAAATGATCAAAGGGATTCAGGAGGCAGTGACAATCCCGGTTATGGCAAAATGCAGGATTGGACATTTTGTGGAGGCACAGATTTTAGAGGCCATAGAGATTGATTATATTGATGAAAGTGAGGTGCTTTCTCCGGCAGACGATGTGTATCATATTGATAAGCGGAAATTCAGGGTTCCATTTGTGTGCGGAGCAAGAGATCTTGGAGAGGCGCTCCGAAGAATTAACGAGGGGGCGTCAATGATCCGGACAAAGGGGGAACCGGGAACCGGCGATGTGATCCAGGCTGTCCGGCACATGCGGATGATGAACCAGGAAATTTCAAAAATTAGTTCTATGCGTGAAGATGAACTGTTTGAGGAGGCAAAGAATTTAAAAGTACCTTATGAATTGGTAGAATATGTACATAAAAATGGTCGCCTTCCGGTTGTGAATTTTGCGGCGGGAGGAGTTGCCACGCCGGCAGATGCAGCCCTGATGATGCAGCTTGGCGCGGAGGGGGTTTTTGTGGGATCGGGTATCTTTAAATCCGGAGATCCCCAAAAGCGCGCAGCGGCAATCGTGAAAGCAGTTACGAATTATGAGGACAGTAAGCTGTTGGCAGAACTTTCTGAGGATCTTGGAGAGGCGATGGTGGGAATCAATGAGCAGGAAATAGAACTCCTGATGGCAGAGAGGGGCAGATAGGATGAAAGTTGCGGTTCTTGCGGTTCAGGGAGCTTTTATTGAGCATCGGAAGAAACTGGAAAATCTGGGGGTACCCTGTATAGAGCTCCGTAAAAAAGAAGATTTAGAGGAAAACTTTGACGGTCTGATTTTGCCGGGAGGCGAGAGTACTGTCCAGGGAAAATTGCTGAAAGAATTGGGGATATATCCTCTGTTGAAGGAAAAGATTGCATGTGGGATGCCGGTGCTTGCAACCTGTGCGGGACTGATTCTTCTGGCAGAAAAACTGACCAATGATCAACATGTCTATTTTGGAACACTTCCGGTAAAGGTGAAACGAAATGCTTATGGCAGGCAGCTGGGAAGCTTTTATACGGAGCAGGAAATGAAAGGGATTGGAAAAGTTCCTATGACATTTATACGGGCGCCTTATATTGAGGAAACCGGAAATGGAGTGGAAATTCTTTCATCAGTGGAAGGTAAAATTGTGGCAGTGAAATATGGAATGCAGTATGGTATGGCATTTCATCCAGAATTAGACAGGGACAACAGAATACATGAAATGTTTCTGGATGCGGTCAGGAATAGCGTTTAACGGATATCTGGTTATAAATTGAATTTATAGCCAGATATTTTTTCATGTATTAGACAAAACAAACCTATCATACTAGTATGTTTATAGAATTTAAAGAAGGAGGAATTTAAAATGGCAAATATAAATGATTCAAAAAACTGGGGTTTTGAGACAAGACAGTTACACATCGGGCAGGAACAGGCAGATCCGGTTACGGATGCAAGGGCAGTTCCGATTTATGCGACTACTTCTTATAACCTCAAGTTTAGAAAAAAGAAAAATTGAGATACTAAACGTGAGGTGAAGAATATGGAGAATTATAGAAAATCGTCACATTGCACGTATGATATCAAGTACCATTTGGTATGGATTACGAAATATAGGAAACCAGTAATTACAGGGAAAATAGCAGTTCGGACAAGAGAATTGATCCGAACCATTTGCCAAAGAAATGATGTGGAAATCCTAGCGGGTCATGTTGGGATTGATTACATCCACATGTTAGTGTCAGTCCCGCCGCATTTGTCAGCAAGCAAACTGGTACAGTATATTAAAGGGGCAACATCAAGGAAACTGCAAATGGAATATAAAGAATTGAACAAACAATTTTGGGGGCAACATTTATGGGCAAGAGGATACTTTGTAGCAAGTAGTGGAAATGTGACAGATGAAATTATCAAAGAGTATATCCAAAATCAAGATTTACAAGAGAAAACAAAAACGGACAACTTTGAGATAAGTTAAGTAGAAAAGGAAATAAGTGAAGCGGCGACAACTTTAGGCTGCTTCAGCAGCAAATCGAACCTACCGGCTTTAGCCGGTAGTGGTTCAGATGTTAAAAGCACAAGATAGAAAAATCTACCACCATATGCTAAAATGAGTGATGTTGGCTCCATAAATTGCAATGCAACTCAATTTTTCTAAGATGCAACGGAAAGTTGCCATCAATTAAATGACTGTTGGTGGTATGCAACCAGTAAATTGTAGTATTTTTTTATCGGAGGTGATGAACATGAGCATAGCAGAACGGCTTCAAGAATTGCGAAAACAATCGGGCTATTCACAGGAGCAAGTTGCTGAAATGTTGGGGCTTTCAAGACAAGCTATTTCAAAATGGGAAAGCGGACAAGGAAAACCCGAAATTGACAACATAGTGAAATTAACAGAAATTTATAATGTAAGTGCAGATTATATTCTGTTAGGCACTGAAAAGGTATCCGTTCCAGTGCCAGAGAAAAAAGAATTGAGCCACGAATACAAAAAAGCAATAGGTATAATTGTCATAATAGCAGCAACAGCAATAGTCACAGTGTTATTTATTACTGCTTTAGGCTTACTTTCACGATTAGGAATTTAGGAGGAAAATTATGGAGCGAACAGGAAAAATCTCAAAATTGTTTCTTACTATTCTTTTGTTTAGCATGATTGTTATGACAATGAACGGTTGTGCTTATGTTAATAACAAGAATTGGGACGACATGACACCAGCAGAACAAGAAGAAGTGCGACAAAATTTTGAGGAGGAACGAGAAGAATTGGAAGAAGAGTTTTCTGATGATAGCTTTGCACAGTATATTCTTGACAAAGTTGAACAAGCAATTGAAGAATAATTATCACTTTGCGTTGTTGTAGATAATCGCATTGTTGAGTAATTAGAGGGGCGACAGTCTAAAGTGCTGCCGCCTCTCTGAATTATATAAATGCAACTGTAAAC
>Ga0137306_103726_pt1 | contig 11042 bp, 9 predicted proteins | sample Inofroosms_March_FD_97187 | JGI IMG/M metagenome (GOLD analysis project Ga0137306, IMG submission 97187) | Mouse cecal microbial communities from Vienna, Austria - N-Acetylneuraminic and N-Acetylglucosamine D2O microcosms_March | ecosystem: Host-associated > Mammals > Digestive system > Large... | reverse complement strand
CACGACAAAAATCTCCGCTTCATCGTACCATGGCTGCTGCAGAAGAAGCGCCGGATAAAACTCCAGATGATTCTGCTCCCCACGGGCCAGCGTAAGAATATATAAAGACGGCTGCAGGGTACGCTCCATCAGCTTTTTCAATATCTTATTTTTCTTAGGCTTTAATCCGTGGCTCACATACAGATCACAATAACATTTTATCCTCATGATTTCCTTCCCTTTTATCCGGATACACTGCATCCAAATCATACTTTCCGCAGCTTTATCGGGCAGTCCTCCATCCGCTCGCGTTCTGCCGCCGGGAGATTTACTGATACACCTCACTGCACTTCACTAATAATAGTATGCATCTAATATCTGCTTCGCAATCGGTACCGCCTTGGCGCCGTCATTGCCGTCATATCCTTCCACGATCACGCTGATGACCAGCTCCGGATTATCTACATTGGTAAATCCCATGAACCAGGAGTGCATCTTCTCCCCGTCGTCCACCGCGTACTCGGCCGTTCCGGTCTTTCCTGCCGCCGTATAGGACTGGCCGCTCAGGAGCATCCCGGTTCCCTCGTCTACGACCGCGCGCATATATTCCTTAAGCTTTGCCGCCTCGTCCGATGACATCAGCTTCCTGTAGCTTTTCGGCACATTTTTCTTAATCTCCCTGCCCGTGTGGTTGGTCACCTTCTCTACCAGATAAGGTTCCATCAGAATCCCGCCGTTGGCAGCAGCCGCCGTGATCAGCGCCATATGGTACGGGCTGACTAGCGTCTTGCCCTGTCCCATTGCAGTCATCATAACTTCCGCTTCCCCGGTTTTCTGATCTACGGAAAAGGAACTTTTTGTATAGTCCAACATACACGGAAGCTTTTTATTGAACAGCAGGTCCTCTGCTGTTTTTGCATAAGAACTGCGGTTCAGAGACAATCCGATATTGACAAAGGACGCATTGCAGGAATTTGCAAAGGAGGTCCGCAGGTTCTCGAATCCATGCACTGTACTGTCAAAGCAGCGGATCGTCACATCGTTGGATGTGATCTCTCCGGCACATTCATAGGTATAATTTTCATAATCCGGATGCTCCCGCATATACTCCAGGGCTGTCACCACCTTAAACGTAGAACCGGGCGCGTAGGAGCCCTGGGTGGCGCGGTTGAGCATCGGGCTGTTGTCCTCATCCGCATTCAGATACGACCAGTTTACCTCTATCTGATTCGGATCATAGGAGGGCTTGGACAGCATCACCAGGATTTTCCCTGTAGATGCCTCCATCACGACCACAGCCCCCTTATTTTCTCCTAGCGCCTGGTAAGCCGTCTGCTGTAAACCTGCGTCCAACGTGGTAACCACCGTATCTCCCCGGTGCTTCTGATCCTGAAATTCGTCTCTGATCTTTTCCAAGAAGAACGCATTGGAACTCAACAGTGAAAAATTTTCTACAGATTCCAGCCCGCTCTTTCCGAGTTCCGGGTGGTTGTATCCGATCACATGGGCAAACAGGTCCCCGTAAGGATACTGACGTATCTCCGTGCCGTCCTCCGCCACTTCCGTATGCGCAAGCGTATTTCCGTTCCTGTCCGAAAAATCTCCCCGAATGACCAGATCTGCAAAGTTATCCTGCCGCGCGTTATGCGGGCTGTTCACGATATCCTTTGCCCGCACCGCAGTAAAATAGATCAGATATCCCGCCATTGTAAGGAACAGCAGTACAAAAAAATAGGTGATCCTAACGAATTCTTTGTTTTGGGACTTCTTCGAATTTAGATTTTTCTTTTGTCGGTTTTTTATTTCTCGATCCTCTCTGCTCATCTCTTAACGCTCTCTCTCTTCCTGGCTCCTCCTGTCCTGCCCTGCTCCGTCTCTGGCCTGCGCCCTCCCGTCTCGCTCCATCCGGATCCGTTTTGGCGCGGCGGCCTGCATTCTGCCTCTGGGTCCCTGCAGAGTCCGCGCTTTTCCGCCCGCTTCCGTTTTGTCCTGCGGCCGTCCTTTCCCGTGCTGCCCGTGCCGCCCGTTCACGCCGCCGTCTGGCTGCCATCTCCCGTTTCATTTCCAGTTCCTCTTCCTCGTCCTCGCGGATGATATAAAGTCCCTGTATGATCCCGATCATAATCATGGAACTCAGGATAGAACTTCCTCCATAGCTGACAAGAGGCAGCGTCACTCCTGTCGAGGGAATGAACTTGGTCACCCCGCCGATGGTCAGAAACACCTGAAAAATGTAACACGTTCCAAGCCCTAATGCCACCAGCTTATAGAACGGATTACGCAGCTCCATGGCAATATTCAGGAACATGACATAACAGCTCACGCAGATCAGGATCAGGCAGAGCGCAAAGATCACTCCCAGCTCTTCCGCAATCGCGGAAAAAATAAAATCCGACTCTGCCACGGGAATCATATCCGGGCTTCCCTGGCACAACCCCATACCGAACCAGCTTCCGGTCCCGATAGCAAACAAAGACTGAGCCACCTGATAGCCGCCCTCATTGTAAGATGCAAAAGGATCCTTCCATGCTGACACGCGCACCTTGATATGGGCAAACAAGTGGTAACCGGCCACCGCTGCCAGACTGCCTGCGCCCAGCCCGGCCGCAGCATACAGCGGCTGCTTCGTGGCCACATACAGCATGACCAGATACACCACAAACAGGATCAGCGCCGCACCCAGATCCGTAGACACGACCAAAATCAGTACATGAGCCGCTGCCACCGCTGTAGTGATCACTACATTTTTAAATTCCGTGGAATTTTTCAGGCTAGCCGCCACATAAAATACAAATAAAATCTTTACAAATTCCGACGGCTGGATTCCGATCCCGCCTATGGTAAATCCCAGCTTCGCCCCGCCTGACGTAGCGGCAAACACCGCCACCAGCAGAAGCGCCGCAAATCCGACACCTGCATAGATGTAAACCCAGTCTGCCAGAAATTTCAGCTTTCGGATCAGGACCGGAACGATCAGGCCGAATGCGGTCCCCAGAGCGATAAAGATAAACTGCTTCACAGCGCTTTCGTAGGACAGTCGCGTGATCATGATCAGCCCTACGCTGAGCAGCATACACATGTTGTTCACGATCAGTCTGGATACATTCGGATACAGGATCGAATACAAAAGGATGACCGCCACTAAAAGCACTACCTGTACCGCGAAGAACATCAAGAGCTTATATTCCTCTGTTTTTAGGTACATCACTGCATAGGCCAGAAACTGCATCATAAACATCAGTACATTCTGCAGAATATACACCCGCTTTTCATCTTCCTCGTAACTCTGCGCAAAAATCGAGAAACAGGAAAATGTGTAGGCGGTCATCAATATGATCATCATATATTTTGAGATTTCGACAATAATATTAACCACTATAAAACTCCTCTTCGGAAATGCCCCCGTGTGAAACGGCTGCCTGACTGGTGAGGGTCAGCACTTCCTCTTTCCGTATCCTTTTTGAAATCCCGCTGACACCCGGCTGCTTTTTTCTTTCTCTCGCCTGACAAGGCCTGTCTGCATTCCTCCAGGATCTGCCTCGTCTGTTCCCCATCTTCTATGGAAAACTGCAGTCTGAGCCGGGACGGGCCGATTTCCTGCAATGCCGCCTTCTCGTCAAACAAGCACAGCGGCACTGAATTATAAATGATATTATAGCAATCCTGGCAGCGGTTTTCTACATAAAACGGATTTCCGTACCGGTCTGTCAGCTCGTTTATATTTCCGTCCAGGTTCCGTCCCCCGGAATACGCGGCTTTCGTTCCTGTCTCCTTCCGGCATCGACCTGTATTTTTCACAATACACTGCGCGGTCACCATGACCGGAAGATATCCATAGACCAGCATTTCCATATGCCCTGCGCCCAGACACCGGATCTCGTTCTTGTTCAATTCCACAGGCACGGTAAATTCCCCTATTCCCTGCTGGTTCCAGAATGCCTTCGCAGCCTGGTTCATAACATACATATTATGATCCATGATCACATTCCTGTCCATTCCCGGAATCCATCCGCCCGGTTTCCGGTCTTTGCTTCCGCTCACACCCTGTCCGGGCGGCCCCGGTAACCTGCCGTTTTCCTCCAAGTCGTTCTGCAATGCAATGCTTTCATAATTCCGCACGAGTACCCCGTCAAAATGGATCCGCTCAAAACACTTCATACGTGCTTCCCACATCTCAGCAGTCTGTCCGCGGAAAATATGGGGCACTGCAAGGAATACCTCCCGCCCCTGCGCCCGAAGCAGGCTGCAGCTGTCCGCCAGAGCATCTCCCGCGCAGAGCATCCCCGATGCTGCGCTGTCTATATAGACCCGGAATATTTCAGGAAATGCACACACCTCGTTCAGCTGAGGCATGGACTGCACCAATGCCGAAAACTGAAATGCACCTGGTCTGCTTTTTTCTGTTTCCGGCAAATGCCCTGTCCCGGTCAGATCCATGACAGGCCTGCCTTCCTTATGATCTGCATGCTGGTCTGTGTTTTTCTCTATAAAGCGTTCATCCCGGACAACCGCCTCCGGCCTGTGATACTGCATACATATTTTTCTGCGCAGTTCCTCCAGTACCCGTCTCCGCAGCTCGTTGATCTGCTGCATCGGAAGGAATATCCCTTCTTCCAGATCGATCTCCAGATCTTCAAATTCAAATTCCGTATTTCCGGTCTTTTTCAGCTGCTTTTGGATACGCGCTTCATCCAGCGGGCTTTTCTCCGCCTTTTCCACTGCCAGCTCCGAAACCTCTTCTGCAGATACTTCACCCATGCATGCGGTCATAACAGCAGGTTCATTGGCGTGCAGCCTTAAAAAACCATAAACTTTTTCTTTTAATTTTCCCTGCTTCCAGAAATCCTGAAGTTCCCCAAGCAGCTTTTCATTTCTGATCCGGTACAGGACAAGCCCTTTTTCCAGATACTTTCCCTTCGGCAGAGGAATATTGATCCGGCTTCCCTTTTCATAGTCCTTTCCAAATGTATGATCTCCCTGCTGAGGAAATGCGATCACGTCCCCCCGATGAATCTGGATCAGCGCCTTTACAGACGCTTCTCTGCCCTTCTGATCTGCGACCTTTACGGCGGGAACCCCGGCATGGTTCGGACGGTCCGCCGCCACCATATCCCTGCCGTTCTTCTGCTGATAATATCCTGTATGGAATCCGCCCCGATTATACAGATCCAGAAGCATTTCCTTATCTTCTTCACTGACATGGAAGTTCTCTCTGCCCAGCTTCTGATACAGATCCACATACTTCCGGTACATGGACGTCACTCCGGCAACATATTCCGGCCTTTTCATCCGCCCTTCAATCTTAAAGGAATCAATCCCCGCATCGATCAAGTCCGGAATCAGCTCCAGCGTACAGATATCCTTCAGACTCAGCAGATACCCTTTTTTTCCGCCTGATGCATAACGCAGACGGCAGGGCTGGGCACACTGGCCCCTGTTTCCGCTCCTGCCTCCAATCAGGCTGCTGAGCAGGCACTGGCCGGAATAACAGTAACAGAGTGCGCCGTGGATAAAACATTCGATCTCCATCCCGGTAAACTGCTTCATGTGCCGGATTTCTTCCAAAGACAACTCCCTCGCCGGAACGACACGCACGGCGCCGCAATCCTTCAGAAACTGCGCGCCTTCAGCCCCGGTGATCGTCATCTGGGTGCTGGCATGGATATCCAAATCCGGAAAACAGGTGCGGACTGCATGAAACACTCCGGTATCCTGTACGATCACTGCATCCAGCCCGCCCCGGTAAAGGGGTTCCAGGTAGCTGTAAAGCTGCTGCAGTTCCTGATCTTTCACAAGTGTATTGACGGTCAGGTAGAGCCTTCTGCCATGCAGATGTGCTTCGTCGATCGCTTCAAGAAGCTGCTCCTCGGTAAAATTCTGCGCATATGCACGTGCACCAAAATGAGGGCCGCCTGCATATACTGCATCCGCCCCTGCCGTCAGCGCTGCCCGGAAACTATCATATGACCCTGCCGGAGCCAGAACTTCCACACACCGCCCTCTCTTTATTTTTAAATCTTCTCCGCAATATTCGATGTCTCGTCTTGAAATCATAGCCTCCTGCACATAATACCGAAAAAATCACACAAGCGAACCCCTGTGAAACGCCTAACAGCCGCACTATTCCGTTCTGCCCCGCAATTATTTTCTTCGGTTTTTCATCTCAGTTTCCAGTTTCACAATCTGCATCTGCAGGTCATTATTCTCTTCCTTCATCTTCGCCAGTTCTTTTTCCGCATTCTCCAGCTTGATCTGGACAGATATCAGTTCGTGCTTCAAGTCGTACATCTCTTTATCTTTCAGTTCAATGTCGCTTTCCAGGGAATCCCCCTGCTTCTTCGCTTTGAAGTAATCATCCGCAATATTCAAGGCAAGGAGTACATTGCGAGTGTCTGCGCTCTGCTTGCGGTAACCATCGCTGTTCGCACATTCCGTAATCTTATGGTTCAGATAAGAAGATACCTTCTGCAGATATTCTTCTCCCTCAAATCCGCTTAAAGTATAAACTTTTCCTCCGATGAGAACTTCTGTAAAATGTTTTGCTGAACTCATAGCTTCCTCCCCTTGCGTTTGTTACTTGTTATTATAAACTATCCGACAGCAAAAACCAACTGTTTTTTCCATGAATTTACAGTTCATTGGCCTGCCGCTATCCCCAGATGGGCATATGCAAGTTCTGTCACCACGCGGCCTCGCGGAGTCCGCTGTATAAATCCGTTTTTCAGGAGGTACGGCTCATAGACATCTTCCAGGGTTCCCGCATCTTCGGAGATTGACGCCGCCAAAGTATCCAGTCCCACCGGACCTCCCTGGAACCGTTCGATCATCGTCAGAAGGATATTCCGGTCAATATGGTCCAGGCCGTACTTATCCACGTCCAGAAGATCCAGGGCATAATCCGCCACGGCCTCTGTGATCACACCGTCATATTTAACCTGTGCAAAATCACGTACCCGCTTTAACAAACGGTTCGCCAGACGGGGAGTTCCTCTGGATCGCTTTGCCAGCTCCCTGGCTCCCTTTTCCTCAATCTCCACTTCCAGTACACGGGCGGAGCGCAGGATAATGGTGGTCAGTTCTTCTTCCGTATAAAATTCCAGATGATGGATGACTCCGAACCGGTCCCGAAGCGGCGCAGTCAGCATACCGGCGCGGGTCGTTGCCCCCACCAGGGTAAATTTCGGGAGATCCAGACGGATGGAGCGTGCCGTCGCTCCTTTCCCGATCATGATATCGATGGCATAGTCCTCCATTGCCGGATACAGAACCTCCTCCACCTGCCGGTTCAGGCGATGGATCTCATCCACAAACAAGATATCATTTTCCTGCAGATTATTCAAAATCGCCGCCATCTCCCCCGGCTTCTCGATAGCCGGTCCGGAAGTGATCTTGATATTCACGCCCATCTCATTGGCAATGATCCCGGCCAGAGTCGTCTTGCCCAGTCCCGGCGGGCCATAAAACAGCACATGATCCAGAGCGTCGCCCCGTTCCTTCGCCGCACTGATATAGATACCCAATGTCTGCTTTGCCTTCTCCTGCCCGATATAATCCTTTAAAAGCTGCGGGCGAAGATGATTTTCTATTTTTATATCTTCTTCCAGATTTTCTGTTGTAATGATCCTCTTTCCCATATGACTCCCCTGTTATGTATCCGCATGCCGCGATTCCCGGCTTTCAGAAGTTCTTCAGCGCCGCCTTCAGCACATCCTCCACCGTCGCGTCTTTCAGCTTGACCTTTTTCACTGCCTTCAGGCTCTCCGTACTTCCATAGCCGAGCGCCACCAAAGCCTGGACAGCCTCCGACTGTACCGAAGTCGCTCCTAAATCTGCAGCCGCCGCAGGAGTCCCTTCGTCTGCCGGATGGAGCATATCGTCCAGGTTCAGCTTGTCCTTCAATTCAATGATCAGCTTCTCCGCTGTCTTTTTCCCGATTCCCGAAGTGGCGGAAATGGCCTTCACATCTCCTGCCAGAACCGCAAACCGCAGATCGTCCGCAGAAAGCTGGGACAAAATTCCCAGGCCGCCCTTCGGCCCGATGCCGCTGACCCCTATCAGCAGCTTGAAGATTGCCAGATCATCCCTTGTCAGAAAACCAAACAGCTGCATGGCATCCTCACGGACATTCAGATAGGTATGGAGCTTGACTTCGCTCCCGATCTGAGGTAAAAGTCCCATGGAACGTTCCGGCATAAAAATCCCATAGCCCACGCCGTGGACATCTACGATCACCTTATCCCTCTCCATCGCTGCCAGATTTCCTCTGATATATGATATCATTTCCTGCACTTCTCCTTTTGTATCTGTTTCAGTACCTTCACAGTTCCATCCTGAATTGTTACCCGAACCGAAATTTCTCAAGCCGCTTCAGCACCTGTTCTGCAGCAGTACCGATCAGCAGCCCTGTCAATACCCCAGCAATCAGGAGCACTGGAAAATAATATCCGACCCGGTAAGTTTCTACGGCTGCCATCGCTACCATGAGCTGCCCTGTATTGTGGAATACGCCGCCTGCGGCACTGACCCCTATTACACTGAACTTCCCGCTTCCTTTTAGAACAGCCATCACAAGCAGGCTCAGAATCCCCCCGGCCAGACTGTACACGATGCTAAACAGATTCCCGAACATAAAACCGGACAGGATGACCCGCACAGCAGATAGAAGCAGGGCTTCCTTCGCATTCCTTTTATATAGAAGGATCACAGTCAACAGATTGGCAAGTCCCAGTTTGATCCCGGGAATCCCGAACTGAATTGGGATCAGACTTTCCAGATAGCTGAAAATGAGGGCCAATGCCGTAAATACACCGAAATATGCTGCTCTGGTTCTCAAATAAGTTCCTCCTGGCTTGTTGCATTAAAATTCTCGAAAAAGCCGTTAAGTTACCGCATCGACTTCCCGTTTTTCCCCTCCCACAACGGAAACAACCACTTTATTAGGCAGACAGATGATGCTCTCCCCTTCCCGTGAAATCGCCTTTTGGTTCACACACAGCTTGTCCGGACAGTCTGCCCAGACCATGTCGGCTTTCCCGCCCTCGATCACCAGACGGTTGCCATCCCCAAGTTCAATGGTACGGTCCTCCGAAAGGGGCCAGGAACCAAATACTTCTCCATCTATCGTAACTTCCGCTATACCGTCCTTCTGCTGCGGACGGAAAAAATGAATCCCAAGAAAAATGGCTGACACCGCCAGCACCACTGCAATCAATATCCAGTCATTTCTCTTCATAACGCCTCCCGATGCTCTGTCATTTGCTTTGAACATCATACCATATCCCTTTCAAGATTGCAACACCTTTCGAATACCTGTTCGCCCAAAATCTATCAAGAAATAAAATAATTGTATTTCTTCTTTCACGCGGATATAATATAAGTGTTGCTTTGGAAAAATATAGAGGAAAATGTCCATGAAAAAAGTGAGTATTATTTTTATCACCATTTTGCTGCTACTGGCGCTCATCTCCTGCTCCTCTCCGCGTAAGGATGAAAAGCTGAGTGTCACGGGTATTTATTTTGATACAGTGATCCAGATAGACGCGTGGGGAGTCAGCACTTCTGTTTTGGATGAATGCAAAAAAATCTGTGAAAACTATGAACTGCTTTTCAGCAATAAGATCGACACCAGCGAAATTTCCCAAATCAACGCATCCGCCGGAAGTCCTGTCCTTGTATCTCAGGAAACGATAGACCTAATCTCCCTGGGACTGAACTACTGTGAACTCTCCGGCGGAAAGTTTGACATCACCATCGCGCCGTTAAGCGATCTCTGGAATTTTACGGATAATGCCGAGCATACCGTTCCTGATCCCGGGGCGATCGAAGAAGCCCGCTCCCATGTAGATTACAGAAAGGTTCTGGTGGATAAAAAGGCCTGTACGGTCACATTGCAGGATCCTCAGGCAAAAATAGACCTGGGCGGCATTGCCAAGGGATACATTGCCGACCGGCTGAAAGAGTATCTGAAAAAAGAGGGGATAGAGCATGCCCTGATCAACCTGGGCGGAAACGTGCTCACCCTTGGGGCATCCTTCGACGGCAGCCCCTTCCGCATCGGCATTCAAAAGCCCTTTGATGCACAGAATACTCCGATTGATATCGTAGAAATCCAGGACCGCTCTGTAGTTTCTTCCGGAGTTTATCAGCGGTACTTTGAAAAAGAAGGCCGCTTATACCACCACATCCTGAACCCAGAGACAGGCTATCCTTATGCCAATCAACTGCTCCAGGCAACGGTCATCACCGACTCTTCCGCAGACGGGGATGCCTTAAGCACCTGCTGCTTCGCCCTGGGGCTGGAGGAAGGCAGCGCACTGATTGAAAGCCTGAAGAATGTACAGGCCATCTTTGTGACCGAAGACTACCGCTTACACTATGTGGGATATTAAAAGCTGTATGCGGCAGTCTGATTCATCTATTTCTATCCCAGCGCCACATCCAGCGCCATCATGACCGTAAAGCCCGCCGCAAATAGAACCGTACCGAGATTGGAGTGGCTGCCTTCGGACATTTCCGGGATCAGTTCCTCCACGACCACATACACCATGGCGCCTGCCGCAAAGCTTAAAAGGTACGGCAGGAGCGGAATAATGAATCCCGCCATGAGGATTGTCAGGGCGGCGCCAATCGGTTCCACTGCACCAGAAAACGCGCCGTAACGGAACGCTTTTCCTGTGCTGACTCCTTCCGCCCGCAGGGGCATGGAGATGATCGCGCCTTCCGGAAAATTCTGTATCGCAATCCCCAGGGAAAGCGCCAGCGCCCCCATAGCCGTGATCCCGGCCTCCCCGGACAGCCAGCCGGCGTAGACCGCCCCCACCGCCATACCTTCCGGCAGATTGTGGAGCGTCACCGCAAGCACCAGCATTGTGGTTTTCTGCAGGCTGCATTTCGGCCCCTCTGCTTTGCTGCTGTTCATGTGCAGATGGGGAATAGTCCGGTCCAGAAGCAGCAGAAAAAAGATTCCTAGCCAGAAGCCGATCACCGCAGGCAGAAAAGCCCACTGCCTCATGTGCGCCGCCTGCTCCATAGCCGGAACCAGCAAGCTCCATATGGAAGCCGCC
>Ga0137306_103725_pt1 | contig 11046 bp, 10 predicted proteins | sample Inofroosms_March_FD_97187 | JGI IMG/M metagenome (GOLD analysis project Ga0137306, IMG submission 97187) | Mouse cecal microbial communities from Vienna, Austria - N-Acetylneuraminic and N-Acetylglucosamine D2O microcosms_March | ecosystem: Host-associated > Mammals > Digestive system > Large... | reverse complement strand
CGTGAGTGCAGGGTATGTTTCTAGGACTGTTAATCCAGATTCGAAGAAAAGATTGTCTGTGGATATTGTTTGGAAAATATCAGTGATTTTTCAAGTAAATGTTGATGATCTTTTAAACATTGATTTTCGGATTCCTACCCAGTCTTTATGCGATGTAATTGCCTTTTTTGAGAAATTGAAGCACGAAACTGATGAAGCAATAATTCATTGGAAAAACCAGGGTAATAAGAAAGAGAATCATGTAGGAGTATTTTTCATAGAATTGGGGGAAGGTAGACTAGATGGAACAAAGCGGTATCAGTATGCTCCAAATGGGAATGTAAATGAAACAAAAGCAGTAGGGCTTACGGACGATATTTTTTCTGCAGAAACCAGCATAGGCGAACTTTACCTTTTGCCGCTTGAAAATCAATTTGGTGAAAAGGGATATGAACTGTATCGTTATCCAGACTATGGTGCATACTTGGATTTAGTATGCTCAACTTTTGATGATAAAAGTAATAAATTGAAAGGAAAATGTGATGAACTTTTTAAATCTGTGAAGTTACATGAATCGGATTTTGTAATATCTGAATCGGCAAAGAATTTGATTGACAGGTATTTAAATCCTAATAGGAGCAATGCGCCAGATGGTTTTATGAACATACCAGATAGCATTGACGAAGGATTGCCATTTAATTAAGGGGGACTATGAATGGAAGGAATAAAAACCAAAGGGGTAATCAAATGCCCTTGCTGTAGAAAAGGAAAGATTGTAGCGTATGAAGATGCTGCAGGAAAATCCTCTATTCAATGTGGCAAATGCCATACTTTTTTACTGGTGGATTATGATAAAATGACTGCGGAACCAACTTTGCGGGAGAGAGAAGTTTACAAGATGGTGGTAAATGTATAAGGAAGTGTTTGCTGACTGAGCAACAGGGCGTTATATAGGACAGCTACTAATAGCCAGAGCAGATTATTGGGACAGAGCATAGACTCTGCCAGATAATTTGTTCTGGCTATTTTACTTGTATAAATAGGATAAGGGGCAAGATTTGTATATGATATTTAGATTATTTTGAGAAAGGATGGGACGGATATGGCAAACTACATTATTCAATTATTGGGAGGGATTGATAAATTTCTATCTGCGCTGATTGTATTTATCGTAATAAATTACATAGTGGAACTAATTCTTGTCAAAAGCATAGTGGCTGGAACAAAGTGAAAGCCAGCGCCTTGAGACGCTGGCCTAGCAACAAAGAGTTATACCCGTTCTACAAGCCACCCCGTTTTACAGGTGGTATTGACTCCCTTTGACGAGATGCTGGTTGCCATGTATGCCACACCCTCGCCGCCTTGCGGCCGCAAGCGGCCGTCCCAGGCGGTTAACGGAAATCCGGAAGCTTTGGCCGGTACTGCCGCAGCCAGAAATCAATCTGGATCAGGTAAGCCATCATCTGAGGCGCAGCCATAAGCTGGCCGTACCAGGGCTTTCCATAGTCGGAAGGGCTGGCAAAAAAGGCCAGGACCTTTTTCTTATCAATAAAGGGGAGAACCGGAGAGGAAGAGTCCTCTAAGATCTCCCTTACCCGGGCAGAAAGCAAGGCCTCATAGGCAGTGTCATAGGTTTTCGGATAGGGAGATTTTTTGCGGAACAAAACCTCATCCGGCAGCTGTCCCCGGCCTGCCTGGCGCAGCAAATTTTTCACAATGCCGTCCCGGGCTTTCATCTCCCAGGGAACATTCCACAGGTACTCAATAATCCGGTAATCCGCAAAGGGGACTCTGGCTTTTAAACCGGAGTGCATACTGGCTCTGTCCATTCTGTCCAGCAGGGTCTGCATAAACCAGCGAAGATTCAGATAGGAGATTTCCCTTCTGCGGGCCTCCGTGGGGGATTCGCCGGGAAGCGCAGGAACCTGGGCCAGGGAAGCTTCATAGCGGTTTTTCACATACTCTTCCATATTAAGCTCACTTAGGAAATCATCGGATAAAAGAACCTGCCTGGCTTTTAAATCCATGGTCCATGGGAAGGTGGAAGCCTGGAAACATTCCTCCCTGTGAAACCATGGATATCCTCCGAAAATTTCATCTGCACATTCTCCGGTTAAGGCTGCCGGGGAAAGTGGGGCAACCTGGGAACAGAAATACATAAGGGAAGAATCCACATCCGCCATAGCAGGAAGATCGTGAGCCAGGACAGAAGCTTCCAACAGGTCAAACTGGTCTTTAGCGGAACACTCTAAAAAGTGGTGGTCAGAGTCTAAATAGGCAGCCATCTTTTCCACATAAGGCCTATCCAGAGAGGGCTGAAAGGAGTTGGCCTTAAAATTTTTATCGTTGCCGGTAAAATCAAAAGAAAAGGTGGTAAGCTGTTTGTTTTTCTTTTTTAGTTCCCTGGCGCAGATGGCAGAAACCAGGGAAGAGTCAACGCCGCCGGATAAAAAGGCGCATACAGGAGAGTCTGGTTTCATCTGCCTGCAGACAGCGTCTTCCAAAAGCCAGGAAGTTTTTTCAATGGTTTCCGAATAGCTGTCCTCATGGGGAAGGCTTTTTAATTCCCAGTAGGAGCAAACCCGGATACCGCTTAGAGAGCAGGAAAGGAAGTGGCCGGGGAGAACCTCGAGAATCCCCTTAAATACGCCGCTTCCGCTGGTTTTTGCAGGTCCCAGGCTAAAGATCTCATTAAGGCCCTCTAAGGTAAGCTCCGGCTTTAAGCCCGGCCAGGCAAAAAGGCCTTTAAGCTCAGAAGAAAAGACTACCGTTCCCTCCCGGACAGAGTAAAAAAGAGGCTTTATCCCGGAGCGGTCCCGGTAGAGAAGGAGCCGTTTTTGAGCGCAGTCGGCAATGGCAATGGCAAATACGCCGTTTAGCTTTTTTACGAAATCCGGCCCGTATTCTAAATAGGCAGCCAATATAATCCGGGTATCTTCCGGGCCTTCAAAGGTATGGCCCAGACTCTCCAGTTCTTTTTTTAGCTCCGGGGCGTTGTAGAGCTCCCCGTCCCAGAGGACGGCAATGGAACTGCCGTTTATGGTCTCTTTTAAAGGAAGGGAACCGGAGTCGGAAGCCGGCGGGTCTGAACACACCCGGGCCAGGCCGAAACAGTTAAAAACACAGGTTCCCTGCTGGCGGGGCCCCCGATGTTTTAAGGCAAGGTTCATAGAATCTAATATATCTTGACAATAGGATTCTTTTTTCGCAAAATCCTGTTCTGGATGGAAAAATCCGGAGATTCCGCACATAGTTTTATACTCCTTTCAAAATCTTTACAGTTTACAAAAGCAGGCAGGCGACAACAAAAGTACAGGCAAAGCCGATGAGAACCGGCAGGAAATTTTTCCGGGCAAGTTCTAAGGGGCTGACATTGCAGATGGCGGCTACCGGGATTAAGCCCCAGGGCACAAGGGTGCCGCCGCCTACGAAGATGGCGGTAATCTGGCCTAATGCGGCAAGCACCGGAACGGAGGCCCCTACGGCGGTGCCGAAGGTGTTTGCCAGAGCTCCGGTTAGAGGAAGGCCGGAAAAGCCGGATCCGTCCAGACCGGTTAGAGCCCCTACGATCATCTGAATTGCCGCGGTAAAATATTTGTTTAAGGGGGCATGGGACGCCAGCCAGACCGCCCAGTCATTCATAATACCGCCGGAGAAGGAGTCCCCCATAATGGTGGAAATCCCTTCCCCGCCTAAAAAGAAAAATGCGCCGATGGCGATTACCGGGGCAAAGATGCGGATGGCAAAGAGAAATCCGTCGGTAAGATAGCCGGTGATCTTTTCCAGAGAATCCTTTGGGGAGGCCAAAACGGCTCCTAAGCACATGAGAAGGACGGCTGTGCCGGACACAATACTGGTAGCATCCCCGCCTCGAAGGTCAAAAACCAACATAGCGGCAATGTCGGCGAAAAAGGCAAGGGGAGTGGCCACGGCCAGGATTTTTGCCGGACGGGAAAGGGGGCCGGAGGGAGAAAAAGAAGAGGCGCTTTGATACTCCCGGGATTTCCGGGCGGCATTCCCTGCCAGAGAAAAGGACATGGTTTTGCGGTTTAACAGGAAGGCGGATACAGTGGTGGCAATCCCCATGACCCAGAATACCGGACGGCCCTGGGTAAGAATCTGGCTGGCCGGGATTCCCGCTGCTGAGGCGGAGATAGCCGGGGCTCCCTGAACCACCACATCATAGCTTAAGGCAATGCCGTGGCCAAACAGGTTCATGGCCATAGCGGCAGCCAAAGGCGTAAGACCGGCCTGGATAGCAAAGGGAAGCATAATGGCTCCTACCAGGGCTACAGAAGGGGAAGGCCATAAAAACAGGGAGAAAATCAGCATGGTAAAACCTAAAATCCACCAGGTCAGAGCCGGGGTTTTCATAATCCGGGACATAGGCTTCATCAGCAGGTAGTCGCTTCCCAGATCGCTTAAAGCTTTAGACAGAGCGCTGACCAGGGCGATGGTGGCGATAATTTCCATAAACTCTTTTCCGGCGTATAGCATTGCGTTAAATACGGTCTGGATGCCGCCGATAATATTTCCGCGGCCTGTCAGGCCAAGAAGGAAGAGGAAGCCGATGCAGACGGCCGGCGTGTCTTTCCGCATAACCATAACGCCGAGAATTACAATAACCCCTGCAAGGTAGAGAAAATGAAGAGGGGTCAGGACAGCTGCGGTTTCTAACATAGATACACTCCTGATTTTAAATTATAGTCTACAATATGTGGCCTGTGGGAATGGGGTGCGGCTTGACAGGAGAGAAAAAGCAGGTTACAATATGCCGGAATGTGTTCTGACAAACTGGCAGGTGACGCATAACGGCGCGCGCCGATACATTTAGGAGGGCCAGAGATGAAACAAAAGAAATGGATCCGGGATGTGCTGCTGATACTGGCGGCCAATACAATTTATGCTTTAGGAGTGGTAATGTTTTTATTGCCCAACGGGTTTATTATGGGAGGGACAACAGGCCTTGCTTTGGCAGCCCAAAATTATTTTGGCATCCCTATTACCGGCTTTGTCTCGGTATTTAATATCGGGATGTTCCTTTTGGGGGCCGGGATCCTTGGAAAAAAGTTTGCCATGACTACAATTTTAAGCACCTTTTATTACCCATTTATTCTGGGAGTACTCCAGAATATCCCGGAATTGGCTCAGACCGGCGGGGATATGATGCTTTTTGCAGTATTTGGAGGAGGAATGATTGGAATCGGCATCGGTATCGTTATCCGGTGTGGGGCCTCCACAGGAGGAATGGATATTCCGCCGCTGCTGGCAAGACGTTTTTTCGGAGTGCCGGTGTCCATAACTATGTATGTCCTGGATGTGGTGATCCTGCTTTTGCAGGCATCATTTTCTGACAGAACCCAGATTCTTTACGGCATTTTGCTTGTGCTCTTATATACGGTAGTATTAGAAGAAGTGCTGGTAATGGGAGAAGCCAAAACCCAGGTAAAGATAATCAGCACAAAATACGAAGCGATTAATGAGATGATTATCCGGGATTTAGATCGGGGTTCCACTTTGCTCCACGGAGAAACCGGATTTTTAAGAGAGGAGAGGCCGGTGCTTTTAACCGTGATTTCCAACCGGGAGCTTTCCAGGCTCAGCCGGGCAGTGCAGGAGATGGATCCGGAGGCCTTTTTAGTTATCAGTCAGGTAAAAGAAGTGCGGGGCCGGGGGTTTTCCCTGCAGAAAATGTGGGGAGAAAGGAAATGGGATGGAGACAACTGATAATAAAAAGGCCGCTGGTTTCATTTTAAAGTTTTCAGGCTTCCCTGCAAAAAACTACAATATCTTCCGGTACCGTCAGGGCCGGGATACTTCTTGTGGTAGCGGAAAAGATTACCAGAAGAAGGTTTCCGCCTGGGATTTGGCGGATTTTCTGACCATTTGGAGTCAGGATGTCCGTGTCACTGTCCGGGGTTAAACGCAAGGTTCCGTCAGAGCTGGTCAGGGTGTGGTCAAATACATCCAAAACCGCCTGGGAGCCTTTTTCTGTTTCCGCAATTACCAGGGCAGTGTAGCGGGGAGGATAGATAAGAGGAACAGGGGCGTTGGGATCGTAAAAGGCGGTAATCCTGTCTCCGGATTTTAGGGATTCATTTTCGTGGACATAGGTATTGGGGGTAAGGACCAGGGAAGCAGCTCCCTGACTGGTTTGGAGTTCCAGAAGGAAGGAGCACAGGCTCTGGGCTCCGCCCTCTCCGGCCAGACTGTGGACAGCGGTAATAGTTCCTGCAATAGAAGGAAAAGAATTCATGAAGGTTCTCCAAAAAGTAAGTTTACTGTAGAATATGATAATCCCGTCTGTCTGTTACGAATTCCTTGCAAACTTCTTCCGGGAATGTTATGATACCCTTGTTACTCATATAGAGAAACCAGGAGGAAAATACAATGACGACTCACATTACCAGACAACAGGCCGTTGACCTGTTAAAAAAGTACAACCAGGAGCCTTTTCATATTCTGCATGCTTTGACGGTAGAAGGAGTCATGGATTGGTATGCCAACGAGCTGGGATACGGTGAGGAAGCCGGTTTTTGGGCAGTGGCAGGCCTGCTTCATGACGTGGATTTTGAAAAATATCCGGAAGAACACTGTAAAAAAGCGCCGGAGCTGCTGGCAGAGATCAGCGCCGAGCCGGAGCTTGTCCATGCCATATGCAGCCATGGCTATGGCCTGTGTTCAGACGTAGAGCCGGAACACATGATGGAAAAGGTACTGTTTGCGGCAGATGAGCTTACAGGGCTTATAGGAGCAGCAGCACGAATGCGTCCGTCTAAAAGTGTGGTGGATATGGAGGTTTCCAGTTTAAAAAAGAAATTCAAAGATAAACGGTTTGCAGCAGGCTGTTCCAGGGATGTGATCCAGACAGGAGCAGAGCGCCTGGGCTGGTCCCTGGAAGAATTAATGGAAAAGACCATTTTGGCCATGCGTTCCTGCGAAGCTTCCATTCAACAGGAGATGGAAAAAGGAGGATGGCTATGAAAAAGGTAGTAAAGTTTGGCGGCAGCTCTTTGGCCAGCGCAAGACAGTTTAAAAAGGTAGGAGATATTATCCATGCAGATAAAACCAGGCGGTATGTGATCCCGTCTGCTCCCGGAAAGAGGGACAACAAGGACGAAAAGGTAACGGATCTTCTGTATCAGTGCTACGAGGCGGCTTCCACAGGAGCCAGCTATAAGAAGATTTTAGAAAAGATCAAAAAGCGCTACACGGATATTATTGACGGCCTGGATTTAAACCTGAACCTGGATCATGAATTTGACCGGATCGAAGAAAATTTCATTGCCGGGATTGGAAAGGACTATGCGGCTTCCAGAGGAGAATATTTAAACGGACTGGTAATGGCAGAATATCTGGGATTTGAGTTTATTGATGCCGCTGAAGTGATTTTCTTTGATGAAAAGGGAAGCTTGGACGCAGAGGCTACCAACCGGGAGCTTTCTGAGCGGCTGGCCCACTGTGAGAGAGCCGTAATTCCCGGCTTTTACGGCTCTAAGGCTGACGGCAGCATTAAAACCTTTTCCAGAGGCGGATCCGATGTTACCGGCTCCATTGTGGCCAGAGCCATCCATGCGGATTTGTATGAGAACTGGACAGATGTCTCCGGCTTTTTAGTGGCAGATCCCAGAATTATAGATAAACCGGAGGTTATTGAGACCATTACTTATCGGGAGCTTCGGGAGCTTTCCTACATGGGAGCCAGCGTCCTTCATGAGGATGCCATTTTCCCGGTTCGCAAGGAAGGGATCCCCATTAACATCCGCAATACTAACAAACCGGAGGACAAAGGGACTCTCATTGTGGAAAGTACCTGCCGCAAGCCGCGGTATGTCATCACCGGAATTGCGGGAAAGAAAGGCTTTTGCTCTATTAACATTGAGAAGGCCATGATGAATGCGGAGGTGGGCTTCTGCCGGAAAATTTTATCTGTTTTTGAGAATCAGGATATTTCCATTGAACATATGCCTTCCGGCATTGATACCATGACGGTGTTTGTACATCAGGATGAGTTTGAAGAGCATGAACAGTCGGTTATAGCCGGAATCCATCGGGCTGTGGAGCCGGATCTGGTGGATTTGGAGGCAGATTTAGCCCTTATTGCCGTAGTGGGCCGAGGGATGAAGGCTACCAGAGGTACGGCAGGCCGGATCTTCTCCGCTCTGGCACACGCCCGGATCAATGTTAAGATGATTGATCAGGGATCCAGCGAGTTTAATATTATTATCGGCGTAAAGAATGGGGATTTCGAGCCTGCAATCAAGGCTATCTATGATATTTTTGTTACAGCGGCAATGTAGCCTGAAAGGATGCCTGACTTTGATAAAAGGCACAAAAAAAGAGATGGGGATGCTGCCAAATGAAATGAAGGGACGTTCTGTCAGCAGACGTCCCCGCCCCTCTTTTTGCCGCTGTCATTAGCTGAATCCCCTGTGTCAATGGAAAAACACCCAGCGGTATAATAACAGCAAAAATAACCATATTTATGTTCTTGATGTTTAATTTCAATTCGTTTTTCAAAAGTGTTCTAAATGCTTCCATTCTTCTTTTCCTTCATCACCGGAAAGTGCGGCTTTTCCTTATCCTGATACTCAGAATACTGAATTAGGAAGATTGTCAAAATTTTCTTTTCAGATAAACAAATATAGGGTATACTAAAAGCGGGGTAATTTACATGTATTATAGTAGGAGGAAGGTAAATGCGAAGCATTTTCAGGATCCCTTCCGACGATATGGCAGGGGACGCTAGACGTTGCGTGCCGGTTTATCATTAATAGGAGGAGTATTATGCTGGAAAAAATTGATTTATCCAAAACCGTAGACAAAGAGCACTACAAAGCAGTCCGGGATGAAATGGGAGCAAAGCTGGGGGTATTACAGAGAGAGTGTAAAGCAGCCGGGATTCCGGTGGTTATTGTATTTGAAGGCATGGGAGCAGCCGGAAAAGGGGTGCAGATTAACCGTTTGATCCAGAATTTGGATCCCAGAGGATTTTCTGTATACGCTGCCAGCCGGGAGACAGAGGAGGAAGCCCTGCGCCCCTTCCTGTGGCGTTACTGGACCAAGACTCCTGCCGACGGCCGGATTGCCATTTTTGACAGAAGCTGGTACTGCAGGGTTCAAAAGGATCGGTTTGACGGCAAGGTAGAGGAGCAGGATTTATCCGGGGCTTTCCAGGATATCCTTTCCTTTGAGCGCCAGCTTACCGATGGCGGAGCGGTTATTATCAAGCTGTTTTTATATATTTCCAAGGAAGAGCAAAAAAAGCGTTTTAAGAAGCTGGACGATTCCAAGGAGACTTCCTGGAGAGTGAGCCAGGCGGATTGGGAGAGAAACGAGCATTACAGCCGGTATCTTCAGATTAATGAAGAGATGCTGGAGCGGACTGACACCGAGGAGGCCCCCTGGACCATTATCGAGTCTACAGATAAAAATTATGCGGCTATGAAGATTTTAGCCACCGTAGCGGATCGGCTGGAATACGAGCTTTTAAAACGCCGGGAAAAGGCAGGAGACAAAAAGAAAAAGAATACCGCAGCCCCGGCGGAGAAGTTTAAAACCGGAGTATTATCCGGAACGGATTTAAGCAAATCCCTGACCAGAGAGGAATACAAAGAAAAGCTGGATAAGCTTCAGAAAAAGCTGGAGGTATTGCACAGCGAGATTTACCGGCTGAGAATTCCCGTGGTCATCGGATTTGAAGGCTGGGACGCAGGAGGAAAGGGAGGAGCCATCAAACGTCTTACCAGCCATCTGGATCCCAGAGGCTATCAGGTAAATCCCACCGCCTCCCCCAATGATATTGAAAAGGTTCACCACTATCTGTGGCGGTTCTGGAACAATGCGCCTAAGGCCGGCCATATTGCTATTTTTGACAGGACCTGGTACGGAAGGGTAATGGTAGAGAGAATTGAGGGGTTCTGCAGCGAAGCCGACTGGAAGCGGGCTTACCAGGAGATCAATGAGATGGAAGCCCACATGGCAAATGCCGGAGCCATTGTCCTGAAATTCTGGCTTCACATTGACAAAGATGAGCAGGAGCGCAGATTTAAAGAGAGGATGGAGGATCCGGCCAAGCAGTGGAAGATTACCGATGAGGACTGGCGCAACCGGGAGAAGTGGGATCAGTATGAGGAAGCGGTAAATGAGATGCTGGTTCGCACCTCTACCACCTACGCTCCCTGGATTGTAGTGGAAGGCAACGATAAATATTATGCCAGAGTCAAGGTGCTGGAGACTGTGGTAGAAGCTATGGAGAAAAAGATTAAAGAGCATAATAAAAAGAAAAAGGGAAAGAACTAAAGAATCTATGAGCAGGGTCATTATTGCAGGCGGCGGAGCCGCCGGTATGGCTGCAGGCATTGCAGCGGCCAGGAAGGGACATCAGGTCCATATTTACGAGAAAAATGAAAAGCTGGGAAAAAAGGTTTATATTACCGGAAAAGGCCGGTGCAATGTAACCAATGCCTGTGAAACAGAAGATCTTTTAAAAGGGGTGGTAACCAACAGCCGTTTCCTTTACAGCAGTTTTTACGGTTTTACCAATCAGGACATAATGGACGTACTGGAAAAGGCTGGCTGTCCCTTAAAGACAGAGCGGGGCGGCCGGGTATTTCCGGTTTCCGATAAATCCTCGGATGTGTTAAAAGCCCTTACCGGAATTTTGCGCCGGCTGGATGTGGAAATCCATCTGAATCAGCCGGCAGAAGGATTGATTTTGGAGAGGGATTCCCAAAGCGGGGAGACCTTGTGCAGAGGGATCTTTCTGCCGGGCCGGTTTGAAAAAGAGGTGTTAGGGGACGCAGTGATTGTGGCTACCGGAGGGATGTCCTATCCTTCTACAGGCTCTACCGGGGACGGATATATGTGGGCCAAAAAGGCGGGACATAAAATTACCGCTCTTTCCCCGGCCCTGACGCCCTTTGAGACAGAGGGAGATAAGGCAGGAAGGCTTCAGGGCCTGGCTCTTAAAAACATTCGGGTATCCATCCGAAAGGGAAAAAAGGAATTATACCAGGAATTCGGAGAGATGCTGTTTACCCATTTCGGGGTTAGCGGCCCGGTTCT
>Ga0137306_103339_pt2 | contig 11052 bp, 12 predicted proteins | sample Inofroosms_March_FD_97187 | JGI IMG/M metagenome (GOLD analysis project Ga0137306, IMG submission 97187) | Mouse cecal microbial communities from Vienna, Austria - N-Acetylneuraminic and N-Acetylglucosamine D2O microcosms_March | ecosystem: Host-associated > Mammals > Digestive system > Large... | reverse complement strand
CGGTATACATCCCGGAAAAACCGTGGGACACGGAAGGCAGCGGGTTCCTTGATGACGTGTTCGCAATGGCACAGTTACTTAAGAAACGGGGGCTCCGTGCGGCGGATCTGCTTATGGGGGCGGAAACCGCGGCGGTGCTCCTGAAAAACGAATTCCTGCTGAAACTTTTGGACAACCGGTCGCTCCAGCTTGCCCACGTGGACCCGAAGGACATGCCGAACGGCGCGACATCGCTGGGCAGGGTAAACGTAATGGGAATATGGATTGAATTCATTTTCTACCTGGAGGAAATCGTGGACGAGGACGGGGAAAGCAGGCCGCTGGTACCGGAAGGGGAAGTGTGCCTGACGGCCCCGGAAATGGGAAGGACACTGTACGGTGCAATTACGCAGTTGGAAAAGGACGAACATTTCCATACGTACATGGCAAAAAGGGTGCCGCAGGTGACTTCGGACATACACGGGAGCACAAGGACACTGACACAGAAGGCCAGGCCGCTGACCGTACCGAATTACAAAAACTCGGCAATCAAGGCAAAAGTACTGTTTTAAGGAGGGAAAACATGAGGATAAGGATGGTGTGCGGTACCTACGGGTACCGTAACGGTGACGGGACAATGGAAACAAAGGATGCCCGTTCGGGACCGTTTGAAGTGGACGAAGGGGAGGGAAAACGGCTGGTAAGAATGGGGTATGCCGTGCAGACCGGTTCCGTTCCGGAACGGGGACAGCAGGAAGAAGCGGAAAGCCATGGGGGCACGGGGGATACCGTGGACCGGGACATGGAAAGTTTGGCGGATTTAAGCAAGAAAGAACTGGAATGCATGGCGAGGGATATGGGACTTTCCACCAACGGGACAAAGGAACAGCTTGTGGAACGGATTACGGGGGCGTGCGGGGAATGAGAAGGAAGCGCGGAACCGGGACGGGATTTAAGGGCATGGTGGAAAGGGACATAAAAAACGTGTTCCTGAACCCGCTGGAATTCGGTGAAAAACATGACATTGCCGGTGTGGAAATGACCGTACTGGTCGATGAAAACGAACTGGTGCAGCGGGAAAAGAAGTATAAGAACATGGCGGAAGGAATCCACCGGAAACAGCTCCTTGTTTATGTCAGTGCCGCCGAATTCGGGGCTCCGCCGCCGGTAGGCGGGATGCTGGAACTGGACGGGGAATATTATGAAATAACCGACGTGGCGGATGAGGACGGAATTTATTCCATAAGTCTGGGGGGGAATGAACAATGATCGTGTATATCCCGCAGGATGTTTATGACAGACTGTATACAAGGCTGAAGGACATGCCGGAGAAAATACCGGGTGTCTTGAAGGACAGCGTGAATAAAACGGCGGAAGCCGGAAAAAAAAGAATGCTGAAGGAAATGAAGGAAAAGTATGCCGTAAAGGCAAAAGGATTCAACAAGGCAGTGGGAATTGAGAAAGCGACATCAAAGCACCTGCAGGCAACCATATATTCGGAAGGGGGACATATTCCACTGTATGAATTCAGGCACAGGAGCAATAACGGGACAAAGGGGGCGAAGGCAAAGGTGCTGACATCCAGCAGGCTTAAGGATTTAAGCCTGAAAGGAGGGGACATAAACGGGAAAGACCTGAAAGCATTCATACAACAGACGAAAAACGGACATTTGGGAATCTTCCGCAGGATGACGGAGGGTGAACGCGGGCAGAAAAAGGTTGCGAGAAACGGCATAAAACAGTTGTACAGCCTGTCGGCGCCGCAGATGGCGGAAAGCAAAAAAGTGTATCCGGTAATGGAGGATTTTATCATGAATGAACTTTGTTACCGGATGGAAAAACACATTGCATCAGTCATGGAGGGCTTGTAATGGTACCGGTAATGCTTACGGAGGATTTGGCGGAAGAACTGGAAAGCGTGCTGGGGCACCTGACCCTGCCGTCCCCGCCTGTGGGGGACGGCAAAATAAAGGTTTTCCGGTTCGGGATTCCGATTGAGAAGACGGCGGTTCCGGCAGCAGCGGGAAAGCCGGGTGCACCGGACGCGAAAGTGAACGTGAACGCGAAAGAGGAAAGGATGAAAAAATTCCCCTACGTGCTTGTAAGACCGCTGGAGGGAAACATCACGGGGGAAAAAACGGATCCGCAAAAAGTGAGCATGTACCTGCTGGTAGGTGTGTATGACGGTGACATGGACAACAGGGGGAAACGGCATGTGCTGAACGTAATCAATGACATATGCGAACGTTTCCTGAAAGACCCGGTGCTGGCAGGGAAATATTATGCGGATTCGGAAATGACATGGGTAATGGATGATGACGAGGAATACCCGTACCACTACGGGGCGTTATGGATGACGTTTAACATTCCGGTATTCAGGAGGGAGGACAGATACGCATGAGCATGGCAAAAAAGGAAACGGCAGGGCAGCAGGAACAGGGCGGCAGGGCAGCGGGAAAAAGCGCAGCCGGGAAGAAGGGGACGGTAATGTACATCGGCCCGACGATTAAAAACGTGGTAATAACGGGAACGCTGCACAATAACGGGCTGCCGGAACCGCTGGTGAGGGAGATGGAAAAACAGCCTGCGGTTGGCAGCCTGGTCGTGCCGGTCGGGGAACTTGCGGCGGCACAGAAGGAGCTTGCGACACCGGGGAGCGCACTGGCAACCATTTACAGGCAGGTAACAACGGGATAAGGAGGAACGGACATGGAAGGATATAAACACGGTGCGTATGTGAGGGAGAAAAATTCCGCGATACCGGCACCGGTGGCAAACGGGACGGGGCTGCACGTGGTTTTCGGTACCGCACCAGTACACATGGCGGCGGAGCCGGAAAAGGCGGTAAACAGCCTTGTCATGGCGGAATCGTTTGACGAGGCGGTGGCAAAGCTGGGATATTCGGAGGATTTCGGGAAATACACGTTATGCCAGGTAATGGATGCGTATTTTAAGCTGTTTGCGGTGGGACCGGTGGTGTTCTGCAACGTGCTTGACCCGGCAAGGCATAAAAGGGAAAACCCGGAAAGGGAATATGCGGTGGCCAACCGGCAGGCGGTACTGGAGGAGACGGGAATCATCCCGTCCTCACTGGAAATCAGGCTGGAAGATGACACGGAACTGGTAAAGGACACGGACTATGTAACATCCTTCGGCGACGGGGGAAAACTGACCGTTACCCTGTTTGCCACCGGAAAAGGGGGAACCGCGGGAAAGCTGAAGGTAAAATCCGCCAGCGTGGCGCCGGAGGATGTGACGGCGGATGACATCATCGGCGGTGCCGACGTGGAAACGGGGAAGGAAACGGGCATGGAGCTGGTGCGGAGGGTTTACCCAAGGTGCGGTATGTTCCCCGGGTACATCATGGCGCCGGGCTGGAGCCACAAAAAGGAAGTGGCGGCAGTCATGGCGGCGAAGTGCAGGGAAATCAACGGCGTGTTCCGCTGCGAGTGCCTTGTTGATTTGGACACGGAAAGGGCAAGGCGTTATACGGACTGCGGGAAAGTGAAGGAACAGGACGGGCTGGTAAGCGAATCCATGATTGTGCTGTACCCGATGCTGGAGGCGGGAGGGAAAAAGTATTATTACTCCGCCGTGTACGGGGCGATGACGGCGCGGACGGATGCCGACAACGGTTCCGTGCCCTCCTACCCGCCGTCCAACAGGCTGCTGAACGTGGACGGGGCGGTACTGGCGGACGGGACGGGGATTGACCTTGACCAGCCGGAAGCAAATGCCCTGAACGCGCAGGGCATCGTGACCGTGTTGAACGGCGGAGGGATGCGGAGCTGGGGGAACAACATGGCGGCATACCCGGACGTGACGGAAATGAAGGACCGGTGGATTAACTGCCGCAGGGCGTTTTCATGGTGGGGGAATTCCTTCATCGTGACATGCCGTGAAAAAGTGGACAATCCGGCAAACTACCGGCTGATTGAATCCATCGTGGATGCGGAAAACATACGCGGGAACAGTTACGTGCAGCAGGGAAAATTTGCGGGCGCGCGGATGGAATACCACGGGCAGGACAATGGACTGGAGGACATTTTGGCCGGGAAGATAGAGGTAAAACAGTACCTCGCACCTTTCACCCCTGCGGAATACATCCTGAATGTCCTTTCCTTCGACCCTGAACTTTTGGAGAACGCATTGGGAGGTGGAAACACGTGATAAAAAGAAAAATAAACAGGAATATCCTGCCCACGACTACTAATAAATATAACGTTTATGAAAATGGTGTGGGACTTATAGGGCTTTCCGACGAAATTGAACTGCCGGATTTTACGGCAATCACGGAGGAAATGTCGGGTTCGGGGCTTTTGGGGAAGATACAGGAGGCTGTTATGGGGCATTTTGACAGCCAGGAAATGACAATCCCGTTCCTAAACCTTGACAATGACATTTTTTCCTTTGCGGACCCGCTGAAAGTCATTGACCTTAACCTCCGGGCATCCCAGCAGACATTGGATAAGGAAAAGGATGAAGCGGGATACCGCGGTATACGTATCGCGGTACGCGGGAAATTGAAATCTTTTAAGCCGGGTAAGCTGAAACAGGGCGGAAGGATGGATGCGTCCGTTACGCTGGAACTGCACCGCATATTGATTGAGATTGACGGGGAAACACAGTTGGAGCTTGACAAACTGAATGAGGTATACCGCGTGGGGGGGAAGGACATCATGGAAGAAATGCGGAAATACTGTTAGGGAAAACGGAAACGGAAAACGGAAGGCACACGGAAACGGGTGTCTTCCATAAAAAATAACGGGAGGAAAAGGAATGGATAGGGAAAAGGAATTAACGGGGCAGGAAACAACGGGAGTGGAAACGGGGGAACCGGAACGGGAAGACGAAAACATGGTGGTGGAACTTTCCAGGCCGTACAGGCTGAACGGAAAGGATATCCGTGAGGTGGACCTTGGCACGCTTGCCGACCTTACGGGGGCGGACATGCTTACCATTAACCGGATGATGAGGAAACGGGGAAACATTGACGCATCGCCGGAGTTTACGTTGGAATATGCATTTTACGCGGCAATGCAGGCAACGGGACTGCCGTTGGAATTCTTCCACATGTTGTCCATGAAGGACAGCATGAAGATAAAAACGCGGGTAAACTATTTTTTGCTGTATTAGGGCTGGAACCGGATGACCACGGGGAAATCAGGAGGATACTGCTCATACTGTCCATGAGGACGGGGGCGGGGATTGATTTTTTTTACGGGATACCTTTTTTGGAGGCACTGGAAATAGCCGGGGAACTGCTGGAAACCATGAAGGAGTTGGAAAGGGATGGCGGGAAAAACGGGAAAAGGAAATGAATACAGGATGGCGATAAAAATCGCCGGTGAAATGGAAAAATCCCTTTACAACTGCACGGACCTGACAAGGAAGGAAATAAACAAAATTGCCAGGGCGGCGGCGGGAGCCTCCTCCGGGACGAGGGACACGTTCCGACAGGGACTGAAGGAAACGGAACCGTTCTTTAACGGGCTGGAGAAGGCGGGAAAAAAAGCCTTCCAGGCGCTGACTGCCGCCGCTGCGGCAGCAGGTACCGTAATAACAGGTATCGGGGCGGCATCCGCAAAGGCGGGGCTCGAATTTGAAACGGCATTTGCCGGGGTAAAAAAGACCACGAAGGCAACGGCGGAGGAATACGCGGCCATCCGTGAGGAAATCGTGGGCATGACGAGGGAAATTCCAGCGTCGGGGGCTGAAATTTCCGCAGTGGCGGAAGCTGCCGGACAGTTGGGGATACAGAAGGAAAACCTGCTTTCGTTCACGCGGACGATGGTGGATTTGGGGAACGTGGCAAACGACCTTTCCTCCGTGGATGCGGCAACGGCGCTTGCAAAATTTGCGAACATAACGGGGTTAAGTGCGGATGATTACGGAAGGCTGGGTTCCACCATCGTGGAACTCGGCAACAACGCGGCAACAACGGAATCCGTCATCGTGGATATGGCAACAAGGCTTGCATCGGCAGGGGAACTTGCCGGGTTTTCGGAAGCGAATATTATGGCGGTGGCAACGGCGATATCCAGCGTGGGCATAGAGGCGGATGCCGGCGGTTCCGCCATGAGCAAGATGATAAAAAAAGTGCAGGTCGCGGTGGAGACGGGCAACAAAAGCCTTAAGGACTATGCAAGGGTTGCGGGGATGTCGGTAAGCGAATTTAAGGATGCTTTCCAAAAAGACGGGCTTTCCGCAGTGGCCGCATTCATCCGCGGGTTAAATGACGTGGAAAGGAACGGGAAAACCGCAACGGTCATACTGGACGAAATGGGGCTGACGGAAATAAGGTTGAGCAACACCCTGTTAAGTCTAGCGAATGCAGGGGACGTCCTGCCTGATGCCATTGAAATGGCAAACCGCGCATGGGAGGAAAACACGGCAATCACCGAGAGGGCGGCACAGAAATACGACACCACGGAAAACAAGATTGCCATAATGAAAAACGGCTTTACGGAGATGGGGATTGCCATATACGACCAGTTTAACGGACCGATGCGGGACGGCGTGGACATCATAACGGAACTGGTGCATGGGGCCACGGCGGACATAAGCGGCAGCAACGTAATCCGGGACCTGTCAAGGGATGCCGTGAACAGCCTTCCGACGGCGGTGCGTGCCATTAAGGGGGCGGCGGAAGCGGTGGCAATGCTGGCGGACCCGTTCCTGTCCATGGGTGGATGGGTTGCACGGCACCCGGACCTGCTGGCAACAACCATTGCGGGGCTTGGGTCCGCAATCCTGACGTATAAGGTGATAAACAGGGTAAACGCCCTTGCGGCGGCATTTACCTCATTAAGCGCGGCATCACTTCCCATCCTTGCAATAACGGGGATTGCGGCGGTAATCGGCGGGACGGCACTTGCGGTAAAAAAGGCGGCGGCGGAAGCAAAGAAAGCCAGCCTTGACGCGCATTTCGGTAATATAACCCTTTCCATGCAGGAAATGCAGGATGTGGCCGCATACATCGTAAGGAATGACAGTTTCGGGCAACTGGAGGAAGCGGTAAGCCAGTTGGGGGAACTGGAGGGGATTAACGACAGTATCGAACGGACCGTGTCGGAGATAAACCGGATGAACTGGAAGGTTTCCATAGGGATGGAACTGGACGGGGAGGAAACCGATGCATACAGGCAGGCAATCGAAGCATACGCTGCGGACGTGCAGAAATACATAGAACAGGAACAGTACGGGATAAACCTTTCGGTGGGTGTCCTGACGGGGGAAGAACTGGAAGACAGTGATATTGTGACACAGCTTAACCGGTTTTATGACGGGAAGAATGCGGAACTGGCAAGGATCGGGCGGGATTTGAATGCGGCGGTAACGGATGCATTTGCGGACGGTCTGCTGGATTTTGACGAGTCGGAGGCGATAGCAAAACTCCAGCGCCAGATGGCGGATGTCAAGGCATCCCTTGCAACGGGGAGCTATGAGGCGGAACTTGACCTTTTGGGACTGAAATATTCCGCAGGGGAGCTGGATGCGGAAAGTTTCCAAAACCTGATGGCGGAAATTGAGGGCAAACAGGACGAGGCAAGACAGAAATACGATGAGGCATATGTGGCGTCGAAGCAGGCGCTTGGTTCGGCACTGGAAGACAAAAGCATTACGCAGGAACAATATGACATTGACGTAAAGGAACTGGAAAAAGGGTACCTGGAGCAAATCGGTTCCATGGATGCAAAGGCGGCGGATTTCCTTTTGGAAACCCTTATCGGGCAGTACGGGGATGAAATCGGGAACCGCGTAACGGAAATGGATGCTTCCCTCGGGGAAATTTTGGGGGAACGGATTAACAGGCAGGAAGCAGGAAGCGGCGGAAAGACGGCGTGGGATTTGGAAGGGATTGCCAGTGATTTGGGCGGACCGCTGGGAGGTGCGGACGGGGATGCCCTGGAAGAACTGTGGGGGCAGTTGGCACCGGTGTACGGCAGGCTGGTGGGGACATACCAGCAGTATGTGCAGACGGGCGAAAAAGCGCCGGTGGAACTGGAGGAAATCGTCCGGAAAGGTGCAGCCGTTGGTGTCCTTGCGGGGGATAACGGGGGCATATATCCCGCACTCGGGGTGGCAGCAGGAAAATATGAAGATTACGGGGAAACCATAAAGAATTTCCAGCAGGAGGAATATTACATACCGGAACAACTGGCGGAATCCATAAGGGGAAACACGGACACGGTGGATGCCGCAGTCGGGGACATACATACGTATACAAGGCGGAAACTGGAGACGGAATTCCAGGCACCGATAAGCGTGGACATGGAAGTGGAGTTGAACCCGGACATAAAAATGGACGTCCTTCCGTTAAAAACCCGCCTTTCCACCGGCGGAAGGCTGGGGATAGAAGGACATGCGGACGGCGGGATAGTTACCGCACCGACCATTTCATGGCTGGCGGAAGGCGGTTATCCGGAATCCGTCATACCGCTGGACGGTTCCAGGAACGCATGGAACCTTTGGCGGAAGACGGGCGAGCTGCTTGGCACGCCTGACGGCGGCAGCAGCCTGAAGGGGCTGGCGGACAGGCTGGCGGGAGGCGGCACACAGGGCGGCACGTTAAATGCCATGGAAAACCGGGAGGAAAACAACCGGTTCGTATTCAGCCCGGTACTGAACATTGACGGTACAGGGGCAGACACGGAAAGGATAAAGGATGCCATAAGGGAAATGTTCGGCGAATTCGGGGATTTTGTGGAATCCGTAATCGACAGGAAGGCAAGGGACATGGAAAGGTACAATTTTTACTGACGGCGGAAGCGGAAAGGAGGAAGGCGTGTACACGACAAGGCAGGGCCAGGCATGGGACGAGATAGCACGGGAAGTGTACGGGAAGGAAATACATGCGGATTACCTGATGCAGTGTAACCCGCGCCTGCTGGACATTTTCGTTTTTCCGGCAGGGATAAGGGCGGAAACGCCGGAACTTCCAAAGGCAAGGGACGGCATACCGCCATGGAGGTAGGTTATGGCAGAGGCAAGAAGGGCGGAAGTGGAAATTATGTACGGGGGGAAGGACATAACAACCCCGTTGAACGAATACGTGGAAAGTTTTACCTATGAGGACATTGCGTCCGGGGAAAGCGACCGGATAAAGCTGGGGATGCATGACACGGGAAAACAGTGGATGGATGCATGGATGCCCTCCAAGGGTGACCGGATGGAGGCGGTGCTTGCACTGTACAACTGGGATGAGGACGGGACGGCGGAAAGGCTGTACTGCGGGGAATTTGAGCTTGACGACATGTCATTCAGCGGCAGGCCGTTAAAGTGCAGCCTTGGGGCGGTATCCATACCGAGGGACGAACCGTTTAATTCGCAGGCCAGGACGAAGACATGGGAGGGCATTACCGTCCGGCAGGTTGCGCAGGAGATTGCGGGACGGGCGGGAGTGACACTTTATTATGAGGCGGATGAAATCCCGGTGGAGATAATCGAACAGAACGAACAGACGGACTGCAAGTTCCTTTATTCCGTCTGTGCGGATTACGGGCTGGCGATGAAGGTGTATGCCAACAGAATCATTATTTTTGACGAGGAAACCTATGAAAACAGGGCACCGGTCAGGACGGTTGACGAGACGGACATGTCCAAATGGAGCTACAACTCCACGGTGGCCGGTACCTACACGGGTGCGGCCATCCGCTTTACCGACCCGAACAATGAGGAGGAATACCATGTGACGGTGGGCGGCGGGAGCCGCATCCTTGAAATAAACGAAAACACGGACAGCGTTGCAGACGCGCAGCGGAAGGCTGCAGCAAAACTGAACAATGAGAACAAAAAGGCCGTCACGATGAAAATAACCATGAAAACGGACATAAGGATACTTGCCGGGACCTGCGTGGAAGTCACGGGGCTGGGCGGGAAAATAAACGGCAAGTACTACGTGGACAGGGCTTCCACCAAAAAAGGCGGGGGAAGCGCCTGCCAGACGGATTTGGAAATGCACCGAGTCGTGCCGAGGATAAAGGATGCATCCGTAATGGGCGCGGAACAGGCGGCGGGGCGCGCGGCGGCGGGAGGAACGTATACCGTCGTGGCGGGGGACACGCTTTGGCGGATTGCGGCGCAGTTCTGCGGGAGCGGGATGAAGTATGAGGAAATATATGCGGCAAACAGGGAAACCATAGAAAACACGGCAAAGGAACACGGGAAAAAGGATTCCAGCCACGGGCACTGGATTTACCCCGGGACCGTGCTGACGGTGCCGGAAGGGAAGGCGGAAGGATGAGGAAAACGGGACTAAGGGTAGGGAAAGTGTCAAGCGTAGATTACGAGACCGGGATGATGCAGGTGGTGTATAAGGACAAGGCGGATGCCGTTACGGCAAAACTGCCGTATGCAAACTTTAACCGGGAATATTCCATGCCGGAACCGGGCGACAGCGTGCTTGTCGGGCACCTGTCGAACGGGAGCAGCCGGGGCGTGGTGATATGCCCCATGTGGAACGGGAAGAACACGCCGCCGGAATCCGGGAGGGGTCTGTACCGCAAGGAGCTTTCGAGGGAAAAGGGCGCAGCATACGTGCGTTTTGACGGGGAAACGGGGGAATACCTTGTCAGGGCACCGGCCGTCCTCCTTCACGGCGTGGACCGCACGGACCTTGAGGGGCCGGAGGTGTGCATTGCGGCAAACATCAGGACGGGGTTTGAAAGCCCGGAACACAGGGCAGTCCTTGGCAGTGTATGCCTGGAAGGGATGGACGGCGCGGACGTTGCCGTGGAAGTGGCATGCGGCGTGCGGGTATCCATGGAATCCGGTGCGCTGTCCGCGCTGCTGGATAAAATGGGGCTGGAAACCTTGGGGGACATGGAGATGGAAGCAGGGAAAAACATGAAGGTAAATGCCGCGGAATCCATGGAAATAGGCGCGGGCAGAAACATGGGAATGTCGGCGGGGCGCGATGCCGGGATAAAGGCGGAAAGGGACGTAAGGCTGGAAGACGGGAAATTCCGGACGACGCTTTCCTCCGTGCTGGAACGGCTGGAAGCACTGGACGGTGACAGGTCGGCAAGGAAATAGGGGGACTGCATGGTCGGGAAATACGGGGAAATAATT
>Ga0137306_103722_pt1 | contig 11053 bp, 5 predicted proteins | sample Inofroosms_March_FD_97187 | JGI IMG/M metagenome (GOLD analysis project Ga0137306, IMG submission 97187) | Mouse cecal microbial communities from Vienna, Austria - N-Acetylneuraminic and N-Acetylglucosamine D2O microcosms_March | ecosystem: Host-associated > Mammals > Digestive system > Large... | reverse complement strand
AAGATTCATGGGCTTAGACAATGGTCTATTCTTCTCATAACCCAGCACCAAATCCTCAGTCTCAAAAACCACCTTTCCAGAAGCTCTGGCATTTTGAAAGAAAAATTCTGGCTTTGGACGTTCTGCGGTTCGCTGAATCAGTTCCATTTTATCCAGCTTCTTCTGCCTGGACATCGCCATATTTCGGGTAGCCACCCGTGCTTTATTGCGGGCTACAAAATCTTTCAGATCCTCAATCTCTTTCTGCTGCCTGCGATAAGCTGCTTCCTGCTGTGACTTTTTCATCTCATAGACTTCCATAAATTTATCATAGTCTCCCACATAACGATTTAATTCCTGATTTTCCATATGGTAAATAATATTTACCACACTGTTTAAAAATGGAATATCATGAGAAATCAAGATAAACGCATTCTCATAGTCCAAAAGATAGCGTTTGAGCCATTCAATGTGATTTTCATCCAGATAGTTGGTCGGCTCGTCCAACAGCAGAATATCAGGTTTCTCCAACAACAGCTTTGCCAGCAAAACCTTAGTGCGCTGACCGCCGCTCAATGCTGTGACATCCGTCTCCAATCCCAATTCCTGCACACCCAGCGCCTTGGCTACTTCCTCCACCTTGGCATCTATCATATAAAAATCATGCTGCTCTAACAGATCTTGTATGGTTCCTGTCTCTTCCATCAGGCGTTCCATCTCCTGCTCATCTGCCTCTCCCATGCGCTCAAACATCTGATTCATCTCTGTTTCCAGTTCATAGAGGAAAGAAAAGGCGCTGCGCATCACCTCGCGGATCGTCATTCCAGCCTCCAACGCCGTGTGCTGATCTAAATAACCAGCACGGACATTTTTGGCCCACTCCACTTTGCCCTCATCTGGCTGTAAATGTCCTGTGACAATATTTAAAAACGTTGACTTTCCTTCACCATTGGCGCCAATCAGCCCGATATGCTCTCCTTTTAAGAGGCGAAATGACACATCATTAAAAATGGCTCTGTCCCCAAAACCATGTGTTAAATTCTTTACATCTAAAATCATATGTTCCCTTTCTCCTTTGTAAACTGATTCTATTCTCTCATATTTCCATAAAAACCTCAACTTACTTATTGAAAAAATATGGTTGTGAGCATATAATTACGGTAAACTAAAAATAAGGAGCATATTATGGAACATTTATTGATACCAGAAAATTATCACTCAGAACTAGATCTGCATGATACACAGATCGCCATCAAGACAGTCAAAGATTTCTTTCAAAATTTGCTGTCAGAACGCCTGCATTTGCGGCGTGTATCTGCGCCTTTGTTTGTTGACCCTGATTCTGGACTCAACGACAATCTAAACGGTGTGGAACGCCCTGTAACCTTTGGCATTAAAGAACAAAATGAAAAACAGGCGGAGATTGTACATTCTCTTGCCAAATGGAAACGCTATGCCCTCAAAAAATATGGATTTTCTCTGGGGGAAGGACTATATACAGATATGAACGCCATCCGCCGCGATGAAGATACTGACAATATCCACTCTATTTTTGTAGACCAATGGGATTGGGAAAAAATTATTGCCAGAAACGACCGCAATCTGGAGTTTCTCAAAGAAACAGTAAAAATCGTCTACAAGGTCTTGCGCAAAACGGAAAAATACATGGCTATCCGTTATGATTACATAGAAGAAATTCTGCCGCACGACATCTTCTTTATCACCACTGGGGAATTAGAGCAAATGTACCCGACATCCACGCCTAAGGAACGGGAATATCTGATTGCCAAAGAAAAAGGCGCTGTGTGCATCATGCAGATTGGGGATAAACTTGCCTCTGGCGCGCCTCACGACGGCCGAGCCCCAGACTATGACGACTGGGCCTTAAATGCTGATATTGTGGTTTATTATCCAGTACTGGACATTTCCTTAGAACTTTCCTCGATGGGCATTCGCGTGGATGAGAGTTCACTGCTGTCTCAGCTTCAGAAGGCAGGCTGCCCAGAGCGCGCTGCACTTCCTTTCCAGAAATCTATTTTGGATAAAGAACTTCCCCTGACAATCGGCGGTGGTATTGGGCAATCCCGAATCTGTATGTTTTTCCTGCGCAAAGCACATATTGGAGAAGTCCAGTCTTCCCTCTGGAAAGATGAAATTGTGGCAGAGGCGCAAAAACATGGAATTTTGTTATTATAATAAATGAATTGTCTGCCTGTACTGAAAAGGGTGAAAGAAAAGAGAAGAAAAGAGAAGAAAGGACAAAAATGCAAACACACATCTTTCCCCCTCTGTGTTTGCACCAAGCCACAAGAAAAAACTTATACGATCGAAGATATCTATGCTCTGCCAAACGGTCAAAGAGCTGAGTTGATTGCTGGACAGATTTATCTGATGGCTCCCTCTGCAAGAATTCATCAAATTATGTTGAACCAGACCTTAGCATTATCTATGACAAGAATAAACTAAATGATCAGGGCTGTAAAGGCGCACCAGATTTTATCATTGAGATTGTATCTCCCTCCAGCCGCAAGATGGATTACGCTACTAAAAACACCTTATACTCAAATGCTGGCGTGCGGGAATACTGGATTATAGATCCTCAGAAAGAACGTACCACAGTATATTATTATGAGGAAGATGCCGCTCCCACAATAATTTCTTTCTGTCAGAAATTATCTGTAGGAATTTATAAGGACTTACAAATCTGTATTTCAGAATTATTGTAAAACGATTACTCCGACACTCAAATGTCGGAGTAATCTTTTATTGACGAAACAATGAAAACAAATCCTAGAAACCCTTGACTTTACCATACTAACTTGTTAGTATAATGACGTAGCATTTGCGCCTTCTGCGCTTTCACTATACTACCAACGAAAGGGAGATTTATTTATTATGAAAAAGATAATTGTACTTATGATGACATTAATTATGGTATTGTCTATAGCTGCCTGCGGCAGTCCCAAGGAAGAAAAAGAAACTTCCAGCAATGCCTCTTCAGACAGCAGTTCTTCTGAGGACAGCGATGTTGCCTATGTCAAAGATAAAGGAACTTTAGTAATTGGCATCACAGATTTTGCCCCAATGGATTACAAGAATGAGAATGGTCAATGGATTGGTTTTGATGCTGATATGGCCAAAGCATTTGCCAAAAGTCTTGGTGTAAAGGCAGAATTTGTGGAAATCGACTGGGACAACAAAATTATGGAATTAGACGGCAAAACTATCGACTGTGTATGGAATGGAATGACACTCACTGACGAGGTAAAAAGTTCAATGTCATGTTCCAACGCTTATTGTAACAATGCACAGATTGTTATTGTTCCCAAAGATAAAGCTGATAAATATCAAGATACAGACAGTCTCAAAGATTTATCCTTTGCTGTGGAAGCAGGGAGCGCCGGAGAAGAACAGGTAAAATCTCTGGATCTAACATATACCGCTGTCAAAGCACAGGCGGACGCTCTGATGGAAGTTGCCGCCGGCACCTCGGATGCCGCAGTGATTGATTCTTTGATGGCTGCCGCTATGGTAGGGGAAGGCACAAGCTATGCTGATCTGACCTATACCGTCGGCCTCAACAATGAAGAATACGGCGTTGGCTTCCGTAAAGGTTCTGACTTAACCGCTGCATTAAATGATTTCTTTGCTGCAAGCGATAAAGACGGAAGCATGGCTAAAATTGCAGAGACTTACGGTGTGCAGGCTGCACTGATTAAACAGTAATCGTATTTACAATGAAAGCTCTGTGAGTGGAACAATTCAGAGAGCTTTCCTATATCGTATTAGTGTATTATACCATTCATATTAGATGAAATCACTTGCCTAGATATAAGCGGTACAATACATTAGGTAATATTTAGGGAGCAAGAAAATTTATGGAACAGATTCTGGAACAACTTCCCATTGTCCTGAAAGCTTTAAATATTGGCTTTCTTCAAACGTTAAAACTTTTCTTTGTAACACTGATTGGCGCTTTTCCTCTGGGACTTGTGATTGCCTTCGGCTCCATGTCACATTTTAAGCCGCTCAGTTATTTTACAAAAATTATTGTCTGGATTATCAGGGGCACTCCCCTGATGATTCAGCTATTGATCATTTACTATTTCCCAGGGCTGGTATTACATAATCCAATCTGGGGCGGCGGAGAGACCGGCCGTTTTTTCGCTGCTTCTGTATCTTTTATTTTGAATTATGCCTGTTATTTTTCTGAGATTTACCGCGGCGGAATCCAAGGTGTTCCTGTTGGACAGGAGGAAGCCGGCTTAGTGCTTGGCATGACTAAGGGACAAATTTTCTTTAAAATCACATTGCTTCAGATGATCAAACGCATTGTCCCGCCGATGTCCAACGAAATTATTACCTTGGTAAAAGACACTTCCCTGGCCCGCATCATTGCCTTACAGGAAATTATTTGGGCAGGGCAGGCATTTATGAAAGGCTCACAGGGAATTTCTGGCGCTATCTGGCCACTGTTCTTTACTGCGGTATATTATCTGATCTGCAACGGTATTTTGACAGTCCTCCTTGGACGTTTCGAGCGAAAACTGGATTATTTTAAGTAATAGAGGTAACTATTCAGAACCCCATGCCACAGACATGCCAGCAATGCTGTCATACGCCTCTAAAGAGGCTTCCATTTGTATGGAGTTCTGAATAGTTTTACAAATAGAGGAGGAAAAGAAATGCCTATTTTAGAAGTAGAACATATCCGAAAATATTTTGGTCATACTGAGGTTCTGAAAGATATTAGTTTCTCCTTGGAACAGGGACAGGTAGTCTCTATTATTGGTTCCTCAGGAAGTGGCAAAACTACGTTGCTGCGCTGCTTGAACTTCCTGGAACGGCCAGACAAAGGAATTATTCGTGTCAATGGAGAAACCTTATTTGACGCGAACAATCTTACCACCCAGCAGGAATCTGAGATTCGCAAAAAAAGGCTGCATTTTGGTCTGGTGTTTCAGTCCTTCAACTTGTTTCCACAATATACAGCCCTGGAAAATGTGATGCTGGCCAAAGAACTGCTGGCCAAGGAACAACCTGACTATAAGGCCAACCGCAAGAAAATCCATACAGACATTCAGGAATTGGCAGAAACTCTCTTAAAACAAATGGGACTTAGTGACCGCATGGCAAACTACCCTCATCAATTATCTGGCGGACAATGCCAGCGTGTGGCGATTGCGCGTGCACTTGCCTTACAACCTGATATCCTCTGTTTTGATGAGCCAACCTCTGCACTGGATCCAGAATTGACGGGAGAAGTGCTCAAGGTAATGAAAGAGCTTGCTGAACAGAATACCACAATGGTCATTGTCACCCATGAAATGGCATTTGCCAGAGATGTGGCCAATCATGTCATTTTTATGGATGATGGACATATCTTAGAACAGGGAGATCCTCATCAAGTATTTGAGCACCCAAAAGAAGAACGAACCCGACAGTTCTTGGCGCGGTTTACGCAGAGTTAAGAATAGGAACAGTTGATGCAAATATAAATTGGCTAAATGCACTTAGTTGCGTTATGTAATGTATTATAAATTGGACACAGAAAATTCACAAAATTATTAGCACTCACTCTTGATTAGTGCTGATTTTAGTATTATAACATACTTAGAACTGAAGAGAAAGAAAAGCAGACAGGGAAGTTCGTTCGTAGGGAGCGCTATGCAGGCGGCATGAACAGGTCTTTCTATATTGGAGAGGATGTAAAACAGGAAGATATCCATGCGAAATATGAGAACGGGGTATTGAGACTGAGCATACCGAAGACAGAACAGAAAAAACCAGAAATTGAAGAGAAAAAATATATTGCCATAGAAGGATAATGGTTCTTTTTGGCAGAAAATGATAAAAGCAGAATATATAAATGATTATACAAGAAAAAAGGATTTGGGGCATCTTTTTTAAGGAAGGTGCTCCAAATCCCTTTTTCGCATCCGCTAAACCATCAAAAAACCAATTCCTGCTGTTCCACCACTTCAATCTGAGAGACCACCATAGTTTCCGGCTCATTCCCCCGCAAATGTTCGGCTTTTAAATACTGTGTCCCCTGCCGAAGACTGGCGGCAATCAGATTTAATACATAGATATTGTCAAATCGGCTGTAGATGGATTCCCCTCCCAGCCCTGTAAGGCAGATTAATTGTGTATTGGTCTTTTTTGCCATCTCCATCAAGGGTTTCAGCAAATGTGCCGCATTGGTCTGCGCAAAAGGATTATCCATCAAAAGAACTTTCCCCTCATTTTTATCAGCAAAGATATCAGATTCATCTCTGCGCATAAAATGCAATAGACTTGAAAGTACCACAAATGCTGAGAGAAACCCTTCCCCGCCAGAGTTTTTGGCAACCTCTGTCCAAGTAATCGGATATTCCCGCTGCTCCTCGATTTTATAGAGCCTGATCTGCACATTTCCAATTCCTATCACAGTATCATATAGATTTCTGGTGGTCATCTGTGTGCCAAAATATTCCTGAGCATTCTCATTGCGCTCAAAAATCTCAATCCCCTTTTTCCTTAACTCATCCACAAATTCCTGCAGCCGAAGCTGATAGATACCCTGATTTTCCTCCCAGGAAGGAATCTGGATTTTCAACATTTTTACAGGGTGTTCCCGAATAGAGATCGTAGAATTATGATCAATTCTGCCCAAATTTTGATGAACCTCCGACAAATAATCCTCCATCAGCTCCACAATCTTATTCTTCTCCTTCTCCACCACAGAGATATCTACCTCCAGCTTCTCTATCAGGCTCTGATAAGACTGAATCGTGGTATCTAACTGACGCTGCACTTGCTCTGCATCCCTGGACAATTTAAGCATTGCCTCCAGGGGTTTTTGATAGTACTCCTCCTGAAAGCTTTCTATCCGTATGATCTGATTTAATATCTGAACAAGATGTTCTCTGGCCTTACTCCTGTCACTGCGCCAGCCGTTATAGTCCCGTAGCAAAATCCCCTTAAAATTACGAAGCGCCTGCGTATCCATAGCCGAGAAATCTTCTTCCCATTCCACTTTCTTGCACACCTTGAAATCACTGTATTCTGCAAGTGCTGTCAAAGTCTCATCATAGTTGTGCAGGCGCTCCTGCAGCAATTCCCCATCTCTTTGCAGCTCTTTGCGCTGAAATAGCAGTTGATTCTTTCGTGATTCAAAATCTTCTCTGCGAATTTCCTCCTTGGGCAGAGGCGTGTCTTTCTGGCACTCAGCCGCCATTCTTTTCATCCTCTCCTGCATCTGCTGATTGAAAAGAGCAACCTGCTTATCCTCCTGATTCCATAAACTTTCCTTTAATTTGATCTTCATACGGCGATCCTCTAAATGGATCTCCAAATCTGTCTCTTCCCTACGGCTATAATTGACATCCTTCCAGTTCTTTACTGCAAGGCGAAATTTTTTTGCCAAATGCGAAAGCTCTTCTTTTGCCTGCTGATGTCTCCTGCTGCTTCGCTGTCTTTGGTTCTCCAATTCCTGCAGCTCCTGAGATACTGTGGCTGTCACTGCCGCATATCTGGCCTCCAATTCGGAACTATTTTCCAATAGAGACGATATGGTATGCTGATCTGGCATATCTTTTGTCTGTTCCATCTTCTGATCTGACCGATCTTCTGATTTTGGGCCTGATATCATCGACAATATTGAGAGAATTTCCTGCTCTGGCACCTGCTGATATTCCTGATAAATGCCAAGCCGCTCCTGCTGCTGCTCCCGCTCACGCTCCAAATCAGCCTGCCGATTCAGAAGGCTCTGCAGTTGTTCCTGACATTTCTCTGCCTTTAGGCGGCATACCTTCTGCTGATTGTCCAAATGTATTTCTTCCTGTCTGCATTTTTCTAACCTGCGGTGATTTTCCTGAAAATCCTCAAAGGCAGCGCACAATTCTTTAAAATCCGCCTCCTTGCGCTGTAAATACTCCACCTGGCGTTCTGCATTGCGGCCTTCTTTCTCCAAAGACTGCATCTGTTCCTCATTTTCAGATAGCTGCTGGGAGATGGAACGCATTTCCTGGTCCAATGTTTTTCCCTTCTGCTCCAATGTTCGGATTTGCTCTGCATTGTCCTGATAATTTTTCTGACATACTTTTTGGTTTTTCACCTGCTCCTTCCAGGCAAAATATTCTCCATATTCATTCTTGCGGATGGATATCATTTCCTGCTTTTTCTCAATCTGGAGAAGCTTCTTATCCACAAGTTGCTGCAATTTTTCTTCATCGAGCAGATTTTCATTAAACAACAGATAAAAGCTAAGTCTGGGAAAGCGAAGCAGATTTCCTTCTTTGTCGGCGATATTCTGCTCCAAATCCTGGCGCAGAATAATCGGAATTGGAAATGCAGTGGGAAGACCGCCCTCAAAAAGAGACAGCTTCTTCATCTCCTTTTCTGACAAAATCAGTGCATAGGGCAAAAAAGGATTCTGCTCTGTCAGCTTCTGATTCTTTTCCTTAGAATATCCATTCTTTTTAAGCCATTCCATACCATAAACCAGATGAATTCCCTGCGCTTCCAACTCAGCTTCCAGCTCCGGCGGCAGCTCTAATACCCGACCCTCGGTTAATCTCTGATACTCCTTTTGCAGTTCGTTTTCTTCTTTTTCCAAATTGCGGCGCATACGCTCAATCTCTGTCAATTTTAAATCCGTCGTATGAAATATTTTTTCCTCTTGAAAAAGCGCGTCTTCCCCAAGCCCCAGATATTTAAGAATCGCCCTGCGCTTTGACAACTCCCGATCGTAATTCTCCCGTAATTCTTGCTCTTGCTCCATCTTTGCCATTGTACGGGTTTTCTCTTCTTTTCGATCTGCAAGGCTGTGCTCAAGACTGAGCTTTTTGTTTTTTGCCTGTTCCATCTCTCGTCCCGCTGCCGATTTCTTCCTGGCTGCCTCTTCCTGAGACTTGCGGCAGACTTCTCCGAAAATTTCCAGGGTTCCCGGCTCATATTCTCCAAGAATATTTCGGGTAAACATCTCCTGATAACGGCCACAAAAGCGCTCTTCCTGCTTGTCATATTCTGCCATTTTGCTTTTCAGCTCTCCGATATCCTGCGCATTTTTCCGCAAAGATTCCTCCAGTTCTGTAAGCAATTCCCTCTCCTGCTGCAATTGTTCTGTGTTTTTTTGAAATTGCTCCTGATTCGCCGTCAGCTTTGCCTCTGTCCCCTCCAAAGACTTTTGATAATAGGTGCGCAGCAAATAGCCCAGACAATTGCGCTCTGGCTGCAAATCTTCCTTGCGCTCTCTGGCCACAGCAAGACGCTGGCAAGCCTGCTCCCATTCTGCCCGCTCCTCATTTACAACCTCCTGCTGCTTGGCACAGGCAAGTATATGCAGCTTCTGTGTCATCTTCTCTTCTTCTCGTTCCAGATCTTCTTTCTCCATCCCTATCATCTCACGATTACTGGCATGAAACTTTTTTTGCTCTTCCAGACCATAATATTCCTCTGACAATTTCTCATATTCCAAATGAGAAATCTCCTCCTGAATCTCTTCTGTCCGCCTCAAAATTTCCTGACTTTCCTGCGCCGTGCTCTGATGCAGCTCTTCTAAATCACTGCGAAAACAGGCAATCTTATTCTCCTGTTCCTTTACTCTGATTTCACATTCCAGGCAGCGTTGATTTTTCTCTCTGATCTGAACAGCCTCCTGCTGAAATAAGCGGATGGCATCCCTTCTTTTAATCTTAGACTGATTATCTTTATACAGGCCGACATATTTCTCCAAAATTATCTGAAATTCCTTGATCTTATTTTTATCCCGATTCAATTTATTCTCTACTGCATCCAAAAACCATTTTTCCACCAGTCCCTTTTCATCGCGGCAATCCGAAAACAATTCCGACAGACCAGATTCCTTGAGATTTACCTTCTTGATAATTCCTTCCCATTCCTTGTAATTGATCTGGTATTCCATCAATTTATCAAAATACTGTCTGGACTGCGCTCCATTTCCCATATCATAATAAAAAAATTTTATGCCAGGTTCCTTTTTAAAGATCTCAAACATCTGACGGCATGAAGTAAAATTTTTCAGTACGATCTCCCTCTTTCCCTTTTCCACCACTGGAAGATGATAAATATCCTGCTGACAGGAAGCCTGATATTCACTGATAAAATTCACTATCTCCAGATTCTCTGTGCTGTTCTCCTCGCTCTCTGGTGCCCTGCGCACCATCATTCCAGTGAGCACATATCCGGCTCCCTGATCTAGTACCCATTCTGTGAGAATAAAAGAAGGCTTATTAGTGGTAAAATAGCTCTCAAACGGACGGTCCTTGGCATCTCGGTAACGTTTATGCACAAACGGAGCGGTCATCATCTGCACCAGCACAGATTTGCCGCCGCCATTTCGCAAAGAGAGCAGAGTGCTCTCCCCATTAAAATGAAAAATCTCATCACTGATACGGATTGCATTGTTGTTATAATTGATATTGATCAGCCTTACGGCATTGATTTTACTCATTTGTCCCTCCCACGGCACATTTTCATTCTGTAATATCAGACTCCCCAAGTACTTTTAAGATTCTCCGATAATTATTTTGATTCAATAAATTCCAGTCCATAAAGCTGTCCAGCTTCCTGGTGGTTTTAATCATCTCATCCTGCTCCACATATTCAACCAGACCCTGCTTTTGCAAAAATACCAGAATGTTATGTAAAAAGCCTTCTTTAGTCGTCTTGGCGCGGGAACCTTTTTCATCTGAGCGCAGCGCTTCATATGCTTCCATCATATTGGAAAAGGCAATCCCTGCCTGTTCCTCTTCCTCTGGTGGTACTTGCTGCACCCCCTCCTTCAGCCTTAGAGAAATACAATTCTGCAGCTCTCCTACCCGCATATATTCGCGGGATTTGCTACTACTTCCCTGCCCATCATAAAATTCCACCAAGAGGGTTAAAATCGCAAATTGTGACAGATAATAATCCTTATCTGTGGCATTGGATTTGCAGAGAGCATTTTTTAACTGAGGTTTGGTAAATCCCAGAAAATGATTCTCCTCCTTGGGAATCAGATAAATCACATTTCCATAACGTTCAATATTGCAAAGGGCAATCTCCCCCTGAGACTTCACCAGATTCTGCA
>Ga0137306_103721_pt1 | contig 11059 bp, 9 predicted proteins | sample Inofroosms_March_FD_97187 | JGI IMG/M metagenome (GOLD analysis project Ga0137306, IMG submission 97187) | Mouse cecal microbial communities from Vienna, Austria - N-Acetylneuraminic and N-Acetylglucosamine D2O microcosms_March | ecosystem: Host-associated > Mammals > Digestive system > Large... | reverse complement strand
AAGCAGTCCGCTATGATTCTTCACTGCTGGGCAAAGGAAGCGAGATGCCGGAAGCGTAGAAGGCGGTTATGTATATGAAATAACGGCAGTATGGGAAAATGGAAGGGCGACTTTTGGATTTATCACAGTAAAGCGTTAGGATTGGCGTTATATATTTATATTTGATTTTACAGTTTTTTGAATATAGCTTAGAAGAAACAGCCGGGGATATACAAATCCACGGCTGTTTTTTTACCATATAGGATTCGGGTGTCAAAAGGTCTTCCCGGCAGTGCCGCTTGGCAGATGGCACAAAAAATTTGTGCGCGTTTGATTGTACGGAACATTCCGATGAGCCTCTTAAGGCGAAAATCGTGTTCAGCATTGGCTTCCACGATTTTTGAGTCTCCTCTCCATCGTACAAAAGCCACTTGCACAATATTCTTTTGTGCAATCTGCCAAGCGGCACTGCCGGGAAGACCTTTTGACACCCGAATCCATATAGGAAAGTTCTCCGCCAGAAGGAAATAAATTGGGGAAATAGAGCAAAAAAGTGGAGTGAAAGATGAAATAATACACTATATATTTGCAGGTATCCGTTTATAATTACCTTAGAGTATGTTTGGAAATATGACCGGGAGGTTACGGTGAAGATGAAAATAAGGAATAAAATATTGCTTGGCGTACTGACTACTTTATTATTGAGCGGGATTGCTATTACAGCCATATGGTATAGCACAAGCAGGAAACTTTCGGATACTTATTTGGAAAATATATCGAACAGCACAATGCTGGATGCTTATCATGCGTTTGAATATTTACTGACGGATACCTCCTATATGGCAACTCTTATCGCGACGAATCAGGCAAATATCATTGAGCCGGTGGAATATTTGGTTACAAATGAATTGAAGGTAAATAATCAGTGGAACCAGGGATATTTGGATAACAAAAGAACGATTATGAATTATATTGGCGGGCTAAACGGTTATAAATATTATATTTCCGGGATTGCTGTTGCTGCAGATGGGGAATGTATTTTTTCCACCAGTTATATCATTCAGGATAAGAGTAAGCTGTATGAAGAAGTGCTGAAATTGGACCAGGAGAAATTGAAGAAATCGGTGGTGATGATGGAACCGTTTCATTTGGAGGCACGGAAATCTACGGTTTCCAGCGACTATATCGTTCCTGCGGTAAGGGGGATTGTAAACGATGACGGGCAAATTATCGGTTATGTTATTTTGTATTTTGACTATGGGGTGATAGATAAGATGTTTGTAGCCAATCTTCCGAAAAACAGCTATTTTCAGGTGGTGAACGAACATGGCTCTATTATTTTTGCAAACGAAGAGATTGGAATGGATGAAATACAAGAAGGGAAGAAAGGATATGCCTATAATACATTTGAAGCAAAAAATGTGGGATGGACGTTTTATTCTGCGATTCCTTCTTCGTTTTATATTTCGGAGATACAAAAAACGGCATTGTTATCCTGTATCGTTATTGTAGCGGTTATTATTCTGGCATGTTTAAATTCAATATTTGTGGTTTCTAAAATGACGACGGAAATTACAGTATTGAGCGAGCAGATGGGGAAGGTTTCTGAAGGGGATTTTAATATACAATATGAGATTAAAAGCGGGGATGAAGTGGGCCAGATGGGATATGCTTTTAACCATATGGTGGTACGTATCAAAAAATTGATGGGGAAGGTGGCGGAGGAGGAGCGTCAGAAACATTTAAATAAAATGGCATTTTTGCAAGCGCAGATTAATCCCCATTTTATTTCCAATGTATTAAACAATGTAGTCTGGATGGCGAAAATACAACATGCGGATAACTTGGTTCCGCTCGTTAATTCTTTGAATTTTATGCTTCAAAATGTAATGCATCAGGAAAAAGATTTAATTCGTTTGCAGGATGAATTGGAATATCTGGATTATTATCTGACGATTATGGAATATACGGGAAGCTATGACTTCCGGATAGAGAAAAAGGTGGATGAGGATGTGCTGCCGCTTTATATTCCCCGGTTCATACTACAGCCTATTGTGGAAAATTCCATATCTCATGGTATGCCAATGGATTTGTCAAGAGAAGGGGTAATAAGGCTGTCGGCATATGAATCCGAGGGGCAACTGATAGTAAATATTGAGGACAATGGGGAAGGGATGTCTTCGGTGCAGATAGAGAATATTATGGCCAATAAAGCACAAAACGGGAAATCTTTTAACGGTGTGGGTGTGTCGAATGTAAATGAAAGAATCCAGTTGTTCTTTGGCAAAGACTATGGCCTGCATTATGAGAGCGAAATCGGAAAATACACAAGATGTGTATTTATACTGCCCATCATTAAGGAGGAAGAGACATGGGATTGATTAAAGTAGCCATAGTGGATGACGAATTGACAAGCCGTAATACGATAAAAAAATATTTGGAGCATAATCAAGTCTACGAAGTTGCCGCTGATTTCCCGAATGGCAAGTCGGCATTGGAGTGGCTTAGGAAAAACAGCGTGGATATTTTATTATGCGATATACAAATGCCGGATATGAATGGGGTAGAGTTGATGCGGCATGTACATATTATATATGAATATTTGCCGATTGTTGCTATCAGCGGCTTTGATGATTTTAATTATGTGAGAGGGAGTTTGGTGAATGGTGCGGCAAATTATTTGCTGAAGCACGAGCTGACAGAGAAACAACTGGTGGAGGTATTGGATCAGGTCAGGGAAAAATACCGGATTATTCCTGCGGGAAAACCGGTTTGCCATAAAAAGGGATATTGTATTTTTAATGAAGAAGGATTTTCGGAAGAACAAATAAAAGAACTGGTGGATAGGGAAGAGATTGATTTCCAGTGCAGTAATCTCATGCCCGTTGCGGTAAGCCCGGATTATAAGTTTATGAATGGAGTGAACCCGTCGGAATATAAACAGGATGTAAGCAGGGCAATCATTGATATGTTAAATCAGATGTTGGGGGATAAATATCAATATTTGATATATGTGACGAAAAAGAAGCATCTGCTGGTACTCATTTCTTTTTCCGAAGAGAGAAGTAATTTATTTATGATAAATACGTTGAGCAATCTGGTACGCAGGCTGCAGCAGCAAATTATCCGTATGTTGGATATTACGGTATCAATAATAACTGGCGAAGTGCAGCAGGAATTAAAACAGGCAATACAGGCAGCAACGGCATTGGATGTACTGCTGGAAGATAAATTGTATTTGGGCGGGAATAGAATTGTATCTTCTGTAACAGCAAAAAAACTAAAGCATAGCAACAGGGAGATTCCGGATAATTTGTGGGCGCAGCTTGAGTTTGAAATAAAAAATAATATGGCAGGGTGTATGGAACCCTTGCAGGATATTTTGGACTGGATGGAAAAAGAAAGGACGGAAAGGGAAATTGTCGTTAGGAGCTGCAAAAAAATAGTTTCTCAGTTAAAAGAAGAAGGGCTGCTGGAAGAGCTGGAAAAAAACCAGATGGTCACACGTATGAAGGAATACGAGGAATATGAGCAATTCCGCGATGAAATACTGGAACTGGTGAGCATGATAATCAGGAAATCCCAACGGTCACGGAAAGAAGAATATTCACCGGTGATTACCAGAGTGATTGAATATGTGAATGAAAATTATACGAAAGATATTTCTTTGGAGAAGTGTGCGGAAATTACAGAATCCAGTTATACGTATTTAAGCCGTGAATTTAAAAGGGAAACAGGGATGAGGTTCGTGGAGTTTTTGAACAGGAAAAGGGTAAATAAAGCGAAAAGCTTATTAATCCGGGAAAATATCTCTATGAAACAGATTGTGGAGATGTCAGGTTTCCGTAATTACAACTATTTTTTTAAGGTGTTTAAAGAAATAGAAGGGATTACCCCAAGGGAGTATCTGGCAAAAAAGTAGAGTATTTCCTAAAATATTATTATCTTTTTTGCAGCGTTTTTTTCTTATAATACTTTTAGCAAAGGAAGGTATGGCTTTGTAAAAAATAAGATAGGGAGGCTGCGATGAATAAATTAGGTAAAAAAAATAATTGGTCTGCATATCTGTACATTACGCCATTAATGATTTTTTCGTTTGTTTTGGTGTATTACTGTATTATACGGACAGTGGTAGTCAGTTTTACGGACTGGGATGGGATGTCGGATGTTTTTCAGTTTATAGGATTGAAGAATTACAGGAAAATGCTGGCAGACCCGGTATTTTGGAAGTCGGTAACCAATAATATAATTTTCTTTTTCGGTACGGTATTTGTGCAGGCCTTTTTAGGGTTTATGCTGGCAGTATTGTTGAAAAAGAAGCTGCCGGGTTCCAATATGTTTAAAGTAATTTATTTTATGCCAATTGCAATGGCAACATCTATTATTACGGCAATTTTCAAAATTATTATGGATCCTACCAATGGGATATTGAACCAGTCTTTGAGGGCAATCCATTTGGACGGGTTGGCAAAAAGCTGGCTGGGCGATCCAAAGATTGCTTTATTTTCGGTAATTGTAGTCAACATTTTCCAATGGATGGGATTTTCCATGATTACTTATTATGCCGGTCTGATGAGCCTGCCGGATGATGTTTATGAGGCGGCAAAGATTGACGGGGCAGGGTTTATCAAAACCACATGGCTTGTTACTTTCCCAATGCTGAAAGGAACCACCAATGTGCTGCTTATCCTTGGCATTGTAGGTTCGCTGAAAACCTTTGATTTGGTTAAGTTATTGACGGCAGGAGGCCCAGGGCGGACCACAACTGTAATGAATACTTATTTGTATGAAAAAGCATTTAACGATTTTAATGCGGGAGGCGCGGCATCCATTGGCGTAGCGATTTTGATTATTGCAATGATAATGTCGTTTTTACAAATAAAGCTGGGCAAGGAGGATTAAGGAATGAAAAGAAAGTATAAGTCCATAGTTCCTACATATGCAGTGCTTATTTTATTTGCCCTTATATGGATATTGCCGTTGGTTGTAGCATTTATTAAATCCTTTACAATCAATGGATTCGGGAATTATGCATATGTTTTAAGTTATGAAAAAATCAATTATTTTAAAGTAGTATTCAATAGTGTGTTCATTGCTGCGATATCGGCGGCTGCAGTTACGGTAATTACGGCATTGGGAGCCTTTGCTTTTTTCAAGATGAAAGTTGCAGGCAGCAAAATCATTTATGGTGCTATCCTGGCTTGTCTGGCGGTTCCTGTGGCGGCAGTGACAACTCCGCTTTTTGTTACGATAAAGAACCTTGGGCTTCTGGATTCCAAGTTCGGGGTAATCATACCGTTAATTGCGTTTAATGCCCCGATGATGCTGCTTATGTTAAAAAATTATTTTGATACGATTCCCAATGAATTGCTGGAAAGTACAAGGATTGACGGGGCATCCAGTTTCCGTATCTGGTACGAGTTTATGCTGCCTTTGAGCGTTCCCATGATTGCAAACGTACTTGTTTTGACATTTATTTATTCATGGAATGACTACTTGATTCCATTGCTTGTAATACGGAGCGAGGAGAATTACCCGGTAACGTTGGCGGCGCAGTATTTTATGTCCAGCACTTATCAAAGCCCGGTTGATGTGGCGAGGATATATGCAGTAATGATGTTGCTGACCTTTCCTTCTATTTTAGTATATCTGTTCAGCCAGAAATATCTTGTTGCCGGCGCTGTGGCTGGGGCAGTGAAAGGATAATGATTATGGAAAATAAAACATTTTGTAATCCGGTAAAATTTTCGGACGAAAAAAGGCATACCAACCCGGATCCGTTTATTTTAAGATGGTGTGGAAAATACTACTGTTATGCAACGGATGAATCCGGTGTGAAAGTCAGTGTTTCAAAAGATTTGGTAAATTGGGAGTATAAAGGGTATGCCATCCGGGAAGAGGGGTATAAAGATTATTGGGCGCCTTCGGTGCTTTACTGGAACGGCACATTTTATATGTATTATTCCAATATAAGGGTAGAAGACGAGGATAATCATCAGGAACATTTGAAGCTGGCAACCTCGAAGAACCCGGAAGAGGGATTTGTTTGGAAAAAGACGTTTTTTGATGAGTTTTCCATTGATTCCCATCCGGTAATTTGGAATAACAAACTATATATGTTTTATTCCGTAAATAATTGGGTCGGCACAGAGGAAAAAATAGCTGGTACTTGTATTCTGGTAGATGAAATGCTCTCGCCGGAGGAGTTTTCCGGGCATCCTAAAGCGGTTATAGTGCCCAGCATGGATCAGGAAATTTATGCAAGAAACCGGGAAGGGGACGGAAGGGATTGGCATACGATTGAAGGGGCAGCGCCGATTGTAAGGGGAAAATATTTTTGGCTTTGCTATTCCGCCAACGCTTATGTCAATGTGGATTATTTTGTAGGAACTGCGGTAGCTGTGTGCAAAGAGAAATTGACAGATATGGATTGGAGAAAGTATCCTTCGGATTATATCTGGCATCCGCTTTTAAAAAAGAATAGCGAGGTGGAAGGAACAGGGCACAATACGGTAACAAAAGCGCCTAATATGGTGGATGAATGGATTGTGTATCATGGCAGAAATGCAAAAGAAGAATTGCGTCCGGAAATAGAACAAAGGGAAATGTACATTGACCCGTTGTATTTCAATGTGGAGGAAGTGGTATGCGAAGGGCCGTCCGCCGCGGAACAGGAGAGCCCTCAACTTCCGAAAATCCAATTATATGATAAAGGCATAGAAGAACAATCCATGCTTGCAAAAGGGAGCGGGTACTATTTGGCGGAATTCTGGGTGTCGGGCATAAAAGCCCATTCCGGGATGAAATACGGGATTTATTTGAATTATATGGATTCTTATAATTATTTGGAGCTATGTATATCCAGCGGGGATAAAACTATGCGGATTGTCAGATGCAGAAACGGGGTAAGGTATTGCATAGGCAAACAGGCTTTGGATAAGGGCTATGATTATACGGTGCCTCATTGTATTCAGGTGAAAAAGGTTTTTGATACCTATTGCGTAAGTTTAAACGAAAGGGAATTTACCTTTGAAGACGGTTTTGGCTGCCATAATGGAAATATTGGCATAAAACCGTATTTTACAAAACTCATGCTGAATAGTTTCTCTCTCACGAGGACAGCTTTGCTGGATGGAAACAAGCTGGGATATATGGGGGAAATATTTGAAATGGGGGATACGGTCCGTGTGGATGAATCCGGGTTGTATTCGGACGGACGGAAGCTAATGCTTCAGAATAATATGCCGGACGGAAATTATACGGAAGTTTTCACATTAGCCATTCAATCCGAAATAAATTACGCGGAATTTTGCAGAGGGAACAGGAAGGTTCTTTTAAAGAAGGACGGGTTAATGCCGTTTTCACTGTATCATTTCGTAAGGGAAGATAAGGAATGGTTTTTGGTAGACGGGAAAAAGACGGAAGACTTTATGCTGACAAAAGAAGGCGAATCTTGTCGATGGGAGTTGGGCGGTATAAAGATTGTAGATTATCAAATTACAAAAATTGAAACAAAAACACAAAAAAATAGAGCGTAAAGAAATGGAAAAACACACTATTATTATATTGTAAAAAAAAGCAGGAGGATAATAGTATGAAAAAAATGAAAAAATGGATTGCCTTACTTCTAACAGCGGCGATGACCCTGTCGTTAGCTGCTTGCGGAAACGGAACGCAGGAGCCTTCCGCATCTACAGAAGCAACTCCGGCAGCAGATTCTTCGGAAAAGGAATCAGCTCCGGCGTCAGAGGAAAGTGCGGCAGAAGGAGAAGTGACGACGTTGACGTTTTGGTCATGGTTACCGACTACCGAGCAATCGGAAAAAATGATTGCAGATTTTGAAGCTGCCAACCCGGATATAAAAATTGATTATACCCGTACGGAGCAGTCGGACTTTTTTGAAAAACTTCAGGTAGCAATGGCATCAGGAACAGGTCCGGATTTATTCGGTATGACAACAGGCTCTATGATGGAACAGTATGCGAAGTTTTCGGTAAATATGAAAGAAACAGCGGATGAATTTTGGCCGGGATGGGAAAATGAAATCAATGCCAATGCAGTATCACAATGTACAACGGAAGATGGTACGTTAGCGGGTATGCCTTTGTTAATCGCGGGTATGACAACAATAATGTATAATAAAACATTAATGGATGAATGTGGTGTTGATAAAGTTCCGACTACATATGCAGAATTGCAGGATGCTGCAAAAAAAGCAAAAGAGAATGGTTATGTATGTATCGTTGCAGGGGCAGCGGATGATTGGGTAAACTCGGATTGGTTTGTGCAGACTGCCAATGAATTTGAAAACGGCGCCGTATATGAAGCGGAAAGAGGAGAACGCCAGTGGACGGATGAGTGCTTTGTACAGACGATGCAGGCATGGCAGAATCTTTTCACGGAAGGTATTTTTGAAGAAGGCGCTCTTGGAGTAGCTACTTATCCGGACGCGCGTGACCAATATTTCTTTGCAAGGAAAGCGTTATTTTTCTTAACAGGTTCCTGGCATATAGGTCCTTCATCACCCAGCAACTCTGAAATTCAGGGTACGGAAATTGGAAACCAGGGCGATGTCATCGGTATGGCGCCGTTCCCGTCCATGTCGGACAGCGGGGAAATGCTGGCAACATCAGGCGTTGACGTTATGGTTTGCATGAATAAGGACTGTGAGAAAAAAGAAGCGGCAATGAGATTTATTCAATATCTTTCCAATGGGGAAGGGCAGCAGTTCTGGGTGAACCAGCTTCAGGGCTCTCCGGTATCCAATAACATTTCTTATACCGGTGAGATAGACGGTGAATTGCAGCAGCAGTCTATTGACGAAGTGAATGAATATGTGAAGAATGCAGCAGGAAGCAGAAAGCTTATGAACAGCGAAATCGAAAAAGCAATCCAGGTTGCAATGCAGAATGTAGCAGCCGGTGCTGACCCTGCAGAAGAATTGAAGACAGTTCAGGGGATTGCGGACGCGCAATAGGAATTAAAATAAAGAATTAAGATAATTGAATTAAAGATTAAAATAATTCAGTTAAAGGTTAAAATAATTAAGTTAAAAATAAAAAAATAAAGAAAAGAGGATAGGTGAGATTTCATCTATCCTCTTTTCTTTTTGAAAATGATAAACTTCTAATGGAACTTCACATGCTCGAGTATTTTTAGTTATAGTTATCTATGCAAGGCTGGAACATGCTTTTATCAATTCCGCAAATAGGGCATACCCAATCAGCCGGAATGTCTTCAAAAGCTGTGCCGGGAGCGATGCCGTGTTCCGGGTCGCCTTTTTCCGGATCATAAGTGTAGCCGCAAGGATTGCAAAAATACTTTTTCATTGTTCAATTCTCCTTTCTCAATTAGATATTATCATTGTGGTATTCTAATAAGCCCTTAACCAAAATATCTCTTTAAGAGACCTTTTAATGCCTCGCCGTGCCCTGCCACATTTCTTAGCACTTTATGTACAGTATCGTGGAACCGGCACCGGTAAGACTATGGATATTGTAGCATTTGCAAGGATTTGCGTCAAGGGGAGAGGATAACATTTAGGGTAACCAGTCACTGCAAGAACATTTCAGTATGGTTACGGCTGATGATGGAGTTATTGTAGGATTTGGGGATATAGATGAGACAGGCTATATGTTCACACGGATTATCAGGGAAAAGGGATTGCCACCGCTATATGCAATCGGTTAGAGTGGGAAGTTCAAAAGGACATTGTTACTCATGCTTCTATTACAGCCCGGCCTTTTTTTGAAAAAAGAGGGTATAAGGTTGTTAAAGAGCAGCAGGTTGAACGACAGGGAGTTTTTCTTACAAATTTTGTTATGATAAAAAAGCGATAAGTTTCAATTTGTTTTATAACTATGATGCTTTTGGTTTTAATATAAAATGGGTATAGTATTGTTTAAATGGCGATGTCATATTTTTTACTATATAGTAAAAAAGCAATTATCGCATTGCGTCGGAGGGGGAGTATGTCGCTGCCGCGACCCGCCGCAGGTGGAGAATCCCTGCAGGGAGGATTCTTTTTTATCATATAGGAAAATCCTTCGCCAGAAGGACGTAGATTATAAAGTGTCGAAGACACTTTTTTATAGCTGTTCATTATTCTAAGATAAATAAATTTGAAACGGATTTTAAAACAAGAAAGTGGCGTAATTGGGCAAGCAGACGAAGAACGTGGAAGTTGCAGTTGGTTGTCCAAGAGTTTTGTGGAATCCCGGTTTGCCTCCGTTGTAGCGTGTGCATAAACAATTGTAAAATTTATTTCATAAAAATGTTTTACATTGTATTGATATTGTTGATACAATAATATATACTAAAAATATAAGCAATGATTTAAGGAGGTAAATATAATGGCAAAGACAGCTAATATTAATATCCGTATTGATCCAGAAACAAAGGCCGGGGCGGAAAAGCTTTTTGCCAGTTTTGGTATTACAATTACTGATGCAATCAATATTTTTTTACGAAAATCACTTATGGAAGGAGGTTTGCCTTTTGAAATGAAGCAGCCTCGGTACAATGCTGAGACAGAAGCCGCCATGCAGGAAGTAAGAGATATTATAAATGGTGATATTTCCACAAAAAGCTATTCCTCTGCCCGTGAATTGTTTGAAGAGCTTGACTCGGAAATGGACGGTGAATGAAGTTACAATTAGAAACAACCGGACAATTTCGGAAAGATTACAAACGGGTAAAAAAGAGAGGGTATGATATGAACCTTCTGGAAGAAGTAATTCAAACAATTTTAGAAGAGAAATTACTTGCAGAGAAGTATCGTGACCATCCCCTCTCAGGAAACTATACAGGATTTCGCGAATGGCATATTTTGCCGGATTGGCTGTTGATTTATGCAATAAAGCAAAACAAGCTAGTTTTGACTGCTTCTCGCACCGGAACACATTCCGACTTGTTTGGAAAGTAAATCGTATAATATTATATTGCAAGAGCAGAATTGATTATACATAATTTAATCAAAAATCCCTGTTATGTCTTTTGAGGGTAGCGGCATTTGTTACAATGTGCTGCCTGTTATCTTAGTATTCATAAGAAAATTATGAAATGTTTGCTTGTCTTTGTA
>Ga0137306_103719_pt1 | contig 11061 bp, 10 predicted proteins | sample Inofroosms_March_FD_97187 | JGI IMG/M metagenome (GOLD analysis project Ga0137306, IMG submission 97187) | Mouse cecal microbial communities from Vienna, Austria - N-Acetylneuraminic and N-Acetylglucosamine D2O microcosms_March | ecosystem: Host-associated > Mammals > Digestive system > Large... | reverse complement strand
TGCAACCTGCTGCGCGCCCGCTGCTACATCTTTGGAGGCTGTGTGCAGCTGTCCCATGGTCTGATTCAGTTCACAGGAGATCTCATCCAGTGCTTCCTTGATCTTTTCAAATTCGCCGGTATATTCATTTTTCAGAGTAAAACTCAGATTTCCCGCCGCAATCTCCCGCAGAGTATCCGAGATTTCATTAATATAGACCACATATTCCCGAAGCCTGAGCGTAACCTGATTAAAATCATATGCCAGCACGCCAAGCTCATCGCGGGACTGATAGTGGATGGACTGATCCAACTCTCCTTCGGCAATCCGGGTAGCCGCAACAGTCAGTTCCCGGACCGGTCGTCCGATGACTCTTCTTACCTGCAGGATCACCAGACCGATCAATCCCAGTATGGCCAGAACCGCCACAAACAGCATACTGGCTGTCAGTTGCTGCAGTTCCATCAATACTTCACTTCGGGAGACGTAGGCTACCGCTGCCCAGTCGCTTCCAGGAACATTTTCCACCTGGATATAAGTGTTGTTATAGAGGGACAGTCCCGTCTTTCCTTTGCTGATCTGCTGACTGGCATATACATACATTCCATCCTCCATTTTACTCAGACTCTGCCCGGTAATGGCCTGGTCTTTATGTCCGATGATGGTATCTGTCCGTGTATCAACCAGAAAGATCCCGCCTGTATCCTCAAGCTGCACCTCACTGACGATTCTGGAAATGGAATCCAGATACACATCTGCCGCAGCCACACCCCGTACAGTTCCGCTTTGGTCTTTCAGCATCCCTGATGCGCCTACTACATAGGACTGACTGTCCTCATCAAAGTACACATCTCCTAAAATAAAAGCTTCCGACTGCAGTCCGTCCTGGTACCAGCTCTTCGCCGTGGCGTCAAAATCCGGCCCCGGCACAAAAGAAGCATGATACAGGGAACCGTCTGTCAACGCCACATACAGTCCTGCAGGATAGGCATCATTCTTACCCGCTGTATGCTTAATATAATCCATCATGGCCGGGATATCCATATCTTCATATTCAATGGTATCCCGCTGGGTTTCCAGCATGGTCAATGTGCTGTTCATCCAGGCTCTTGTTTCCTGGAGCGTACGCTCCGTAGTGGCCTCCAGCAGATCCTCGCTTTTGTCCAGCAGTGCATGAGACATCTGAAAATAGACAACCACCAGCAGGATCGCTACTGCAATCACAACATTGCCCACAATAGCTGACACCAGCTTTCCTGTAATACCCCAGCCTCTCCGGACCTCTCCGGATGTTACTGTTTTTTCTTTGTTCAGCTTCATAATTACATGCTCCCTTCGTAACTTGATTTTCCATATTTTCCGGTATAATTTCCCATTAATAGAAAATAAGACTAATTCTGATTAAATTATATCAGAAGCAGAAAGAGCAGGCAAATATTTTCATAGACTTTACGTAAATTCTTATGGTATGCAGATGGGAAATGTGGTATACTTTTTCAGATAAAAGTCCAATAACTTTAAGGGGAACGGACGTATTATGATAAAAAAAATATTACTGATATTAAGCGCATTGTTTATCTTTCTCACATTTGCCGGAGCCGGATATGTGCTTCTTCATGGCGGAAAAGTCAGTGCAGGATATGCCTGCGTACCGATGGTTTTTGCACTGGTTTTTCTTTCGCTGTATCGAAAATACATAAAATGAATGAATAATTCAGTTTTTACTTAAAGCTGATTCAAAATATCTCCGATGTCTCCATTAATACAAATGGATTTCTTTTCTATTTCATCCGGCGCATACGCCTCTCCATAATTCAGGCAGGCATAGACCGCATCTTTCCATTTGTGGGTCATGCGCCAAAAGCTGTATTTCACTATTGTCGGCGTATTGAATCCGACTGCCGCCTCTAAAAACAGCACTTTCCTGTTCTGATGTCCGCGTAAGAATTCGGCATACCGCTCTGAGGCCAGATGCCATCCCTCATCCTCCACAAAAGTATGGTCTGCCCGGAGGTTCATGCTCATGGGCTCCCCGCACTTCGGACAATGCGGAACAAGGTCTGACGGAACCATCATCTCTGGTGATATGCCTTCCGGCAGAAGTAATGTACCATCCGTGTCAATCACATAGCCCTGCGCTTCCACCATTTTTCGAATAACGGTCTCATTCTCATAAGTCTTCTGATGACAGGGCCTGCTGCACTGGAACAAACCATAATCCCCCTGGGTGTAGAACAGCCTGTGTTTATCAAATCCGGCCTTTTGGAAACAGTGATCCACATTGGTAGTGAGGACAAAATAATCCTTATCCTTCACAAGCTGCAAAAGTCTGTCGTAGACCGGTTTCGGCGCATCCATATACCGGTTGACATAAATATAGCGGCTCCAGTACGCCCAATACTCCTCCGGCGCAGAATACGGATAAAAGCCTCCCGAATACATATCATGAAAGCCGTACTTTGCTTCAAAGTCGGAAAAATAACGCTGAAACCTTTCTCCGGTATATGAAAAACCTGCAGCGGCGGAAAGACCTGCACCGGCTCCAATGACCACCGCGTCCGCCTGTGCAAGTTCTTTTTTCAGTTTTTCAATCTGCTCCGAGCAGTTTTCTGTAGATTTCGTAATCCTGATTTTTGAAAACATTGAATATCACCTCCATACCGCTGTGAATCTGTTCCCGGTATTCCTTTACCGTCCGGACTGCAATCTCTGCCGCCCTGTCATTTGGAAAATGAAACTCCCCTGTGGAAATGCAGCAGAACGCAATGCTTTTTATCCCGTTTTCCTCCGCCAGCTCCAGGCAGGAACGATAGCAGGATGCCAGCAGTTCAAGGTCCTGACCGGTAAGCCGGCCGTGAATCATCGGCCCCACTGTATGAAGGACATAACGGCAGGGCAGATTAAAGCCCTGTGTAATCTTTGCCTTCCCCACAGGTTCTTCCTGTCCCTGCCTCTCCATCAGCTCCGCACAGGCCAGCCGGAGCTGAATGCCGGAAAAGGTGTGGATCGCATTATCAATACAGCCATGGCAGGGGCAAAAGCAGCCCAGCATCTGGCTGTTCGCCGCATTGACAATGGCGTCACAGGCAAGCGTCGTAATGTCTCCCTGCCAGAGACAGATCCCCTCCTGTACCGGAGTCAGATCAGAGAGCTTTGTAATTCCCTTTCTTCTCGTCTCTTCCTTAAGATAAGCATTCTGCACTTCTAAAAATTCGTCGCCTGCAGGCAGGGGCATGCGGATATTAAAAAGAGAACGCAGAAGCCTTTTTTGCCCGCCCTCATCCTCCGGAATCTGCAGGGTGGCATATTCCGGCTGTTCTGAAAGCAATTCCCTGATTAAATATTTTCTTCTTTCTGTCTGATTCATTTCCCGCCTCGCTTCCAAACCGCATTTGCCGGGCAGTTTTCGTAGCAGCTTCCGCAGTGCAGGCAGTGTTCCTGCCGGATCTGATAAGGGTTCCCCTGTATAATACATCTCTGCGGACAGCTTTCCTGGCATATTCCGCAGCCAATACAGCTGTCGGTAATGAAATACCCTTTTTCCGAAACCGTCCCTTCTCCCAGCATGTAGCTTTCCCGGAAAATGGGATTGACACCGAGATGAAAATATTCGATTTCGCCATGTTTCACTTCAAAAATAATCCCGATTTTTCGGGTGTCTCCCGGATACACATTGGCCAGATAGGGCTGTTCGGCAAAAATCGTGTTGATTTTTTCTTCCTGCTCCGATTCGGGGGCAGGCACGGCCTTTGCGGACAACCGTATCATTTCCTTGAAGCGGGTGTAAGCCAATATCTGAACCCTGCCGTTTTCAAGAAGCTCATGGCAGAAGTTCTTTCCTCTCGCCGTGAAAAAATAAAAGCGGTCTTTGTCAAAATGAATCGCGCTGATACAGCGAATCTGCGGATTCCCCTCACCGTCAACCGTTGCAAAGGATAACACGCCCACAAGTTTTAATTTTTCCAGACAGGTTTTCGCGTCCATAACAACTACCTCCTAAAATCGCAGTATACGCCCTTCTTTTCTTTGTTTTGGTGCTGGATGCGGGTCTCCCCCGCGGGGATAGCCAAGCAGAAGCTGCATGACCGCGTAGTGATCCACGGGGATCTCCCACTTCTTTAACACTTCCTGCCCATAAGGGTCTGCAAAAGCGGTCCAGCCCTGACCGATATAGCAGGAGCCGATCCCCAGGGAATCCGCCGCCAGCATCATATTTCCGGCGGCAAGGGCACAGTCCTCCGGAGAAAAGAGAAAGTTTTTCGGAGCAAACAGGGTGATGACCGTGGGCGCATCGTAAAAGGCGTTCTTCAGCTTTGGGTCATCGGCAATGCTGGGCTGTTCTCTGGACACATAATTTGATGCCGTCGCCATACGGGGACTGGAATTTGCCCGTTTGATTTTTCCAAGCCGCTCATTGATTTCTTTGCTCTGACAGACGGCAAAGAGTACGCCCTGGCGCCCGCCCGCGCCTGGAGCATACAGTCCCGCCTGCAGAATCTCCTGCAAGGCGTCCTCTTCGATCTGTTTTTCGTCAAATCTGCGAATGGACCGCCGATGTAAAATGGTCTGCATCGTTTCATTCATCTTCAAACAATCTCCTTCCAGCACTGGGGATCAGCGGCATAAAAATTTCCGCCTGTTCCTTTTGCGACGGCGGGACAGCCGCGGCAGAACGCCAGCAGCTCGCACCTCGCACATTTTTCAAATTTTTTGTAGTCCCGCCAGGCTTCCATTTCACATACCCAGATATCCGCAAGCCTGTCTTCAAACACGTTGCCCACTTTGCTGTCGGCCACCCGGCGGCAGGCAAAGACGTCGCCGGTGGGAAGAATCGTGATGTGGCAGTTACCGCAGTTGCAGCCGCCGTAGATCATTCCTTCCTCTGCATTTTCAGGAATTTTGAACGTTCCCGTCTCATACTCATACAGCGTCCACAGGTGATCTTTCTTATTAAAATAGGTCTTACAGCCCGCCGCTTCATATTCTTTGAATTTTTTATCACATATGGCAAGCAGTTCCCGGTATTCCCGGGGCGTCATACTTGCGTCCAGGTCGCCGCCGCTGGGAACATAGCGGGAAAAAGCAAATACATTCACGCCTGCTTTTACAACTGCGTCGATAATCCCGGGAACCTCCATGCGGTTGGTTTTGGAAACCGTTGTCATCACCACGCTGCGGATTCCCGCGCGGTTTATGCAGCCGATCTTTTCCAGGGTGCAGTCGTAGGAACCGGGTTTTCGGAACCAGTCGTGGGTTTCACGAAGCCCGTCAATGGACAGCTGATATTTCTCACAGCCGTATGTCCTCAGCTCACGGCATACCTGGTCATTTAGATGAAATGGATTTCCGAGAATAGTAAACGGTACGCTGTGTTCCTGAAGCAGTTTCAACAGCTTCCAGAAATCCGGATGCAGGATCGGATCGCCACCGGTAATATAGAAATAAGGCAAACGGTTGAAAACCCTGCAAAAATCAAGGCAGTTATAGAACGTATCCTGCATCTGCTGCCAGTTCATGGAATCAATTTTTTTACAGGCATCCCCCGAAAAAATGTAGCAGTGCTTACACCGCTGGTCGCACTCATCCGTGATGTGCCACTGAAAAGAAAAATATTGCTTCATCTCTCTATCCTCGCTTTGCCTTTTTATATAAAATCGGCTCCGGCCGTCAAAGCCCGCCGCCGAAAAAATCTCATATGCTCCCGATGGAATCTTTTCCACCGGGAACACTTTTGGGAAAGAGCCTGGTGTGCTGACCGGTTTACTTGTCGCCGGCTCCGCAGGCGGTACCACAGGCTACCGGCGTTTCCGCGGGCTTGTCACCGGCTCCGCAGGCTGCCGGCGTTTCCGTGGGCTTGTCGCCGGCTCCGCAGGCGGTTCCGCAGGCCGCCGGTGTTTCTACGGGCTTGTCGCCGGCTCCGCAGGCCGCCGGTGTTTCCGTGGGTTTGTCACCGGCTCCGCAGGCAGTACCGCAGGCTGTCCCCGCATTGTTTCCGTTCCATCCAGTTAAGTTAGAAAGTGCCATTGTAGTAACCTCCGTAATTATGTATTCAGTGAGCTGTTCTGCCCTCTGTATCTATCATTGTACGGAATATTTCTGCTGCAAGTACGCACTTTTTTGTCGGGATACTTACCTTTTTGTAACTTTTGTGGATTTACAAGGTTTTCCGGCATAAAATTTTTTTATAACGGATATTCATCCGTGTTTCCGATCATTGCGTTTTAAGGGATATTACAGTATAATCAGAATGTAACTGTATTTTTTGAAGTAATGGAGGTGTCATATGAAAACAAAAGCCGAATTGCTGCCGGAATGCCCGGTGGCTACCACCGTTCAATTGATTGGAAATAAATGGAAATTACTGATCATCCGCAATCTGCGGATGCGGCCATGGCGTTTTAATGAACTGCAGAAAAGTCTGGACGGCATCAGCCAGAAAGTTCTGACGGACAGCCTGCGGTCCATGGAAGCAGACGGACTGATTACCCGCACGGTATATGCGGAAGTCCCGCCGAGAGTGGAATATGCCCTGTCGGAACTTGGCGAGACCATGCGCCCGATCCTGGATGCTATGGAAGTATGGGGAAATTCATACAAATCGATGATACATTCTTGAAGAAAATTTTGGTATCAATCAGCCAGGATATCCTGTTTTCAATTACATATCGTATCCAAAAAGAGATGCCGCATCTGACGGCATCCCTTTTTGCAACTTATTATCCCGTTATCCGTCCAGCTCTTCGCCGTTGGACGCGATCACTTTCTTATACCATTCAAAAGGCTTCTTTCTGCGGCGGCTGAAATCTCCTGTCCCGTCATCATAGCGTTCCACATAGATCATTCCGTAACGTTTGGCATATTCTCCCGTAGAAGCGGAAACCAGATCGATGCAGCCCCAGGGGGTGTATCCCATCAGATCCACGCCGTCTTTCACCGCCTCTTTCATCTGTTCCACATGTCTGCGCAGATATTCGATGCGGTAATCATCCTGAATCCTGCCGTCCGCCTCAACTACGTCCTTTGCGCCCAGCCCATTTTCCACCACCATAAGCGGGATCTGATAGCGGTCATACAGCGCATTGAGTGCATAGCGCAGGCCTTTCGGATCGATCTGCCAGCCCCAGTCGCTTGTTTCCAGATATTGGTTCGGCACACCGCTGACAATATTGCCTTCGCCCGCCTGTTTTCGGTCATCCGCCGTCTGACAGGAGGAAGCATAATAAGAAAAGGTGAGAAAATCCACCGTGCCTTCCTTAAGAACCTTTTCATCCTCCGGATGTTTCTCAACGCAGATTCCATGCTCCTCAAAATAGCGGTTCATATACGACGGATATGCACCCCTGCACTGGACATCGGCGCAGAAATAATTCATGATGCGCTCATATTCCTGATTTTTCAACACGTCATCCGGCGTACAGGTCAGAGGATAAGATGCACTGTAGATGATCATATTTCCCACTTTGCATTCCGGATCGATCCGGCGGGCCAGCTGCACGGCCTGCGCACTTGCCAGGAACTGATGATGCAGTCCCTGAAAACGCTGCTGCGGATGATCGGGCTGCTCCAGAAACGGAGTCGGATTTTCCAGATCATTCAATATACCCTGACTCAAAAATGCTCCCATGGCGGTGACCGCGCAGTTGATCTCATTGAACGTCAGCCAGTATTTCACCTTCCCCTTATACCGGGTGAAAATGGCCCGGCAGTAATTCAGATAATAATCGATCATTTCACGGGAGGCCCAGGAATTGCACTTTTTTGTCAGGCCAAACGGCACCTCGTAGTGTGAAATTGTGATCAGAGGCTCGATCCCATATTTCAGGCACTCGTCAATGACCTCTTCGTAATGTTTCAGCCCGGCTTCATTCGGCTCCCGCTCATCTCCTTCCGGAAAAATACGAGTCCAGTTAATGGAAAAACGGTAGCATTTAAATCCCATCTCCGCAAAAAGCGCAATATCCTCTTTAAACCGATGATAGTGATCGATCGCCTCCCTGCTGGGATAAAAAACGCCTTCCTGGAGGACCGGTGTAATCATCTTGCTCCGGCCAAATCTTCCGCCGGTGCAGAGGTCCGAGCTGCTGATTCCTTTCCCGTCCTCATTCCATGCCCCTTCGCACTGATTGGCAGCGGTTGCACCGCCCCAGAGAAAATCATGTTTCAATGTCATAGAGCGGCCCCTCCTTTTACCTGAAGCAGGTCCGTATTCCCATCCACTTCTCCGGTGGCCAAGACTGTAACCGAAGCAAAATCATCTGCATTGGAGACTATGACCGGAGTCGTAAGCTGCAGATTCCTGCTTTTGATGTAATCTATGTCGAATTTCAGCAGCAGCTGTCCTTTTTTTACGAAATCTCCCTCTTTGGCCATCGGCGTAAAACCTTCGCCTCCCAGTCCAACTGTGTCCATCCCCACATGAATCAAAAGCTCCACACCTGTATCGGATACAAGGCCAAGCGCATGCCCTGTATCGAAAAAAGTAGCGATCCTGCCGTCAAACGGCGCCCGGACTTCCCCCAGTGAAGGTTCAATCGCTATACCCTGCCCCAATGCGCCGGTGGAAAATACAGCATCCGGAACATCTTTAAGGTCTACCGTCCTCCCCGCAACAGGAGAAATGATCCTTGTTTCGGTTTCTTCAGAAAAGGCCGGTGTCCCGGACTTTGAGGACTCGGAGGCGGAAGCCGGACTTTCCTCATCCTTATACAGAACCATGGACAAATAAAGGAAATCACGATGGATAAAACTGCCGCAATCAGTCCAAAAACAAGTCCGTGCATCGGTTCCTCGCCCCCGATAAACGTGACGACCGTCAAAAGAGAGGCGGTTCCGGCTGCGGCATAGCCCAGAACCGAGGTAAGGCCGCAGAACAGCCCCGATATTCCTCCGGCAACCACTGCCGCGATCATGGGTTTTGTAAAACGCATGTTAATCCCATACATGGCCGGCTCCGTGACCCCTGCTACACAGGCGGAGATCCCGCATGCAATCCCTTCTAAACGAATCTCACGGTCTTTCGTCTTACACGCCACACCAAAAGAAGCGCCGCCCTGGGCAAGATTGGAACAATACTGTGTGACCAGAACCAGTACGTCAAACCCGACCGTAGCCAGATTGTTAAACATCATGGGCACCAGAGCATAGTGCATGCCGGTCATAATAATAAACGGCATGAGCGCCGCAAGCACACCGACCGTCAGCCACGGAACTGTGTGATACATGGTCAAAAATACGTTGGACATCAGGCTGCCCAGTACATTGCCGATCGGACCAAGAACACACAGGGAACATGGAATGCAGATAAAAAGAAACAGCAGCGGCTTCAGAAATGCTTTCAGCACGTTGGGAGAGACTCTGTCTGCAAAGTCTTCCGCCCACTTCATCACAGGCGCCATCAGCAGCATGGGCAGGACAGAGGAGGTATAGGTTGTGCAGATTACCGGAATGCCGAACAGATATGTACAGGGCATTCCCAGAAAACTGCCCAGTTCCAGCAGCGAACCGCCCATAAGGCTACTGATATTCGGGTAGCACAGCGCTGCGCCTACGGTCATGAACAGCATCGGATTGCCGCCCGTTTTCTTTGCAATCGTAAAGCCCAGGTATATGGGAAGAAACATAAAAAAGCAGTCCGCAAAAGAATAAAGCAGAATGTAGGTCGAGCCGTCGGTACTCATGCCTGCAAAGGTAGTCAGCAGAGCCAGTACCACCTTGAGCATACCGGTACCCAGCATGGCCGGAAGCATGGGGGTCATGCATCCGGAGATAAAACTGAACATCCTCTGCAGGAGATTTCCCTCTGTCCGGGCAGGCGCACTGCCGTCTTCACTCCATTTTCCCATTTTACTGAACTCTTTAAAAAGATCTGAGATTTCACTGCCGATGATAATCTGGTACTGTCCTCCCTGATGTACAGCTCCCTTGACACCTTTGATCTTCTGAACTTTTTCGTCATTCACTTTTCCAGTGTCTTTCAGAACAAGCCGCAAACGAGTCATACAGTGACCTGCACTGGAAATGTTGTCCACACCGCCAACAGCATCCACGATTTTCTTTGACGTTTCCACATAGTTCAATGCCATAATCATGTCTCCTCTTTCATTCATTTTACGTTTTCAAGTGATGTCAGGGCCTGTCAATTCACAGATTTATTATACCTGTTCCCTTGTTTTGCTGTACATCCCGATTCGGACATGTTTAAAAAGGTTCTGTCCTTATCAGGCTGAAAATGGTATAATAAAAGTCAGATACCTGCTGTTTTGCACCGCATTTCAAATCTGTGTATTCCCATGGGAGAGACTGTGACGATGAAAGAATATACTCCATATCCGCTGTACTATAACTATGTGGTAACCTATCCATTCTTATGTTTTGACTATGTGATCCATTACACGGAGCTTATGATTGAAAAGCATCCTGTGTTCCCCCACCGGCACGATCTGTACGAGATCCTTTATGTGGTGGATGGCTGCTGCCAGTTCGGATGCGAAGATAAGACAGAATGTATCGGCCCGCAGGATCTGATCTTTATTGGAAAAAATCAACTTCACCGAATCACCTATTTCTCTGAACAGACCGTTACCTATTTTGCGGTTATTTTTGACATTGTATTGAAGAGAACGCCGCTTCCGACGGAAGCAGAGCTGGAATGCGCCGAGATCATGCATACGCTCAGTCAGATCGACAAAGACCGTTACCGGCGCGGACACAGCCGGAATCCGCAGAATATTCTGCTGGAGGCGATCCTGAAGGAAGGCCAGGAACGCAGACTGGGCTGGCTGAGCCAGTCTTCCGCCCTGCACTGTCAGTTGTTCCTGAATCTGCTTCGGGAGGTCTCCTGTTCCAGGTCCAGGATTGACCGTCCTTTGGGATATAAAAATATTGCCCTTACCGCTGTCAAATATATTCATGCCAACTATACGGATACGATCACCATCGACATGATCGCCCAGGCATTGAATGTGACTCCGCGCCATATTAACCGTCTGTTCCAGGATCTGTTCGGAAGTTCTTTTACCCGCGTCGTCAGCGCCGTCCGCCTGGAATATGCAAAAGAACAGCTGATCAGCACGGACCATTCCA
>Ga0137306_103716_pt1 | contig 11066 bp, 8 predicted proteins | sample Inofroosms_March_FD_97187 | JGI IMG/M metagenome (GOLD analysis project Ga0137306, IMG submission 97187) | Mouse cecal microbial communities from Vienna, Austria - N-Acetylneuraminic and N-Acetylglucosamine D2O microcosms_March | ecosystem: Host-associated > Mammals > Digestive system > Large... | reverse complement strand
AACCAGATGCCCAATCTCTTTGACTACAAGATGAAGCGCTATTTCGGATATACCCCGCTGGAAAAAGAGGAAGCCGTACACGGCGCCATCGGGATTCCGCGGGTGCTCAACATATATGAAAACTATCCCTTCTGGTTTACGTTTTTTACAAAACTGAAGTTCCGGGTGGTGCTCTCCCCGGCTTCCACCAGAAAGATTTATGAGCTTGGGATCGAGTCCATCCCCAGCGAATCCGAATGTTATCCGGCAAAGCTGGCCCACGGGCATATCCAGTGGCTGATCAACGAAGGCGTAAGGCATATCTTCTATCCTTCCGTTCCCTTTGAGCGAAACGAATTTGAGGACGCCAACAACCACTACAACTGCCCCATCGTCACCTCCTACCCGGAGAACATCAAGAACAATATGGACCCCATCGTAAAGGGAGAGGTGGATTTTATCCATCCGTTTCTGAGCCTGAAAGACGAGGAGACCATCTCCTACCGTCTGGTGGAAGAGCTGGCAAAGAAGTTCTCCCTCTCCGAGGAGGAGATCCGCGCTGCCGTGCATGACGCATGGACAGAGCTCTCGGCGTGCCGGGAGGATATGCGCAGAAAAGGGGAAGAGACGGTTCAATTCCTCAAAGACACCGGCAATCGGGGCATCGTGCTTGCCGGCCGGCCCTACCACATCGACCCGGAGGTCAACCACGGGCTGCCGGAGCTGATTACCTCCTACAACATTGCGGTGCTGACCGAGGATTCCGTGTCCCACCTGCACGCGGTGGAGCGTCCCTTAAATGTGATGGACCAGTGGATGTACCATTCCCGGCTGTATGCGGCGGCAAATTATGTAAAGACAACGGACAATCTGGATCTGATCCAGTTAAATTCCTTCGGATGCGGGCTGGATGCGGTCACCACGGATCAGGTGGCGGAGATCCTCACCAACTCCGACAAGATTTACACCTCGCTGAAAATCGATGAGGTCAACAACTTAGGAGCCGCCAGAATCCGCGTCCGCTCCCTGTTAGCCGCGATCCGCGTCAGGGAACAGCGCAATACAAAGCGGAACATCTGTCCGGCTTCCATTGAGAAGGTGCCCTTCACCAAGGAGATGCGCAGGACTTATACGATCCTCTGCCCCCAGATGTCGCCCATGCATTTTGAACTGCTGGAGCCAGCGTTCCGGGCGTCCGGATACAACATCGCGGTGCTGCCCAACGACAACAAGCAGGCCGTGGATGTGGGATTAAAGTATGTAAACAACGATGCCTGCTACCCCTCCCTGATGGTGGTGGGACAGATCATGGAGGCCATCCTGTCCGGCAGGTATGACACCGACCACCTGGCCGTGATCATTACCCAGACCGGAGGCGGCTGCCGTGCGTCGAATTATATCGGATTTATCCGCAGGGCGCTGAAAAAAGCCGGATACTCGCATATTCCGGTGATTTCCCTGAACCTGAGCGGGCTGGAGGAGAATCCCGGCTTCAAGCTGACGCCTGTCCTGGTACTGCGCGGAATCTATGCGCTGGTATTGGGGGACATCTTCATGAAATGCGTCTACCGGATGCGCCCCTATGAGACGGTACCCGGAAGCACCAATGCCATGCACCGGAAATGGGCGGACACGGCCAAACAGTATCTGGCTCAGGCTTACCCTTCCCGGAGCGGCTTCAAGAAGCTCTGCCGGGATATCATCCGGGATTTTGACAGCCTGGAGGTTTTGGATACTCAGAAGCCCCGTGTAGGCGTGGTGGGCGAGATCCTGGTGAAATTCCTTCCCGCCGCGAACAACTACCTGGTGGAGCTTTTGGAAAGCGAAGGGGCCGAAGCCGTTGTCCCGGATCTGCTGGATTTCCTGATGTACTGCTTCTACAACCAGAATTTCAAAGTATCCCATCTGGGAATGGAGAAGTCCAAAGCGAAAATCGGAAATCTCGGAATCAAGGCGCTGGAGTGGTTCCGCGCCCCTGCCACAAAGGCATTTGAGGAGAGCGTTCACTTCGCGCCTCCCACTCCCATCGAAAAGCTGGCCGAGATGGCTTCGGGGATCGTCTCCCTGGGCAACCAGACCGGGGAAGGATGGTTTTTGACCGGGGAAATGCTGGAACTGATACATAGCGGTACGGAAAATATCGTGTGCACCCAGCCCTTTGCCTGCCTGCCCAACCACGTGGTGGGAAAAGGGGTCATCAAGGAGCTTCGCAGGCTCTATCCCCAGTCCAATGTGGTGGCCATCGATTTTGACCCGGGCGCAAGCGAAGTAAACCAGCTCAACCGGATCAAGCTGATGCTGTCCACGGCAAACAAAAACCTGGAGATCGACTCCGGCAGCCGCAGTGAGGAAGGCGAACCCACAAAAGACGCGGATCTCTCTTCTTTTCCACTGAAGAAAAATTATAATTACGGAAGGCTGTAGGATATAAGAAAAGAGTTTAGCCGAAAGAGAAAAACTGCCGGGAAATCACACTTGCATCCATGTGTTGATTTTCCGGCAGCTTTTTAATAGCTTCGTATATGGTCCGACTCTTCCTCCTGGGTATTTTCAATCTTTTTGATCACGGCATAGTATCCATAATCGTCATTGACCCTGATGTATACCCTGTCATTCACCTTATGCCCGATGATGGCTTTTCCCAGCGGGGATTCGATGCTGATCAGCCCATTCAGGGAACTGCCCCGGATGGACGTCACCAGCCGGTAGACTTCCGTCTCGTCATCCTCCTCGATATAGAGCTCTACCGTATTGTTGATCCCCACCTCGTCCTCCCTAGAGCTGTCATCCACGATCACCGCGTTTTTCAGCATCCGCTCCAGATAGCGGATTCTGCTCTCGTTCTGGTTCTTGTCCTTTTTGGCCGCGTGGTACTCAAAATTCTCGCTCAGATCGCCGTGCGCCCGCGCTTCCTTCACCGCTTCAATGGCGGTCTTTCTGACCACGAGCTTCCGGTGCTCTATCTCCTCTTCAATCTTCTTTACATCGCTTTTTGTCAGTCTGTCCTTCACATTCTTCTCCATTCTGCTGAATCTCTGATTGTTTCCTGCACTTCTTTCTAAGTATAACCCATAAAAACCGTTCCGGGCAAGTTTTTCAGGAAAAAAAGTGCGCCGTATAAAAATCGGGAATCCCGGGCATCTTTTATTTTAGAGTTCCCGCTGTGATTCGCATTGCCTTGCAGTTTATACCCTGTCAGACCCTGAATCGCACCGGGTTCACATTTTATTCACATATTATTAGCACTCACCTGTTGACAGTGCTAATAATATGTGCTATAGTTCTTATAGAACAAAGATAACAATCATTTTCAAATTACACATGGAGGGATGACATATGTTACTGCCAAGCAGAAATTTTATCGACAACTTTTTCAACGATCCGTTTTTTGAGAGACCTTTCGAACATGCCGCGTCACAGATCATGAAGACAGACATTCATGAGAATGACAACAGCTACCTGGTAGAGATGGAGCTTCCGGGATATAAGAAGGAAGATATCAAGGCGGATCTCAAAGACGGCTATCTCACCGTCACCGCTTCGAAAAACGAGACCAAGGAAGAACATGATTCCAGAGGAAAGTGCATCCGCAAGGAGCGTTATACCGGCTCCTGCAACCGCAGCTTCTATGTTGGCAAGGAGCTGACACAGGAGGACATCAAGGCCGCATTCTCCGACGGAGTCCTTCACTTAAGCATTCCAAAGGAAGTTCCGAAAGCCATCGAAGAACAGCCAAGATATATCGCAATCGAGTAATACAAAAAGTGACTGCCGGGAAACAGGTTGTGTACAGATTCCCGGCAGTCACCTTTTGAATGCAATGTATGAAAAAAACGGAAAGGAGCGCTGTGTCTCCATTCCGTTTTTTTGTACATTTCTGACCATACTTTCTTTCGTATGTATTATTTCTCCACACCTGCGTTCTTATAATATTCTTCGAACATTCCATTGATCGCGCTGTGCGTATCATCGCAGATACCCGGAAGAGCCTTGCCCCAGGAAGCTGTTGCCTGCTCAAAGCCTTTTTCTACCGCATCCTGCATCTTTTTCATCTTAGCGGGATCGTCTCCTGCAAGCGCCTTCGCCATATCGAAAATTCTCTGGGAGGTCTGCTTTACTCCCCAGTAACCATCCTCGGAAATCGCCTGCTGAGCCTCTGCCTTTGTCTGTGCATCTACGGTAAAGTTGCCGCTTGCGATCTGACGCCAGAATGCGTCGCTGCCTGCTGTAAGGCCGGTGATCCCCTGCTTGTTGAATGTCTGCATCATCATATTGGTGAAGCGTGACATCTGGTTGTCCAGATCTGACTTTAAGCTTTCTACCAGAGCTGCCCTTTCGGAATCGCTCATCTTGCTTGTAACCTTTGTATCAGCGCTGAACTCTGCACGGTCTGTATTCGGAGCTGCCGCACCTACTGCCGAAGCATCTGCTGATCCATCCTTCTTCTCTGCAGCAACCTTGGAAGCTGCAGCTACATTATTGGCATTCACATACGCGTAATTATTCTGGATATTCTGATAATTCTCACCGATTTTCACTTTATTTCCTCCTTTTCTTTTATTAGGAAAACCAATTATTATCCTCTGTTAGATATATCGGCGCAACCCCTGAAAAGTTAAGAAAAATCTGGTATTTCGGCTAAATCCTTCCGTTTCCCCAGAAATATTTTAGTTTCTCCTCCAGGTTTCCCAGCCTGCAGGTCTGTATCCCGCTCCATTCTCTCGGAAATGTGCCCTGGTACTGGGCTCCCAAAAACCGCTCATCCAGCAGAAGGATCACCCCCCGGTCCTCCTCCGTGCGGATCACCCGCCCGGCAGACTGCAGGACTTTATTCATACCTGGATACAGGTAAGCATAATCAAAGCCGGACAGCTTCCTGCTGTCAAAGCAGGCACGCAGGATCTCCCGGTCGTTGCAGACCTGGGGCAGCCCCGTCCCTACGATCACGGCTCCGATCAGGCGGTCTTTGGTCAGGTCGATCCCCTCCGAAAAAATCCCGCCCATCACGCAGAAACCGGCCAGGGAGTTGTCCCGTTCCTCCTCAAAGGTCTCCAGGAAGATCTCCCTCGCCTCCTCCCCCATGTACTGGGACTGCAGCACACATTCGATGTCGTCCTCCTCCGCCGCTTCGCCCCGAAACGCTTCATACACATCCTCCATGAAACGGTAGGACGGGAAAAAAATCATGTAATTGCCCCTTTTCGCCCGGATCGTCTCCAGAATATACCGGGCGATCCTGCAGTACATCTCCTTTCCCCGCAGGGTGTATCTGGTGCTCACGTCGGTTCCTAAAAGGAGCAGCCTGTTTTTTTCAGGAAACGTGGATTCTGCATAGACCGCTTAATCGTCCGTTTCCACGCTCAGCAGCTTTTTATAATAATGAATGGGAAGCAGTGTGGCGGAAAAAAATACCGTGCTGTTCCCCTGTTCCAGATACTTCTGAAGGTTCGCCGCAGGGTTCACGCACAAGAGCTTTAGCTTGAAGTGCCCCTGCCGTTCCAGTTCCGCATAAACCGTGTAATTTTCATCCAGTATCCCATAGATATTGAGAAAATCACGAACCTGGAAATAGAAATCCAGCACTTCCTCCCTCTTCCCCTGATCCTGGCATTCCTCCAGATAGCGCTCCAGTTCGGCGAAAACGTTCATCAATTTTAAAGAGACATGGGACACACTGTCCACAACCTGACAGCCGCCCTCCCCTTTTGCGAATCCGGGATTCTCCTGCAATCCGGCGGCTTCCTTCATCAGAATGGTATAATTTTCACATTCCCGCTTCATCTCCAGAAGCTGCCTGTTGCACTCCTCCAGCCGTTTTGCCAGCACGGGGGCCTCTGTTTTCACAAGCCGCTTGATCCTTAAGACTTCCTCTTTATAGATCTCGGCGCTGTACATCTCCCGCCCCCGCTCCACCAGATTGTGGGCCTCGTCGATCAAAAAGAGATAACCGCCCTTGTTTCCTTCCGAGAAAAACCGTTTCAGATGGGCATTGGGGTCAAACACATAATTATAGTCACAGATCACTGCATCTACCCAGAGAGACACATCCAATGCCATCTCAAAGGGACAGACCTGATACTCCTTTGCCTGGGCTTCCAGCACGCCGCGGGTCAGCTCGCAGCCCTTATTGATCAGGTCGAACACCGCGTCGTTGACCCGGTCATAGTGCCCCTTTGCGTAAGGGCATGCGTCCGGGTTGCACTCCGTTTCCTCGCAAAAACAGATTTTTTCCTTGGCGGTGAGCGTGATCACCTTAAACTGCAGTCCCCGGCTGCGCAGCGTCTGAAATGCCTGCTCCGCCACGGTTCGGGTGATGGTTTTCGCCGTCAGATAGAAGATCTTCTCCCCCAACTCCTCCCCCATGGCCCGCACAGCAGGAAACAGGACCGCCATCGTCTTCCCCACCCCGGTGGGCGCCTGGATGAACAGCTTTTTCTGACGCAGGATCGTGCGGTAAACAGAAGCCGCCAAATCCCTCTGCCCCGCACGGTAGGGAAAGGGAAATTCCGTCCTGCGGATAGACGCATTTCGTTCTTTTTTCCAGGCGATCTGAAATCCGGCCCATTTTTCATAGGCACGAACCAGGTCCCCAAACCATCCTTCCAGCTCTTTCAGCCCGTATTGCTGCCGGAACCGTTTGATTTCTTCGGTCTCCAGGTTGCAGTAGGTCATCTGCACGCCGACCGCGTCCAGTCCGTTCTGGGAGGCGTATATGTATGCGTAGCACTTCGCCTGGGCCAGATGGACTCCCACCGGCTCCCGCACCAGCTCCAGGTCCCGCATGACGCCTTTGATCTCGTCAATGACCGTCTGCCCCTCTTCCGTCAGTATCCCGTCCGCACGCCCCTCCACCTGCAGAATAAAGCCCTCGCAGGGGCATTGTATTTTCAGCAGAACCTCCGCACGATAAGCAGAACCCATCCGCCTCTGGATCTTGCGGTGAATCCTGCTCCCCTGCTGCATGGCGTCGCGTTCCATACTGCCGGCCATACGGTTGTCAATGTCCCCCTCCCGCAGAATAAATTCCACCAGGTTCCGGACTGAAATTTTCACTGTCTGTTCCATATTTTTTTCCCGCGTTTTCGTCTCTTAAGATTCCTTCTTCCTTCTTCCTGCATTATACCACAACTGTGATATGGATGTAATTTTTTTCTTCGATCATTTCCTGGGCAACCGTGATCTCCCCATCCGCTTTTTGGATCAGGGACTTAACGCGCGCAAGGCCCGCCCCCCGCCTGCCGGTTTTCGAATCCTTGGTGGTATAGCCGTTTTCAAAAAAACGTCCCAGTTCTTCGAAGGGAAGCCTCCGGTATTCATTGAGAATCTCGAATACCGCCTTGTCCTCCCGGGAATCCAGGAAGATTTTCACCCGGCCGCCCGCTTCCGATGCCGCCTCGTAGGCATTGTCCACCAGCACCCCCACGATCTCGATCAGGCTGTGCTCCGACGTTCTGGATAAAATCTGCCAGTTGCGCACCTCCGCGTCGGTATCCACATTTTCCGGCGCGCTGACGATCTTACTGTACAAAAATCCGGCCAGCACCTTGTCGCTGATCCGCAGAAGCGGCAGAAACTTGCTGGCGCTGTCCCGGCGGATCTCCAGGATATACTGGGACTGCTTTTCCACCAGTTCCTCGTAGTTGTCCACCGTCAGATGCATATTCAGGATCGCGTTGATATGGTTATCAAATTCATGCTGCCTGGCACGGATCTCCTTCACCAGCTCTTCCAGCGGCTGAATATAGAGACGGTACATCTTCAGTTCCTGTTCCTGGTTCCGGATCAGGTCGCTGCTCAGCTTCCAGTCCACGGCCCCCCAGATGATCCCGGTCATGACCAGGATAAACACGATGATCATTTTCACATTCAGGGTGCCGCTGAACATCAGGTCCGTCACCAAATACAGGCCGATCACAAGAGATATGGTGCACAACGTCCTGTATAAAAGCTTACTTCTGTTTTTCCCCATATAAGATCCTCCTGACTTCCGGCTTGAAGGTGACCCCGATATCAATCCATTCGGAAGATCCCTCCACCTGGATCACCTGGTTGACCAGATCATAATACTTTACGGCGCTGCGGTTCACCACAAAGGTCCTGTGGCATTGAAAAAACATCCCCTCCGGCAGTTTTTCCAGCAGCTTGTGGATGGACAGGTAGGGAACCTCGATCTGTTCGTTTTTCAACTGGAGGCACACCCCTCTCGGAATGGCCCGGCAGAACATGATCTCGTCGCAGAAAATCTTATAATTGACCCCGTTTCTCTTTACCATGATGGAAGGCCGCATTCCCGCATGCAGATGGAACAGAACCTTTCTGACGATCTCCTCCACCTCCGACTGGACATAGGGCTTTACCACATATTGGTAGCAGTGCAGCCTCCGGTATGCCTCCATCTCCAATCCGGCTACGGAGGTAATCATGACCAGAGGCGTAAACTCATACTGCCGCATGCTTCGGATCTCCTCCGCAAACCGAATGCCGGAGGTATCCCCGTCTTTTTCCGGTTCCAGATTCACGTCCAGAAAGAACAAATCAAAAGAAACGGCGCTGCCAAGCAGCAGCCTGGCTTTTGCCAGGTCTGCCGCCGCATCCACCGTTATTTCCGCGGATATGTTCTGCAGCATTTTTTTCAATGCCGTCCGGCTGGTGTTCTCATCTTCCAGTATCAGTATTCTTGCCATGCTAACTGTCACTCCGGTTTTGCAGCGTCGATGTGGGCGACTTCTGCGATGGTCTTCGTCAGTCCCGCGATTCCCTGCAGTTCAGAGGGGATGATGATCTTCGTTGCCTGGCCGTCGGCCGCCTTCACAAATGCTTCCAGGCTTTTGAGTGTCAAAACCGCCTGATCCGCACCCGCTGCCTTCACAAATTCGATACCTTCTGCGGTGGCCTTCTGCACCGTGCGGATTGCTTCCGCCTGGCCTTCTGCCTCCCTGATCCGTTTCTGTTTCTCTGCCTCTGCCTTTAAGATCGCAGCTTCCTTGGATGCCTCTGCTTCCAGGATCACAGATTCCTTCTCACCTTCCGCAACCAGGATGGTAGACTTCTTCTCACCTTCGGCACGTAAGATAGCTTCTCTTCGTTCACGCTCTGCCTTCATCTGCTTCTCCATGGCATCCTGGATGGCTTTCGGCGGCATGATGTTCTTCAATTCCACACGGTTGACCTTGATTCCCCATTCATCTGTCGCAATATCCAGGATCGTCCGCATCTTGGTATTGATGGTCTCCCTGGATGTCAGTGTCTCATCCAGCTCCAGGTCGCCGATGATGTTACGCAGGGTCGTGGCCGTCAGATTTTCGATGGCAGAGATCGGGCTTTCCACCCCGTATGCATATTTCTTCGGGTCTGTAATCTGGAAAAATACAACCGTATCAATCTGCATGGTTACGTTATCCTTTGTGATCACGGCCTGGGGATCAAAATCTACCACCTGATCTTTCAAAGAAACCTTCTTGGCAACCTTATCCAGGATCGGCATTTTAAAATGCAGCCCCACGCTCCAGGTCTCCTTGTATCCGCCCAGACGTTCCAGAATATAGGCATACGCCTGGGGCACGATCTTGATGTTGGAAATGATGATTAAAAGGACAATGACTAACATGATAATGACGATAACTAATCCGAGATTCATACTCTATTCCTCCTCATACTTTTTTACAATCAGCTTTACTCCTGAGATGTTGACGACCTTTGCCAGATCTCCCGGATTCAAAACCTCCCCGTCATCCTCTGTCCTGGCCGTCCAGTCCATCCCGTTCACAACCGCGGTTCCCGTCTCCTGCCGATTATTGACCGTCTCTGTTATTCTAACCACTTTTCCGATAATTCCCTCATAATTTGTCTTTTCGTGATGGGAATTTATGTATTTTACCGCAAACGGACGGGTAAAAAACAGTAATAAGAATGATACGGCCAGAAATGCGCCTGTCTGCCACCAGATATCCAGACCGGCTATATTGAAGAGCAATGCCGCCACTGCGCCTCCGGCCAGCCAGATCGACGTCAGACCGACAGTCGCGATCTCAACGACAAGAAACACGATCAACAATCCAAGCCAAATAAAAACCTCTTTCTCCATGCGCCCTCCTTCTTTCTGTATAGTTTCATCTGGTGTACTGTAATGAATGTGATCCGTTCATTACTTCCTGATGTTGATTCTATCTTAAACCGCTTACTCGGATTATACAATACCTTTTGCGTGAATGCAGTGTTTTTATGTCTCAATGCATTATTATCTAACCGACCGTTCATAGTAACGACATCCAGCTCTTTGAAAGCCGTCTGACGGCGAAGCACCAGCGCTGCTTGTTTAGGATGGATCAAAACGGGGCAGATTCCCGCCCTATCACTGTACAGCCCCTCAATGGGTTACTGTCAGCGTGCTTCTCTTATGGGAAGAAATTCCGTCATATCCTGCCGGAAATGGAGCGGCAGATGGGTTCTCTGGCAGATCGGGTTCTTCCGTTCTTTTATGGCTATGGACTGGAAAAAGCCCTGCCACAGCCTCTCAAACTCCGTCTCCGCCATGGAAATCTTCTCCGCTTCTTCCTGGTTAAGGCACTCGCCGCTTACTAAAGCCCACCGGCATCTCATAGGATGTACAAGGAACTCCCGGTAGGTTTTGTCATAGATCATCCAGTTTTCCAGAGGGAAGCGATCCGCGAAATGATCTGCAATACATGTCAGCACCCGGTTCTTTGGGGTGATTTCTGAAAAGAGGACTCCGTTCTCCAACTCCCGGAAACGGATAAACTCCATAAACTGATGCGCCTCGTTGGCCACTTTCCTGCTCAGTTCGAACACGCAGGCCACATCCGGATCGGACAAATGCTCCATGATCCGCTTGCTGTTGCCCACCGTCCGCGCAGTCTGCATCACATGGAATACGGCTTCTGCCTTTTTCGGATGGGCGGACAAAAGTGCGTGGTATATGTCCCAATACGTATTATATCCCAGATGGTTCTGGATCAGCTTCTCCACGGCCGCCGCCTTGCGCTCCTCCTCCGTCACTTCCGCGTATTCACAGAATAGCTGTGTATCCATCATTCCCCGCAGCTCGATCCCCGCCTCCCGATCCCGGC
>Ga0137306_103712_pt1 | contig 11073 bp, 4 predicted proteins | sample Inofroosms_March_FD_97187 | JGI IMG/M metagenome (GOLD analysis project Ga0137306, IMG submission 97187) | Mouse cecal microbial communities from Vienna, Austria - N-Acetylneuraminic and N-Acetylglucosamine D2O microcosms_March | ecosystem: Host-associated > Mammals > Digestive system > Large... | reverse complement strand
CAGCAATACAATTGCCAGACGGACATATTCCCGGAAAATCGGTATCCTTCTGATATTCCCCAGACGGATCAGGCAGGAGAAGTAGAAGGACACGCCTAGGCAGAGCAGATCCAGGATTAAGAAATCCAAATGCTTGACCCAGCTTTTTTTCTGTTCTTTATACATAGTTTCCAGCCTTTAATGCTAAATTTGTAGTAGCTTACGGTTTTATCGTACGGTATCCCCTGATAGGAAAGCTTGTTATAATTCCTTAATATTTCCTTAATATTGCCTGTTCTCTGGCATAAAGGGATCCTTTAGGGTTTCCTTAATATTGCCTGTTCTCTGGCATAAAGGGATCCTTTAGGGTTTCCTTAATATTGCCTGCTCTCTTAATGCTCATTACCAGCACGATTCCGTATGTATAACCAACTCTCAGAATAATCCTTCCGCTGCTGCTCGTCCATATCACAGTACTTTGTAAAACTCAGCTTGCATGGAACCATCTTTGTGCCCCCGCATTTATGGCAGAATACCTCTTTTCTTCTGGATACTGTTGTAATGCTGCCGCATTCTGGGCAGATAAATACTTTCATCATATGATTTCTTCCCACTCCAACTCCCTGGCGGCAGATGCATTTCACTTCTGCTTCTACCTATGCCAGACCTTCATGCATGGCAGCTGTTCCATACCCTTACAGTTTCCACGCTTACCATTATTTTCTTTTCGTTCCCTTATTGTAGCATTGAATGCACAAAAGGGCAAGGGCTAGAAATTTATTTTGATATAAATTTGAATAGTTCTGTTACTATTCATGACTCAGGAACGCGCCAAACTGCGCGATCTGTGAGAACATGATTCAGGAGAGAGGGGCGCTTTTTGCGCAGCAAAACTCTAAATATCGCCCCGAATCGTTACTATGAGCGGCTCCCAGGCCGTGAATAATAACATAGTTCTAGGCTAAGCCTTTAGGGAGTAGTTACTTTTTTTCAGAGAAAGATTGGGATTATAGAAGGGATCCCCTTTTTGGAGCAATTCCGCCCATCTATCGTGCATCAAAGCAGCCTCTGTCTCGAAAAGGCGCCGTTCTTCCTTGGACTTTTCCGTTCTTCCAGATTTTTCAGGCGCCGCCTCCCCGCATGGAACCGCCCCATAATGATAGGCTTCGATAAAGGGGTCATAAACCACCAGCATCCCCTCCCTTCTGACGCGGAGGCAGAAATCCACGCCATAAAAGGACAATGGCAGCTTTTCCTCCATTCCATGGAGCTTTTCATACGTTTCCCTGGAGGCCATCAGGCAGTCTGCCGTCACAGCGCTGTAATTCAGCTGCAGGGCTGCCTTGTGGTAATAGCCCTCCTGGCCGCGCTTAAGGCCTTGGAACATATTGGTCGCAATGCCATCCATTCCCACTACCATCCCAGCGTGCTGTATGGTATCATTAGGATAGTACAGGCGGGCGCCTACCACCCCTACCCCTGGGCGCTGGCAGTTGCCCAGCATCTCCTCCAGCCAACCCCTGGTGATAATCTCTATGTCATTGTTCAGCAAAACAAAGTAATCCCCACGGGCATGGGAGGCGGCAAGATTATAGATGGCCGCAGCATGGAATTCCTTTTGCCATGGAAGAACCGTTACGGCCTGCCCGCCTGGCAATTTTCCGTTTTCTAAAAGCTCCTGGACAAATGGAAGGGGCTTCTGTTCCGTATCGTTATTATTCACGAGAATAATTTCATAATTCTGGTATGTGGAACGCTGTATGGACTCAATACAGCGGCGCAGCGCATCTGCCTGACTCTTGCCAGAAATCAGGATGGACACCAGAGGAGTTCCTGCTACGGCATATTTGACCCGGTAAAAACCGAAATGGGGCAGCTCGGATACCTCCCCCCGCTCTCCGCAGCGGGACAGATGTGCCTGGATTGCCCGCTGGCCGGCCTGGTAGGCATATGTTTTGCTCATTGGATTGTCGGCCGTGGACTTGCTATGGATACGCCAATGGTACAGGATCTTGGGAATATGCGCCACCTTTTTAGCCGCCTCTGTACAGCGCAGGATAAAATCATAGTCCTGGGCGCCGTCAAATTCGCTGCGGAAGCAGCCTGCCCGATCTATTACCTCCGACTTTACGCAGAAAAAATGGGTAATATAGTTATTGGAGCGCAGCAGGTCAGGGCTGAAATCCGGCTTGAAATGGGGCTTTTGATGGATCAGTCCATCCCTGCCAGACTCTACCTGATCCTCATCCGTATAGATTGCCTCTATTTCCTCGTCCTGGTTGATCAGCCGCGCCAGTTCGTACAGAGCGTTTGGCGCCAGCAGGTCGTCATGATCCATAAAGCCAATCCAATCCCCCTTGGCCATGTCAATCCCCGCATTGGTATTCTCCGCAATGCCGCCGTTTTCTTTGAGGCGGAGGTAGGAAACGCGGGTTTCCTCAAAAACATAGCGGTAGTTGCTCACCATTTCCTTCACATCCTCAGAATCTGAGGCATCCGCGATGCAGAGCTGCCAGTTGTCATAGGATTGCTCCTGCAGGCCCCTTAAAAGCACAAAGAAATAATTTTTGTCGGGGTTATAGGCGGGTATGACGATACTGAACAGCGGACGGCGTGAAAGATGCCGGGAAAGCCTTTCCTGGCGGCGCAGCTCCGCTGCGCCGGGCGCATGACGCTCATACCAGGGGGCATAAGGAACCTTTGCTGCCTCCATCTTATCCTTAAGGCGGTTCCAGAATATTTTTGGTCCATAGTGCTTTAGGTACAAAATCCCTTTTTTTATCCGATACGGTGTAATTTTCATAATCTTATGTTTTCCTCCCATATTTTTCCCGTAAAATGCTGAGCTTGGCAGATTTCCGCTGGCACAGCGACGGGTATCTTATGTATTTTTCACTGACAGCCTATTAGAATAAACGGAATTTTTTTCTCTAGCGTTATAGGCAGAAAAAGATTTTATCCGATAATAGTAAGTTTTTCCCTTGACGACATTTTTATCCGTCCAGGCTACCGTTCCGTTATCTGTAAATTTTTTGACTACTTTATAATTACCAGTTTTGGATAATGAGCGGTAGACTTTATAGCCCGCGGCATTCTGCGCCTTTTTCCATGTAACCTTGATGCCTTTGGAGACAGGCTTGGCTGCTTTCAGGACCGGTTTTTGCAATGCCGTGCTTACGGTCAGAACTTTAGAAAATTTAGATGTTTTTGTACCCTGGGATGTCTTACTATAAGTACGTATTTTGTAGGAATAACTCTTTCCCTCTGAGACCGCGGCATCCCACCATTTCAGCTTATCTGGGCTGCTAATGGTCTTGACACGGACAAACTTCCCGTCAGGGGCATCGGCACGGTAAACCTGATAGCCATCTGCCCTGGCATCCTGCTTCCAGGACAGCTTAATCTTGCTGCCGCTGGAAACCGCTGCCTTAGTCAAGCTGGCAGCGGACATAGATACTTTAATTGTTTTCACCTTGCTATAGCTGGAGAAATAAGCTACGCCATTGATTTTGCGATAGCAGCGTATCCGGTAGGTATAAGTATTTCCTGGCTGTATCGTGGTATCCTTAAAGCTGGTAACAGATGCGCCGCTAATCGTCTTAAGCTTCTTATAGGCGCCGTTGCCTGTCTTGCGGTAAATCCGATAGCCCGTTACATCCTGCTTATTCCAGGAAAGGACGGCTGTCGAATATTTCTTGACCTTCAGGCTTTTCCAGGTCGGCTTGGGAACCCTTAAGTCCACTTCTTTGGCGGCAGAATAGGAAGACCTCATGTTTCCGCCATACAGCTTGAGGTATGCGCGTACTTTATAAGAATACAGCTTGCCAGGAACGGCCTTCTTATCCGTGTAGGAAACCTTCTCCAACCCAGTCACGCTTTTTATGCGGCTGTATGCCCCGTTATTCTCAGCTCGGAAAATATGATAGCCCTCTGCGCCTGGCACCTCTTTCCAGGATACTTTTACAGATGTGTCGCCTGTTTTGGAAACGCTTACCGATGGCTTGCTTAATTTTTCCCCTGGCTTTTTACATGCAGAGGATGGCATGTTATTGTACACTGGCACCTTGAATACAAAGCTGTTGTCAATGGTACCCATTTCCGCATAGCTTTTACGTACGCTCTTGCCCTCATGATCTGCGGCAAGCAGGTTCTGCATATATTGATGCCAATATAAGCCGTTGTATGAGCCATCCACGTCAAATTTCTGTAAGTAGAAGGTGTCCTGGCCCTTAGCGATATAGTCTGACGATACCGATTCCGCACCGCCCTTCAGCGCCTTGTAACGGGTATTCCAGCCTTTGCTCTTGGCTTCCTTGAGGCCGTTGATGATAACTGCTTCCCCGATCCCTGTGGCCTGCCTGTTAAAATAATTGTAATATCCTTTGTAGCCTGGATAAGTACCGGAAATCAAAGCAGAATTCCCACTGACTCCCTGCTCCTGCCTTACCCGGCTGGCGAGGAAAAATGGGCTTACCTTCAGTTCCTGGCCAATTTTCATAAAAGCCTGGGCATAGGTAAGATTTTTGCCTTCACCAGATTTATCCCCTAGTACCTTATGGCTCATGAACGTGCCGCTCAGCACCTTTTCCACGCCCGCTTCCGTATGGTAGGCGCTGTTATAAGTAAGCTGCTCAAACTGAAAGACGGAGTCCTCATTTAGGAAATTGCGCGGATCCATATAATATTTGATAATGGACTCCGAGGCCTGCACCCAGGTATTTCCTTCCTTTACAATCCATTTCCCTGTGGAACGGTCATAGCAGCCGTCCTTTGTGGACTTCCAGGTCACCAGGGTCATTGGGTCGCCCCCATCTACCAGGTTTACGCTTTCCCCGTTTTCATTCCTCAGCACTTCTTTCCAGTCCAGCCCGGTATTCATGGGTACGAAGGTCCAGTTCGGATGAGCCGCTGTCAAAGACTTGATATAAGTACGGTAGCTTTTAGGGAATGCGGATAGATCCGTATTCCCTGCTGCCCCCCGTACAGAGCGATCCAAGCCAAACATACGCGCATCCTGGATAGCCGCCTTCCATTCCTGGAGCCTCGCATCCTGGGTGACCACATAGGCATCCTGGATAAACCCACTGTATGCCGCATCCTGGAACCCATATTCCACCTGGAACCAAAGGGCGCCGTCTTCCCCCAGGGCTGCCCCTGTCAGCTTCACCTGATACCCACTGGGAAGAGTATGCGTAAGCCCTGCCGATTCTGACGGCAACGAACGTATGCGCAATTCCTTGCCATTTGAAAGCATGGCATATAAATCATATTCGGCAATCAGCTCTGCAAAAGACATTTGCAGGCTATCCTGCTCTTGTGGCTCTTGTGCATTTCTAAAGAGTTCCCCTGCCTGGTCTTCCTTGCTGTTTTCCTGGGAATCTGCAGCATTCTCTGGAGAAACCGTGCTATTTGCTTGGGTTCCTGCGCTGCCTTCCTGGGAATCCATAACATTTGCTTGATTTCCCTGGGAGCCTGCGCCGTCTTCCTCTGGGCTGCCAGCCATGCCTTTTTCCTCATTGCTTTTCTGGGAGGCTTCTGGGCCTCCCTTATCCATATCCCCTTCTTCGCCCACCTCCTCTGACAGGCTGGAATCCTGCCGGCTCACCTGGCCTGCATACGAATGGGTTCCACTTCCAAAAACGTTGACCGACAGCACTGACACCGCCATCACAGCCGCTACTACTTTCAAATTCTTTTTCAAAATATAATCTCCTCTTCTCATTACCAATTTCAGGGCAAATTCGGTTACTATAAATGCTTAAGAGTGTTTTGTGAAGCTAAAGGAACACTGGCATACATCCGAATATCCGCTGTAATACTTCTTCTCCCCAGCCATCCATATGGTGCGGACTTTGTAATAATAGGTAGTCCCTTCCACCACATCATGGTCAATAAATGTTGTGCCCTGGCTGGCTTCCCCAATGACCTGAAAGCCGCTGTCTGCCTCCTGGCTCCTCTCGATTTCATACCCATATGCCCCAGAAACTTCCTTTACATCCAGGACAATGCCGCCGTCTGACTTGGCTGTTATGGAGACCACTTTACTGTCCTCCACCGCAGTGGAAGCTTTTACTGGGACTGGCTCTTCGCCAATTTCCGACAGCCCCCAGCTTCCCGTTGCCGTCACTTTGTAATAATAGGTCTTATTGGGCAGCACAGATTTGTCCGTAAATGCCGTCTTACCTGCAGATACTGACCCGACCACCTGGTAGCCGCTGCCCTCCTTGGTGCTTCTTAAGATTTCATATCCCCCTGCCCCCGCCTTTTTCTTCCAGGACAGCTTGACCCGGTCTGGCCTTTGCACGGAAACCTTTACGCCCTTCGGGGAATCGAGCATCCATTTTTCCTGAACTCCCGTATAACTTCCATAACCAGTCACCTTCCCCGTATGCAGTGCGCGGATCTTATAATAATAGGGCTTGCCAACCTCCACATTGTGGTCCGTATAGATCAGGGAGGATTTGCCTTTCAGCTTGGCGATTGATTTGTAAGGCCCGCTTTTGCTGCCACTGCGCACAATCTGGTAGCCATTGGCGCCCGCCACGGCTTCCCAGGCAATCTGAATGCCACTTTCCTGGGAATGCAGGGACTTCACTTTTACTGCGCCCAGATTCCGTGCCGCGGCTGGCTTAGAATTGCCGCTGTAATGGTTCACGCCATTTTTCTTGACAATTGTCTCCACAACGTAGTAGTACTTCTTGCCTGGCACAATGGATTTGTCCACATATGTTATGTTACTGCTGCCTTTGACGTCTGCTACCTTCTGATAGCTGCCATTTTCCTTGGTGCTGCGCTTAATGCGGTATGCATAGGCGCCGGGAGCCTTTCCCCATCCTATTTCCATACTTTTACTGTTTTTCGACCTGACATAACGGATGGAAGTGGGAGAGATCGTATTCTCTGCCACCGCGCTGCTTACGCTGCTGGTACCCACTTTGCCATTCACACGGTTGACTGCCACCACCCTATAATAATACTTTACGCCCTTCTTCAGCTTCTGATCCACATATTTCGTCACGTCTGCCGGCCTGAGCGTAGCAACCGTCTTGTAGCCTTTATTCTTGTAGATACTCCGTTGAAGGCGGTATGCATAAGCATTGGGAACCTTTTTCCACTTAACCAGAAGGGAGGTGCTGGTCTTAGAGCTTACGCGGACAATGGCGGAAGGCTGTATCGCCCATCCATACATAGGCTCGGAATAACTGCCAAACCCATTGTTCTCGCCGCCTCTGGCACGTATCTTATAGTAATAATGCCGATCAAAGCTCACGGCGGCATCGGTATATGAGACGCCAGCCTGCGCCTTTTGGGAAGCGATTTTCTTGTACTCTCCATCGGCGGCCTCACTGCGGTAAACCTCGTATTTGGAGGCGCCTTCTATCTCATTCCAGGTTAAGCGAAGCTGGCCGTCCTTCGAGATTACGGAAGACAGCATTGGCTGCGCCAGTGGGCTGGCTGCACGGGGCTTGGAAAATTTGGTTCGTTCCCCATCCTCCAGCACAGCCCGTACTTTGTAATAATATGTATTCTGCGGGCTGAGTCCATTGTCATCATAGCTATCTTTCGTTACCTCCGCGATCCTAGTATAGGAAGTCTCTTCAGGAGCGCGGCGGTAGAGCTGATAGGATACCGCTCCGTCGACCTTCTGCCACTGAATCCGCAGCTTTGCACTGCTTCGGGACTGAATCCCAGAAATACTGGGCGAATTATCACGCAGGGAGAGGTTATAATAGCCTGCAATCGCTTCAGCGTCTGCAATCCCCAGCCGCTGCAGCTTCTCATCCGAATTGAGGAAATCCGCCACATCCGAGGCATTGCTCAGAAAGGCATGCTCAATCAGCACCGCCGGAAATCCTGCCAGCTTGCTCCTGCGGATAATTGCCAGATAATCTGCCAGGGAGCCATCCGGATACGTCGTATTGTTCTCTGAATTACGGATTACGATGCCGTCCGCCCAGGTAGAGAGCCCCAGAGCCGCCAGCTTCTGATAAATTTCCGTAGCAAGGGCTTTGCCCTCTTCGCCGATATCCTTGCGGTAATTGCTGTTGGGGTAATAAACGCCAACGCCCTTGGCGCTGGCGCTGGGACTTGCGTTCAGGTGGAAGCTCACATATACATCCGCCTTCTTGCTCTGGGCAAATTCTACCCTGCGGGCATTGCAGTCCGCCGATGTGGCATTCCAGCCGCCAAAGGGGCAGGCTCCCGTCTCCCTGGTCATGAAAATACTGACCCCGCCATACTTCTGCAGCTCTTCCCTGCAGTACAATGCAATCTTTAATGTCAAATCCTGCTCCCGAAGCCCATGATAGCCTGCGCCGGCATGGGTATTGTCATGGCCGGGATCCAAAATAACCACCATATCTTTGGCTGCCTTAGGAACACTTCGGAACATTGCGCCGCCCCCTGCCTGGAGGCCTCCCAGAACTTCCTCTACGGACTGATCCGAAGCTACGCTGCCATTTTCATCCAATGTCACCACATTCGCCTCTACCTCATCCAGCAGCGCCTGGTTGACAAGCACCTCATCCGGCTCTGCCTCCGCCTGGCAGTTGACGCCATACGACACTTCCATATCCTGCTCTGCCAGGGTTACATGGTATGTTTTGCCTCCTGCCTGGTAATCCAAGGCATCCAGCACATATACGCCAGACTGTTCCTCTTGCTGATACTCCATGCAAAAGCGAGCCATGTTTCCGGAAACAGCTTGTGCCCTGGCTGTAAATTCCTGGCCTGTGCTGGTATTTACATAGTGAAGGAAAGCATCCTCCAATACTGTGCCATCTTTGCCAAGGCCCGCCACAACATTCTGTATTCCGGGTATCTGTAAAAACTCACTCTCCTGCATTACAAACTGCAGGATACCTGGCTCCGCCTGTGCCTGCTCTCCTGGCTGGCCTGCCTGTGCCTGCTCTTCTGGCTGTTCAGCAGACAATTTCCCTTCTGCCTGCTCCCCTGGCTGTTCAGCAGACAATTTCTCTTCTGCCTGTTCCCCTGGCTGTTCAGCAGACAATTTCTCTTCTGCCTGCTCCGCCAACTCCTGCGTCTGTTCTTTGCCTTCCTGTATGCCAGACCCTATCTCCTGCGCCCATACAGAAGGAGCTGCAGAAGTGGAAATCACGCACATTGCCACAGCCATTGCAATGATTCTCTTTCTCATTTTCATATACGCTCTCTCCATTTCAACTCATATATTTATACTTGAATACTCAAAAGGCATGGACAGCTGGAGCTTCCCATCCCGCCCATGCCTTACCGCCGCTTAATATCCTGTATTTGCCCGGATGGTTGCGCTTAAATCCTTCACCGTCTGAGAAGTTTCGTATGCCTCATTGGAATACAGGAACTGGTGCAGCTGTATCACATTTGCTTCTAGGTCAATCGGAATAACCATATCCCCCATATTGCCAACGCTTCCTGACTCCTTTTCAAAAGGAAATCCTGTGTTCTCTCCCATATGGTACTTCCCTGCGTCCTTCGCTAATAATACCAGTTCTGCCATGTCAAGGCTAGTGGAAACTTGTGGCAATATCTCATCCAGCACATGGTTCAGCGTAAGCAGATCACAGGTCTTTGCCTTCTCGAACATCTTCTGGATGACAGTACGCTGACGTTCCGTACGCCTATAATCCCATCCTTCTGTATAGCGGATCCTGGTATAGGCTGTCGCCTGCACCCCGTCCACATGGACGCCTGTGCCGGCAGATACATGGGAGCTGCTGTGCCCTACAATCTCCCCTGTCGTATCAATGTAGTCATTCATATATCCTACTTCATCTTCCTGGATATCCAGTTCAATCCCACCCAACAGATCAATCGCCTGCGTCAGGGCGCTGAAATCCACGCTCACATAATCGGTAATGCCCAAATCCAAGTTCTTATTGAGCATCTCAATCGCCTGCTTGGGGCCGCCATTGGCATATGCCGCATTGGCCTTACGGAAATGGTCCTCGCCGATATCCAGATAAGTATCCCTGTATACGGAAGCCATCTTAATCTCGCCTGACTCTTTATTAATGCTTACTACAATAATGGCGTCGCTGTTCCCACTCTCAAAAGTACCGGTAGAACGGTTGTCCAGCCCAAACAGGGCAATGCTCTCATACCCCTTGAAGGCTTCCTTCGTCTCAGGCGTCAGATCATTGATTTTGACATCTTTTTCTTTAATCAATGTCTTCCCCATCTTATCGTATTTATTCCATACAAAGGCAAACGCCAGGCAGCATATCGCCAGCACAACTACGACCAGCATAAATATCAGCTTCCTCCGCTGGCGCCTCCTCCTGCCAGCACCCTTCCGCCTCTTGCCATTGGGCGCCTGCCCCCTGCCATTATTCCGCATCTCTCTTTCCATCTTGGATCCTCCTTCACTAAAATCAGGCAGCTATTTCTTTCGCTTTATACGGCAAAACTCATAATAGTTTTCCAACGAGTCGAGTATAACACAAAAAAATACACTTTTCCACAAAGATTAAGAAATGGCGCTAATATTAATATTTACTTAATATTTTTTACAAATCCTTCAGATTAAGATAAAAAATGGTGTATGCATCGAGTTCGCCTGCCACCTCATAGCCCAGCCCGCATAATGCCTCCCGGGCAAAATTATCTTTATAATAGACCAGATAATTGCAAGCTTCCCGTTTGGAATATTTCTTAAGGCTCTGCAAGTCGGGCTGCGGGTTGCACATGACCTGATAAATCTTCTTGCTGTTTTTGTTCTCGAAGCCTTTGTTGCGCAGGGCATTGCGCCCGTAAGGCATACAGATTTCCGCATCATACTGGCGGACGTAGGGCAGAAGCTCATTGACAACAATGGCTTTTTTGTCAGAAATGCCGCGCATCGCGGCGTCTTCCTCTATCCGATCGCACAAATCCACCACATTTTGGGGAATTTTATAGATATTATCGGCCTTGCTGAAGTTTTGCGGTGTATAGACGGCGCTTCCCGTCACTGCGATTACCAAAGCCGCGCCTGCCACAAGAACTGCTTTCTTCCTCCATGGAAGCGCAGGCTTCAGGTGGAAGGCAAAGCCATAGGCCACCACCATCGGCAGGGGCAGGATCCAGAACATACGCCAGTAAACATCTGCGCCA
>Ga0137306_103710_pt1 | contig 11076 bp, 9 predicted proteins | sample Inofroosms_March_FD_97187 | JGI IMG/M metagenome (GOLD analysis project Ga0137306, IMG submission 97187) | Mouse cecal microbial communities from Vienna, Austria - N-Acetylneuraminic and N-Acetylglucosamine D2O microcosms_March | ecosystem: Host-associated > Mammals > Digestive system > Large... | reverse complement strand
AAGTAACAATTGTTATCTTGTACTTGTATTATATATCGGACGGTTTCTTAAACTCTTTATAGCAAACAGCAATTTTTTATAATTTTTAGCTGGAAATATTTTTCGCATCCGTCTATTCTTAGATCCGTTTATTCTTAGGCCAATTTTTTTAGATCTGTGTATATTAGAACGTGTTTGAATAATGCTTTCCGTGAGATGTGCTCCACACTTGATACCCACCGGGCATGATATGGAGAATTTATCCCAAATTTATGAGGCATAGCGGACTATGTTGATTAAATTTGGGATATTCTATACTTAAAATCAGGCACAAAAAAAGAACTGCCCTGCGGCAGTCCTTTTTTCTATTATGGCATATAATCTTATTACTGAAGCAATGATAATACACCCTGTGTAGACTGGTTGCCCTGTGCAAGCATTGACTGTCCTGCCTGTGCAAGGATGTTGTTCTTGCTGTATTCAACCATCTCTTCAGCCATATCTGTATCACGAAGACGTGATTCAGCTGCCTGTGTATTCTCAGAGATGTTATCCAAGTTTGAAATTGTATGCTCTAATCTGTTCTGTAATGCGCCGAGCGTAGATCTCATTGCGGATACAGACTGGATAGCTTTCTGGATAACTGTCATTGCAGAACCAGCGGATGAGAAGCTCGATACGCTGATTGCAAGTTTCTTTGTTGCACCAGTACCTGTTGTTAAGCCAAGGCTGCTAGAGTTCATAGCTTTGATCGATACAGAAATGTTCTGTCCTTCCAGAGAACCTACCTGCAGGTTCTTGTTTGTGAAAGATCCATCTAACAGGTTCATTGTGTTGAACTGTGTTGTAGATGCAATTCTGTCGATTTCTGATGTCAGCTGATGGATCTCTGCTGCGATTGCATTTCTATCTGCTGTCGTATTTGTGTCGTTTGCTGCCTGAGTAGCTAACTCATTCATACGCTGTAAGATAGAATGTGTCTCTGCTAATGCACCTTCAGCTACCTGGATTAAGGATACGCCGTCCTGTGCATTGGAAGAAGCCTTGTTTAAGCCTCTGATCTGGCTTCTCATCTTTTCAGAAATTGTCAAGCCTGCTGCGTCATCGCCTGCACGGTTGATTCTGTAGCCAGAAGATAACTTCTCTGAAGATTTTGCCTGAGCTGATGTTGTGATGCCTAACTGTCTGTTAGAGTTCATTGCTGTAAGATTGTGCTGTACTACCATAATGTTTCCTCCTTGAATTTAATGCAGCTTCCTTGCTGCAAATCTTTTTTAATTTTGCTCTGCCTGACTGCCCTGACGGCTTCGACAGACAGCTTTCAAGTAACAATTGTTATCTTGTACTTGTATTATATATCGGCTGGTTGGTCAAATACTTTATAGATAAAAATATTTTTTTATTTTTTATTATCCATAAACTGCGCGTCCACATAACTGGTCTTTGTCATGCTGCGGTAATACTGATTGACCGCTTTGTAGCTTGCCTTGACCTCCCGCACCTGTTTTTTTACAGATGAGAATTTCTTTTCTGCCAGCTTGTAATTTCTGCGCTCTTCCACCTGTATGTTGCTGCTTTCGGCAGTAACCTGCCGGATCAAATCCTGAAGACGCCGGATCTGATCCTTGTACTGCTCCTTATGGGCATCCAGCTGCTGCCGGATACGCTCATAGACATCCTCAAAGCCCTGGTCTAACAGCTCTAGTTCTTCTACGAGCGCTGCCTTTGACGCTATATTTTCTTCAAAATCTTCCGGTGCCAATTCTTCATCCAGCAGCAGAACCCGCTGATGCTCATTTTTTACCCGGATCTGGTTTAAAATCCCCAGCTTTTTCTTCAAGCTCTGTTCTAGTATGTCTAGATAATTTTCTTCCGGCATGGCCCACTCCTTTTCTATTGACGCAGTCTGATAAACAGCAAAAGACCGGATCGAACCCACGGTATCCAGCCTCCTGCAATTTGGTCTGGCTGCCTTTCTGCAGCTAGACTTTTGCAGAATGCCGGCTGAATACTGTGAATTGACCCTGCGTCTGTTCTATATAATTTACATTACGATTCTTACATTCAATTCATCCTATGTACTGATCATTGCGCTATTATAGTGTTTTCGTTACTACACATTCTGAACTGACTTGTGCATGACTTCTTTCCAGGTATCGCGCATTGTACGCAGATGCTTCAAGACTCTTTTTAACATTTCTTTATCTTTTCTGATATTTGCCTGCGTCAGCTGTTCCTGTAGATATTCATAGACATTATTAAAGTCTTTTGCAACTGGATATTTGTAATTTAAAGTAGACTGAAATTCTTCGATAATCCGCTCTACTTTTACAATATTCGTATGCGCCTTTTGTATGTCACGCTCTTCGATAGCAGCAATTGCCATATTGCAGAATTTTATTGCCCCGTCATACAGCATCAGGGTAAGCTCTCCTTTGGATGCTGTCATCAGTTTGTTATTGGTATACGCTGCATATCCATTCTTCGTTAACATCGTAATCCTCCGTGATTGTGATATTATTTACTTATAGTTCCACCGCTGCCAGACAATTGATGAATGAAACAGCTTATCATGAACCAAGCAGGCCCGCAAGTGCTGACTGCTGGCTCTGTAATTTTGAAAGTGCTGTCTCCATAGCAGCAAATTTCTTATAATAATCGTCTTCGATCTTAGCTACTTTTTCTTCCCATGCACTGATCTTCTTTGTATAATCACTATAGCTCTGCGCCATAGATTTATCATTGTAAATCGACTGGAAGGAGCTGAGTGATGTAGTACCCATCTTCTTATTCAGGCCCTCGTACAGTTTCTGTGAAGCACCTTTTATGATCTCAATGACCGTATCAGGATCAGAATTCAGCATAGCCATCAGCTTATCTGCATTTGCGGACGTCTCATCGTCATCTGCATCGCCGTCAATATGATACATATATCTGTCTGCGGCTGATGTACCAAAATAGTTGCCTGTCTTAATTCCCAATGAAGACAGACTGTAGTTTTTGCCATTTATTTTTACAGATGCTGACATTGCTGATGTCATGGTAGAAATCAGTCCGCCGAGCGTGCTGTCCCTGCGCAGCACAGAATCTTTGATCTTTTTCTCCCAGTCTGCAATCTCAGACTCTGACATTACTTCTTTTTCTTCTGATGTCAGAGGCTCATAGCCTTTGGAAGATTCTGCATTATACAGTGAAGACATCTCACCGATAATTGCATTGTATTCTGTAATGAAATCCTTGATCTTGTCGTATAGTCCCTGCGTATCGGTAGATGTAGTAAGCGTAATTGCATCATCATCGTCCATGCCTGTAGTCTCATGTGCCTGGATTGTCATGCCGTTTATATTAAACGTATTTGTATTTGATGTATATTCTACGCCGTTCAGCTCAATGACCGCATCGGTAGCATCTACTTTCTTACCACCGCTCACATTCTGGGTCAGCTCATAATCATCGCCGACTTTTGTATAATTCGTTGCGAAAAACTCTACTCTTTCTGCAAGAGTGTTTACATAATCATCAAACGCCTGCTTATTATCCGGATCTGTAAGATCTGACATTTCTTTTGTAAGCGCACTGCTGTTAATCGTCTTATAAGACGCAATCACTTCAGCCGCTTTCGCAAGTCCTGTATTCGCGTTTTTGATGTTTTCTTTATTTGCTTCAATATTCTGGTTAAATTCTGTAGTTAAATCATCATATGCAGCTGCTGGATTTCCGCTTGATATCGCTGCAGACACTTTATCCAATACTGCCTGCTGCTCAGCTGTAGGATCAGCTTCATATGCTTCTATGACAGCCTGCTGAGAATTATAGGCTTTGAGCTGTTTTACAATATCAGATGTCTCTTCTACCGGATTGCCATCCTCATCTAATACCGGATTGCCATCCTCATCTAATTTTGGCTGTGTCTCATCAAAAGTATAGTTGCTTTTTATACTGTCAAATGTGATATAAGTACCCGGATCATCTCCGTCTTCTGCAAGCCGCAGTTTCCCGTCGTCTCCACGTACGTAATTTTTTTTCCGGTCTTCTTCGGACATATTGTAGAATTGGGATAAGTCTGCTGCATCCTGATCACTTATGCCCTTCTGCGCGATTGCATAAGCGTTTTTATATGCTTCTACATACTTAATCGCTTCTGCACTCTGTGTATTCTCTGCCTGCCATTTGCCGATATTTTCTGTTAAATCAACCTGCTCCTGCTTAGCCTGTGCCACAGCTGTAACATCTGCCTCCAGCTTTGTCCTGTCAACAGAACCCGTTACAGGATTGTAGTACTCCATCCAAGCTGCTGCCTCGGCGCTGGAGGTCTTGGATGGTACATTTACGCCCAGAGCATTCAGCGCTTCTGCACCCTTGGTGTTTAGGCCTGTCAGCATAAAATCATTACCCTCTCCGGTATCCTTTGAGGTAATGTAGATTCTTTTATTTGTATTATCATACGAAGCTGTTACGCCTGTACCAGAATTATTGATCTGCTTTACGAAATCGGAGATCGTCGTGTTGCCGTCTACATTGATTTCTTTTCTGACGCCGTTTTTACCTTCGATACAGTAGGTAGCCGGCGTTCCATCATCTGTAAATCCTAATTCTGATAATTTTGTAGATCCGCTTTTTGCATTTTTCAGCTGAGCTCCTGACAGGTACCCGCCTTTTGCAAGCGTCTTAATTTTCAGCGTCTGTGTGCCGTTTACTGCATCTTTGGACGCTGTTACCGTTGCTTTGGATGTATTGGATACAGTCGTCTTTTTAATATTATAGCCGGCAGAAAAACGCATTTTGTCCAAAGATTTGTATAAATTTAATACCTTTGCATTCAAACTTTTCCATTTATCCTGCGTCCAGGACAGCTTAATCTGCTTTTTCTTGATTTTGTCCCCTTTAGTCCTATATGCGGAAACTAACTCCTGAATAATTGAATCTGTATCCAGACCTGAATTCAATCCTGTAACTCTTATTGGCATACGCTACCTCCTATCCTCTCTCATCTACCATAATGCCTGCCATCTCCCAGACTTTCTGGATCATGTCCAGTGTCTGCTCGGGCGGATACTCTTTGATAATATCTTTTGTATCCTTATCCACGATTTTGATCATCACACGGTTTGTGCCCTCGTGAATGCCGAATACCGCTTCTGTCCGGGCCATCATATTCTTTCTGAGCTTATCGACAGCCTGCTGAAGCTGCCTGCTCGTCTGGCCTCCATTACCGCCGCCCAGACTTTCGCCTTTTTCACCATCGTTTCCTGTGACAGGCTGCATAGGCTTTACCACATCTGTATCTGATACTGCTGCCTGTGCTGCGGCACGGTCAGCTTCTGACGCAGTTTTTTTCGGTTTTGCAGAGTCTGCAGCCTTGACCGGTTTTGCTGCATCAGACGATCTTCCCTGATATGCCGCTGCAGCTGTCTTCAACACTTCTATTGCCATTCTACTCCACCTCCTTGTGAATGCCTATTCAATTACTCTTCTGTCTGTTAACGTATATATCGGTAGAAACCTCAAAATATTTAACATTAAAGAATATTTTTCAGCGCTTCGAGGCTGTCCAGGCTAGAAGCCGCTTCATTTTCTTTCTGTATCTGAAGATATACCTCTTTGCGGTAAATCGGCACTTCTTTCGGAGCAGATACGCCTATTTTTACCTGATCGCCGCGAATCTCCAGTATTGTTACTTCTATATTATTATTTAGTACCAATGCCTCGCCTTTTTTTCTGGTCAGTGCTAGCATACCTGCTCACCTTCTTTCTTTTTATTCAAAATGTCATAGATCTTGTATTTTACCGGATAATCATCTTCTATAATAATCTGCACCCCATGCAGATTGTCCATATTTATGACAAACGGAGCTTTCAGATTGACAGACATCTGCTTGATTTCTTTTGGCACGGTAATTGTCACCAGCATAAATGCGCTTTCGTTCGGCATCTTTCCGAGTGATTCCAGCCCCTCTTCATTTACTACCGGCTGATAATCAGCCCTGACATCCAGCGGATTAATGACTGGAAGTGCAAATGACGGATCATCCATCGACTGCAGCCATTTAATCGTGCCCTGTCCTTCTTTTTCTTCATCATAGATCAATGTAAAATGTTTTAAATCCGGGAATCCAATAATGCCTTCCTTGAATATAATGATTTTGCTGTCTTCGATGTCAATCTTGCCGAATAACCTTGTATTAGCCTTCATCTTATACTCCTTTGCTTCACTGTTTTAAATATGGACGCCAATAACGATATACAGTTACTGGCGTCCATGCCCTGGCTTCTTATATTCTGATTAAATAAAGTCTAATAATGTCATTTTGCCTATTTTGGCTGCTGCCTGCAGTGCCGCCTGATAGGCTACTGAGGCTGCTGAATAGTTGATTACCAGTTCCGATAAATCCATATCCTCATTAATAGACTTTAATTCCTTAAACGTAGATTCTTGAATGCTCATACGGTTTTTCGTCAACGATACGCGCTCTCCACGTCCGCCTAAATCTGTGATTTCCAAATCTACCTTATCACGGTAATCCTGGAATTTTGTAATGTATGCACTGTATGTGTCATGCATGTTCTGATTTGCATAATCCAGCTGCTTCTGTGCGACATCCAGCCACGCATTTAGGTTTTTCAGCTCTGCCTCACTGTAATCGCCGGTATCTATTTTCTTTTTGATCGCATCTACAGTATCCTGTGCAGATATTGCCATCTGTACGATCTCAATAAGATCATCCATATCACGGCGGATATCAGAATTAAACACTTCCCTTGCTTCGGTATTGATCTGCATCTGCTGTCCGCCTGCGATATTATAAAAGATCCCCTGTGTAATCCATTCGCCATTTTCATCAAAGTTGACATAAGTGATGTCATCACGTTCTTCCATATAACGCGTGCAGTTAAAGTAATACTCCGGGCGGAGCTCGCCGGATTCAAAGCCATTTTTGGTATAATCAAATCCAAACGAAACACGATTTTCATCAAAAAGCTTCGCCAGCTTATCGCCGAAAAGCAGCTCGCCGCTTTCTGCGTCAAATACCACTTCATTTTCACCGATCTTATAGCCGTCTTTTCTTAAATCACTCGTATTTGAAACGCGGTAGGTAACTTCCTGGCCGTTTACCATAGCCGGCAGATACGGATCGCCGTTTGCATCTGTACTCGTAACAACGGATACAGTTTTTACTGGTACAGGCTGCGGAACATTTGCAGGATCTGCCTGCCATGCATTCCATTCGTCCTGATCGTATACATCATAGGTATATACATCATTGCCATTTGCATTTTGAGTAATATTAGGATTTTGATCATCCAAATGGAATCCTGCCACTTGTGTAGGTGACTGTGGAACTAAAGGCGGCGTCTTCGTGTTATCGATCGAGAACGTATAACCTTCTGTAGTGATCGACTGCGCATTGTTTGTGATCGCCATCTGTACTGTCTCACCCGCTGCATTTACGTAGGAAAGGCTCAGCGAGGTGCTGTCTTTATCAATATTATCATAAGCCAGCCTCAGACGGTTTAACTCCACTTCATTAAACGGTTCTGCTGGTGTCTGTGCTACTTTGCCGTCGGATGTATCTTCAAACCTGCCTGCATAATACTTCTTTTTTTCTATATCTTTAAATGTAAATCTCTCAGAGATATCATATTTCTGTTTCTTTGCATCCGCATCATCCGTAAATGTTAAATTCTGATTTGTTTTCCACCCTGTAAATATCGTCCTACCCGCATAATCTGCGTTTCCTTCAGAATAGACCTGCTGCTGCAGAGACTGAAGTTCTTTTAAAATAGCCCGGCGGTTTTCCTGCTCTAATACATCATTCGCCCCGTATACTACCTGGTCATATGCATCCTTTAACAGATCCTTCATATTGATCAGTGCTGTCTGTGTACAATCCATCCAAGACTCTGTATCCAGGATATTATTTGTATAATACTGTGTAATCGTACTCAGCGTACTGCGCAGGCGCAGTGAACGGATCGCTATAACCGGATTGTCGGAAGGCTTGGTGATCTTTTTCTGTGAAGACATCTGATTGTTTGTGTAATTTACTTTTGCCCTGTTCGTATTGATGTTTGTCTTTGTCTTCTTAACAACCATCGAATTGGTAATTCTCATCATAGCTGTTTCCCTCCTTATACACCGGTCTGCGTAATCAGGCGATCATACATCTGATTCATGGTTGATATAATCTTGGATGCCAGATTGTATGCATTCTGGAACTTCACAAGATCTAATCCTTCCTCATCCTCATCTACACTGAATACCGACATACGGTAAGTATCCATCGTCACGCCGATATCTGAATAATTCGAATACAAGATCTCTGCCTCCTGGCCGTCCACTGTTACGTCAGTAACGATGTATTCCAAAAACTGCACGCCGTCAGAGCCTCTGTAAATAACATCCTTTGAGTGCATGTCAATCATCTTATCTACAAGCCCAGCTTCACTTTCTTCTTCGTCTGTCTTGGAAGAAGAGGCAAAATATCTGGAATCCTTCATACTCTTATCATTTACGGCCGCATTTTCTGCTGTCATATAATAATAATTGCTCTCATCTGACCGATATGTGGTAGATGTATTTTTCTTTCCATCTGCCAGGTGGGTATCTTCAAATGTATTTTCTTTGCCGCTTGGCATTTTAGATATAAAGAAGGCACCCATCTGATTGCCGTCAATATCTACACCGCCGTTTAAATATTCGTCACTGCTGCCCGGCACCAATGATCCATCACCATTGCCGTATATTTGTATATCATTAAACTTACGGCAGAATGAACGCAGAAATTCATTCATCTGCGACATATAATACGGGATGCCGCGGGCATCTATTGCCCGGCCGATGCTGACATCTTTTCCGACCTTTCCGCCCAGTGTTGACAAATCCTTATCTGTCAGCTCAAACGAATAGGTGGCAGTCTCGTTGCCTTTTTCATCAACCGTAACCGTCATTTCAAAGCTCGAATAATTATATACGCGGTTTGCAATCGTGATCTGTCCGGTCGGCGGCATATTCATCCCCTCTACATTTGTAATGTTCGGGTCTGTAATATAGATCTTTTTGTTAATGGAATCTACATTGGAAAGCGTTCCCTGGAAGTTTTCTTTGTTATTGCCGTCGCGGATATCCAGTACTGCCTTCAGCTGGCCGGACATCGTATCTGCAGAAGCGTAAAACTCGTTGCCTGTATGTGCCCAGCGGATATCATACAGTCCTTCGATATCATTCTGGTTTACCTTATCAGTACGTGCATAGCATTCCAGCTGATTAAACTCATTGCCGTCTACCAACAGCTGCCCCTGCAGCCGGATGCGGAAATTCGTGCCTCCCAGATATTTATCTGGATCATTGCTGTTCATCACCTGCGTCTCTTCGGTCTCTACCGGTACCAGCTGTGACAGCTGGTCGATTAAATATGCCCTCTGGTCACGCAGCTCGTTTGCATGCCTTCCCTGTATCTCAATCGTATTAATCCTGTCATTGAGAATCGCAATCTTTTGTGCATATGAATTAACCTCTGCTACAAGAGCCCGTACTTCCTGATTACAGTCTGACTGGAGCGATTTTAGGTTGTAGGACATATTATTAAAATATTCCATCAGGCTCTGCGCATTGTTGATAAACTGCGTACGGATATATAAGTCCGCACCCGATCCCTTTAATGACTCCAGGGAATTGGTCATTGTCTTATAGATCGAAACAAAGCCTTCTATGCTATCATCATCGTCCCGGAATAGGTTTTCAATCTGGGACATATAATAAATCTTTTTCTCGTACTGGCCGATATTGCTGTTATTTGTCCAGTATTTCACGTCATAATAATTATTACGCATCTGCGTAATGGATTCAGCATCTACACCGCTGCCTAATGTACCATACGTATAATTGCGCAGTGCGCCTTTCGCTGACAGGTTCGTCACCTGCCTGCTGTAGCCGGGTGTATTTGCATTTGCCACGTTATTGGCTACTGTATTTGTACAGACTGAATATGCATTCAGTGCTGAATAGCCGATATTTAATCCAAAAAATGTAGAACTCATATATTCACCTCACATCACTTATTTAAAGTCCCGATACAAGTAATTCGATCATGTCACTGACTGTCTGAATATAACGGCTTGAAGCGTTATACGCATTCTGATATTTAATCATTCTGGTCAGCTCCTCATCTGAAGAAACACCAATCACGCCGTCACGCTGATTTTCTACCGCAGCTACCGTTCCTTCCAGGCTCTCTGCAGTAGATTCGTACCCAGATCCAATGATTGCAATTTCCCCGATCATTTCCTTATAGTATTCGCTGAATGTATACGTGGCATCTGGATAACGCGGGCTGATCGCCAGCGACTGGTTCTGCCAGATCTGTGTCAGCTTAAACGCCATGCTCTGATCTACTTCCATCTGGCTGTTGATATGAGGAAGATTTTTTACCTGCTGAAGCAGGTTTTGATTTATGGATATCTCCATAGCTGTATACTGCTTGGACGTATCGTACTTATAATTTTCATTGAGCACATATACTTCCTGGCCGCCTAATCTATTCAAAATATATTTTTCATTGCCTGATTTATTCCAAGGCATATATGGCTCATCGATTCCTGATACTCTGGTTCCTGTCGCACCTGTCACCGGATTGTAGCTTTCGTATGTTGTCACCGTCGTACCTTTCTCAGGATCGAATACGCGATACGATTCTCCATTTGAATAGTATGCCTCTTTTGAATCATTGATATCTTCTTCATTATATATATAATACTCACGCCACTCCTGCTTTTCCTCATCGTAAGCAGTGACTTTTTGATACCGTTCACACCCTGCCCTTGTAAACAGCTCCTGCGGCGGCAGCTTGCCGTCTGCCCCTACGTAGCAGTTTTCTTCATCCAGCACTTTTATATTCTTAAAATGTGAAACAGTACCGTCTGCATTCTGCACCCATAAAGAATCCATATTTTTATTCGGCACAAATATGTCATTGATCTGTTTTACAATCGCATGCACGAGATTGTCAAATTCTGCCTGCGTATTCTGCATAATAGACAATCCGACATTCGAATCGTAAAAGTCAGGATTGGCATTCATAATATCGTTAAAATTGGAAC
>Ga0137306_103709_pt1 | contig 11077 bp, 10 predicted proteins | sample Inofroosms_March_FD_97187 | JGI IMG/M metagenome (GOLD analysis project Ga0137306, IMG submission 97187) | Mouse cecal microbial communities from Vienna, Austria - N-Acetylneuraminic and N-Acetylglucosamine D2O microcosms_March | ecosystem: Host-associated > Mammals > Digestive system > Large... | reverse complement strand
ATATGAAAGTCTCCTTTGGAAAGACGTTTAATCTTATTCTTCAAATTCGTCACCTACTTCAAAACATTCTAACAGGGTATACCATTGAATTATAGCATTATTTTACCGCTTCTTGCAATGGTAGAATCATGAAATTTTGTATCCGCCCGTTACACTCCAACCATCCTGTTTTTTGGACAGGAGACACACGCATTCCGTATGGACTGTCTGACAAAACTGGTCCACTGCCCTGCATTTCACCAGCTCATACCCTCTTCCCTGTATCATCTCCAGATCCCTCGCCAGGCTAGTCACCTTACAGGAAATATAGACGATCCGATCCACCCCATAATCCAGGATCTTCGGCAATGCCTTTGAATGGATTCCGTCCCTGGGCGGATCAAGCACGATCACATCTGGCTTTTCCCTGATCTCATCCAGAACTTTGAACACATCTCCCGCAATAAACCGGCAGTTATCCAGTCCGTTTTTCGCTGCGTTTTCCCTGGCAGCTTCCACTGCTTCCTCCACAATCTCTACACCGATCACCTGTCCCGCCACCGGAGCCAGAACCTGTGCAATCGTTCCCGTCCCGCTGAACAGGTCAAAAACTGTCCTATCCCGGATATCGCCAATATATTCTCTGACCGTCCTATACAGCACCTCTGCTCCACAGGAGTTTGGCTGAAAGAAGGAAAATGGTGTCACCTTAAATTCCATGCCCAGAAGTTTCTCTGTAAAATAGTCCTGTCCATACATAAGCTCCGTCCTGTCGCTTCTCACCACGTCTGACAGAGAATCATTAAAAATATGAAGGATCCCTGTGATCCTTCCCTCAAGCTCCAGTCCCAAAAGCCGCTGTACCAAAGGCTGCAGGTCATGCTCTTCCTGTGTGGTAGTCACTAGATTAACCAGCATCTCGCCGGTAGCATTTCCCCGGCGCAGCAGCAGGTGCCTGAGATACCCCTCATGCCGCAGCTTCTTATAATAGGAAGTACCAAGCTCCTGAAAATATTGAAGTACGCAGTCCAGTATGATTGTCATGTCCCTGTGTACGAGCCTGCAGTCCGACACGGTCAGCACATCATAGGTACTCCCCTTTTTATGCAGTCCAAGCGACAGAGGACCATCTTTATATGAATCTCCAAAAGAAAATTCCATTTTATTCCGATAGCCAAACTCTTCCGGACTGCCCAGGATTCCTTCAAACTCATAACTGCCTCCGGGAACCAGTGCACGAGCCAGGATCCGGTTGACCTGTCCTGCTTTCATTTCCAGCTGGGCTTCATAGGACATAGTCTGGTACATGCACCCTCCGCAGGCCGGAAACTGACTGCAGACAGGCTCTCTCGTTTCTAAAGATGAACGTTCCAGCACCTCCAGAAGCCTCCCCTGGGCACTGCCGTGTTTTATCTTCTGGACCATGAAACGAATCTTCTGACCCGGAATCCCATTTTTTACAACAACATACTGCTTTTCATCCGCCACATAGACGTTCCCTTTGTCAGGGAAATCTACAGACTCGATGACTCCCTCATATATCTGCCCTTTTTTCATCTCTTCCCCTTATCATTCTGCCAGCCGCACTGTAAACCGACTGACACTTCTGCCTTACACAACACCGTCCGAATGATGCATCTCTGTACCTTTTATTGCAATTCCTGACTGCAACACAAAAAGAGGCAGAGTGTAACGCCACATCCTGCCCTGAGTCTTTAACCCTCAACCCGCCTCCCAGACAGCCGATCAAGAGAAATGACATCCAAAAAATGTGTATCTGTCTTTTTCCACAAATACACCTACAGTCCCATAAAAATGTCTTTAGGCTATTGGGTCTGCCCCTGCGATTTTTACATTTTCATATGGATAGCGCAGTCAATGCGCTATCCTGTTCTGATCAACTATAAAGTCCTCTGTCAAATGTCAGATTGTCTTCCTGCAGTTTATACCGGATCCTCTTCGCTGAAATAATCGTCGAAATCGTCATCAAAATCTTCCTCGAAGTCTTCCAGATAATCTGGTGTTACAAACTTATACACTGCAAATGCAATGGCTGCAACTGCCGCGATTGCTCCAATGATCGCCAATATCCATACGATCGTATTTTTCTGTTTTTCCGATTCTGTTCTGTGAAGCAGTTCCTTTAACTTTGTCTCTGCAATCAATCCTTCCACCTTGCTCATAGCATCCATATTCTTTTCCGTCCTTTCCCAATCTAATCTAGATTTCACTTGTTTTTTATTATAGCACTAACGTTTTAAGATTACTACTAAATTATTTGAATTTTTAAAAATTTCATATATTCTTATTACAATTTTTGAAGTTTTGCAAAGGATGCGAACATCTTCCGTACTCCTGCCGTATCAAACTCCACGGTTACTTCGTAATCCCTTCCGCCTTCCGTGATCACCTTCACCGTGCCTTCCCCGAACTTCATGTGTCTGACCCGGTCTCCCACTGCATAGTCCAGTCCCTTTTCCTTTGTTACTGTGAACTGTTTTGCCGCGGAATGGCTCTGGAAAGGCTGCTGATAAAATGCCTTTCTCGCCTGCCGCTTTGCATTTGGCACCGGCGCGGTCCGTTCTTTTTCAAACATCCGCTTCTCTGTCTCCAAAAGTTCTGCCGGAATCTCATTCAGAAAACGGGACATCGGATTAAACCGGATCTCACCCCGGAGCATCCGCTGCTTCGCATAGCTTACAGTCAGCCTTTTCTCCGCTCTCGTAATACCCACATAGCACAGACGCCGCTCCTCCTCCAGGTCATCCGGATCATCCAGGCACATGGCGCTGGGAAACAGTCCATCCTCCAGCCCAGCCAGGTATACATGAGGAAATTCCAGCCCTTTTGCGCTGTGCAGCGTCATCAACACCACGTAATCCTGATTCTCGTCCAGACTGTCAATATCCGCCACCAGTGCCACCTCTTCTAGAAAACCGCTAAGTGTCGGCTTCTCTCCTGCTTCCTTACAGACTTCCTCATAGGACACGATCTTGCTCACCAACTCGTCAATATTCTGGATCCTTGCTTCCGCATCCTCTTTATCCTCGGCTTCCAGGCTCTCTATGTACGCGGTCATCTCCAGGATCTCTTCCATCAGCTTCGAAAGGCTGATCTGATCCAACCTGCTTTTGAAATATTCAATGAGCGCCACAAAGGAATCCAGCTTCGCAGCCGCCCGTCCGATATTCGGAATCAGATCCAGTCCCTGCAGTGCACTGTAAAATCCGATGCCGCGGGCTGACGCGGATTCCTGTACCCGGTTGATAGTGGTCAGGCCGATCCCCCGTTTCGGCACATTGACGATCCGGCGCACTGCCAGGTCGTCCCGTCCGTTATCTATGGTCTTCAGATACGCCAGCAGATCCTTGATCTCCCTGCGGGCATAGAAATTGATCCCCCCTACAATCTTATAGGGGATATTGGATGCTACGAATTTTTCCTCAAAAAGACGGGACTGGGCGTTGGTCCGGTAGAGGACCGCACAGTCATTATAGCACATCCCCTCCTGTACCTGGCTTTTGATATCCTCTGCAATAAAATCCGCTTCGTCGTAGGCATTGTAGAACTGACGGAACCGGATCTGTTCTCCCTCTCCGTTGTCCGTCCAGAGTGTCTTGTCCTTTCTCCCCTGGTTATGCCGGATCACTGCATTTGCCGCATTCAGGATATTGCCGGTGGAACGGTAATTCTGCTCCAGCTTTATGACTCTTGCATCCTGAAATTCCTCCTCAAAATTCAGGATGTTTCGGATATTAGCCCCCCGGAATTTGTAGATTGACTGGTCATCATCCCCCACCACGCACAGATTCTGATACTTAGACGCTAAGAGGCTTATAAACCTAAACTGAACCGTATTGGTATCCTGATACTCGTCTACCATAATATACCGGAACCGTTCCTGGTAATACTCCAGCACATCCGGCTGTGTCTCGAAGAGCTGAACCGTCCGCAGCAGCAGATCATCAAAATCAAGCGCATTGCTGGCCCGCAGCTGGCTTTCATACTCCCTGTATACCTTCGCGATGTTCTTCTTTCCGTAATTGCCCTCCGCCTGGGCTTCATACGCATCCGGCGTCAGCATCTGGTCCTTTGCGGAAGAAATAGCGGATAAAAGAGAACTTTCCTTATAAGCCTTCGTATCGATATTCAGCCTTTTGCATATCTCCTTCATCAACGTTTTCTGATCGTCACTGTCATAGATTGTAAAATTATTTTCATATCCCAACCGGTCGATATGCCTTCTCAGGATCCTGACGCAAGCCGAATGAAACGTGCTTACCCAGACGCTCTCCGAACCGAAGCTTACAAGGCGGTCCACACGATCCCGCATCTCCCCGGCCGCTTTGTTGGTAAATGTGATGGCCAGGATATTCCATGGATTGACCCCTTTTTCTTCCATCAGGCAGGCGATCCGGTGGGTCAGCACCCGGGTTTTCCCGGAGCCTGCCCCCGCCAGGATGAGAAGCGGCCCTTCCGTATGGTATACGGCCTCCCGCTGCTGTTCATTCAATGAATCATATATACTCATAATCTTCTCCTTATTGTACGGCTGTCCATTCTTCATGACCTTTTCCGGCTCATCCGTATTTCCCGCGGCGTACAGCCGTAGACCTCATGGAACATTTTGTTGAACAGCTTATAATTTGTAAATCCATGCTTTTCGGCCAGATCCATGATGCCAAATTCGGTATTGCATATTTCCTGATAAATGTGCATCAGGCGCACCTGGTTGACGTATCTCGTAAAAGTGACACCCATGTTTTTCCGGAAAAAGCGGCTGAAATATTCTCTGCTCAGATAGAAATGGGCAGCGATGCTTTCCAGGGCGATCTGCTCTTTGTGATGAAGCTCAATATATTCTATGATCTCCTCCAGCCGTTCCAGGTTTTCCCGCTTTTCCGGCTTCTGCACCCATTCTCCGACCTCCGCAAACTGATTGACCAGTTCGAAAAAGATTTCCATTGCAATGGCCTGGCTTTTCAGCTTATACCCTGTGGGTTGCATGACATATAAAGGCGGAAGTCCTTTTAACAGCTCGCAGATTTCCAGATACGCATCCAGATTTTCCTTCTGCAATTCGGCCCTGGCGCATTGAAAATGGTATTCATCCAGATTCGGAATAAAATTCTTCATACTGCTTCGCGAAAAGTGAATAACTACCATCATAGATTCCCCTCTACAGCAAAACTCATGAAGCAGATTAGAATCAATCACCACAAACTCTCCGGCCACCACCGGATAGTCCTTTCCCTCGATGGATATCTTCGCATTTCCATTCAGGATATAGATCAGCTCAACCGCCGAATGCCAGTGGACCGGATTGTATTTTCTGATATTCGTGTAATAGTGAATCTGCACCCCGGTCCGCTCCAGTTTAAATAACGGCTCATAAATCATACTTGTGCCCATGCCGTCCCCGGCACAAACGCTCTATGAAAAATGGGCGCAAATACAAAGTGCACACAGGCTGCTCTGCAGCCTGGCGCTGTACGGACTGTACACTGAATGCACAGTCCTGATATTCCTTTTTCATACTTCGGTCTGCCTTTCCCCATACTTGAAAACAGCAGGCCCCGGATCATCCGGCACCTGCCTGTCCTCTATAAAAATCAAATACGTCTCTGCAGAAATCGTGCCACAGCAGGCCAAGCATTCCGCAGAATCTTTTTTTACCTGATCAGGCCCTTGCCGCACCGTCTACGGACAGCACTTCTCCTGTCACATAAGAAGCCATATCACTTGCCAGGAATAAAAACGCGTTCGCAACGTCTTCCGGTTCCCCGATCCTGCGCAGCGGGATCGTCGCCATCAGAGGCTGTATCATAGAATCGGGAAGAGACGCTACCATGTCGGTCTTTGTGATTCCGGGAGCCACAGCATTCACACGGATATTGCTCGGTCCCAGTTCCCTTGCCAGAGAAAGTGTAAGGCCGTTAACCGCAAATTTACTTGTAGGGTAAGCAACGCCTCCGGGCTGTCCGGAAATGCTGACCATAGAGCTGGTATTCAAGATACATCCGCCACCCTGCTCCTTCATGATCTTGACAACCGGCTGTATCGCATTGAAGATCGCGTTTACATTCAGCTTCATTACCTTTTCAAACTGTCCTGCTTTATATTGATCGATCTTTGTACTGTCCGATATTCCGGCATTATTGACCAGGATATCGATTCTTCCGTACTTATCCTTGATCTCCTGAATAGCCTTGTCCATCTCCTCCTCATTGGTCAGATCCGGATGAGCGCCCTCTACCGGCCAGTCCGGATTCTCAGCCTTCAGAGAAGCCAGCGCCTTCTCCACAGTCTCCTCTCTAGAGCCGAACAGTACGACCTTCGCACCATTCTCCAGATACTTTTTCACGATGGCGTATCCAATCCCTCTTGTCCCTCCGGTTACGACAGCTACCTTGTCTTTTAACATCATAGATTCCTCCTCATGATCCAAAACATTTGCACTAAGGTTATCATAATTTCACAAAAAATGGAAGCCCTTTTGTGAAACTTCAACAACAAATCTTTTTCTTGCTATCTCGTTTTAAATACTATATAATATATCCATCGAGGTGATAACATGAAAATAGATGCAAGTGATATGCTCAACAGCATTTTAGAAAGCCTTTCCCGGATCGACTATATCCATGCGGATGAGATTCCGAATATTGACCTGTATATGGACCAGGTAACTACCTTCATGGATACGCAGCTGTCCTCGACCCGGCGTTACGAGCAGGACAAGATCCTGACCAAGACCATGATCAATAACTATGCAAAGAACAACCTTCTTCCTCCGCCGGTCCGGAAGAAGTATACGAAAGAGCATGTACTAATCCTAATCTTTATTTACTATTTTAAAAATATCCTTTCCATCAAGGACATTGAAATGCTTCTACATCCTCTCACGGAAAAATATTTCCACAAGGATGGCGCCTTTAATCTTACTTCTATATATGAAGAGGTCTGTTCGATGGAAAAGGCGGATGTAGAGCCCCTCATGGAAGAGATGAAGGAGATATATACGCGTGCCATGGATTCTTTCACGGAAGCGCCTGAGGAGGACCAGGCGTATCTGCAGCTTTTCTCCTTGATCTGCAGTCTCAGCTTTGATGTGTATGTGAAGAAGATGATCATCGAAAAGTTGATTGATTCCATGCCGGAGTTAAAGTAAATGCGCAGTTTCACAGCAAATCCTTTGTTTGTTACTGCTCTCAACAGCGAACCCGGCGGAAAAAGTCTTTTTTCCTTGGGACCATTTATAAAACCGCCCTGGATTCCGACAGATTTTTCCGGATTCCAGGGCGGTTATATCGTACAGTTACAATCCTTTTATAAATCTGATGAGTCCTCCTGGTCTATCCGTGCAAATACCATGTCGTACCCGTCGTTTCCATAATTCAAAGAACGGTTTACACGGCTGATCGTCGCCGTGGAAGCCCCTGTCTTTTCCGCAATTTCCAGATAAGTCTTCTTTTCCCTCAGCATTTTCGCCACCTCAAACCGCTGTGAAAGGGATAGCAATTCGTTGATCGTGCAGATATCCTCAAAAAACGTATAGCACTCCTCTTTGTCTTTTAGACTCAATATTGCGCTAAACAAATAATCAACCGCCTCTGTTCTAATCTTCTTACTCATAAAGCCCTCTCCTTCGTTACTCCGTTACAGTTCACAGGGAAACCAGTGGCATGTAACGTTACTTCACCATGGCCAGACATACAGGATACAAATCTGTTGTTACGTCTGCAACGGCCTTTTCCATTTTAGCACACTAAACTTTTAAAGTCCATACTTCAATATATTTTTCCCGGAAATTCCTCACCAGTCTTTGATCCCCACATATAGTAATAAAGATTGAGATATCATTTTTTAGGAGGATTTATGAAAAAGCGTTTGATTGCCTTACTTCTTATTACTGCTCTCTCCGGTCTGACATTCACAGCCTGCGGTGAAAAACAGACACAAGAGACTACGGAAACAACAGAAAAGACCGAAGAGACTGCATCGTCAGCAGCCGGACCTTCGGCAGAAAAGGAAATGACCGACATCACGTTAAATGAAGTCGCCCACTCTATTTTTTACGCGCCCATGTACGTCGCAATTGAGGAAGGGTATTTTGAGGAAGAAAATATCCGGCTCGATCTGGTCTGCGGATTCGGAGCCGATAAAGTGATGACCGCCGTGCTCTCCGGTGAAGCGGATATCGGTTTCATGGGGTCGGAATCGTCCATTTATACCTATAATGAAGGGGCAAATGATTATGTAGTCAATTTTGCCCAACTCACCCAGCGGGCAGGCAATTTCCTCGTCGCACGGGAAGAGATGCCGGAATTTACGTGGAATGACTTGAAGGGGAAAACGGTTCTTGGCGGAAGAAAAGGTGGTATGCCAGAAATGGTATTCGAGTATATTCTGAAAGAGAACGGCATCGACCCGAGTTCAGACCTGGAGATCAATCAGAGCATTGACTTCGGCGCTACCGCCGCGGCATTTTCGGAAAACCAGGGGGATTTTACGGTAGAATTTGAACCAGGAGCAACTGCTCTGGAAAAGGAAGGAAAAGGCTATGTCGTGGCTTCCCTCGGCGAGGACAGCGGATACGTTCCCTACACGGCTTTCAGCGCAAAGCAGAGCTTTATGGAGGAACATCCTGAGGCGATCCAGAGTTTTGTCAATGCCCTCCAGAAAGGAATGGACTATGTACAGTCCCATTCCCCGGAAGAAATCGCCAAAGCAATCGAACCCCAGTTTCCCGAATCCGACCTGGAGACCATTACTACGATCGTGACAAGATATTATGACCAGGATACCTGGAAAGAAAATCTGATCTTTGAAAAATCCAGTTTTGAACTACTCCAGGATATTCTGGAAAGCGCTGGGGAATTAGAAAAACGTGCGCCATATGAAGAACTCGTAACAACAACTTATGCGGAGGCAGCGGCAAAATAACCTCTGCCCGGCGGAATTTTTTCCAACTGTGAGTTGCAATCTGATAAACCATTTGCATGCAATTTATTGCAATGCAAATGAGCTGTCGGATTGCAACCGCACAGCTGAATTTTTTTGATACATTCGGAGCAGTTCTGCAATCCTTCTATCCGCAGAGCTGCTCCCTTCTTTTATTCTGATTTCTTCCATATCCTGACTTCACAGAATATTATAGGTTTGTTAACAATCCGTTCAAAAATGCATCATATTTTTTCCACAACTCAAAGATATAATATAGTTGTTCGAAGATAAGAACACTTTTTCATAAACTTTTTCCCCCTTTGAGTCACAGCAATGTGGCTCTTTCCTTTTGCCCGGAAATATCAAAAAATGTCATTGTATTAACGGCTCACCCCTGAAACAGGAGTGAGCCGCAAAAATATCATATTCAGAGCTTCTTCAAACGGAAGGGACTACCTCATTCATACTCATCTTCAAAAGGATCGTCATAATCGTCCGAATCCTCATAACCATCCGAATTTCTCGACACAATTCCCAATACAAGGAAAATCAAACCGAACACCGCCCCTCCAATGGCACAGTACAGAAACATCTTATCGTCCGCGCGCTTGATGAAGGTAAATACAGCTGCCCCAAAATAAAAAACCATAGGCAGGATAAAGGCCAAAATCGTGTTGCGGTTCTGCATGATCAGTAGCATCAATCCGGCAACAAGCATACAGATTGCAAAAATAAGGAATGTGGTTCCCGTAGAAACCGTACTTCCGGATGCTATATTTTCCAATCCTGCAAAAAATCCTCCATACGCAAAGAAACCTGATGCCAGGACAGAAATGATCCCGAATATAATCCTCAGGACACGGAATCTTCCCACAACATACTCTGTCTCATCATAATCCATCTCATCTTCATCTTCGTACTCGTCTTCCAGGCTTGCCTTTGTATCCGGCCGTTTTTTTGCCGGTACAGGCTGTTCCTTTTTCACCGGCTTAACTTCCTCTTCCGTAAGCGGTCTTTTCTTCTTTACCGGCTTATAATTGGGATCCGTAGAGAGCATGTCCTCGTATCCTTTTCTAACCGCATGCTCCTTTTTCACCCGTACCTTTTCCGGAGGAATGTTCCCGTAGCGCTGTTCTTCAGATTCGGCAATGCTCTTGCGGACAGCCTTTCTCTTCGGGGAACCATCTGCCGGGTGTTCCGCCGCTGGATTTACCGGTACGCCAACCGGCCGCTTCTTTACAGGAGGCTTTCCGGAGTGAGACCTCTCTGCTGCCTTTTCCGCTGATGCTCCGGCGGAAGGCCGTTTTACGGATGAGGGCTTTGTCGCCCTGACTTTCTCACCGGAAGGTTTTTGAGTATCCGGCTTCCGAATCCTTTTCTCTGGAGACGGTGTGCCTGCCGCCGCTCTGCGGGGAGGCCTTGCATCTGCAGGAGCCGCTCCTTCTGCTGACTTGCGGGCAGCTTTTCTCTCAGAAGAAGCCTCGTCGGAAACCTTCTTGCGCGGTGACCTTCCTTCTACGCTGCTTTTTCTCTGGGCTGTTTTGCCGGAATTATCACCTTCCGCAGAAGCCTTCCCAGGTGCAGATCCGTCAGGAGTCACCTCTTCTGCCGGCGCAGGCCTGCGGGAAACCTTTCCTTCTGCGGAAGCCGTTCCCGGTGCTGTTTTGCGGGGGCTGCCCCCTTCCGAAGATGCATGCGCCGCAGCCGCTTTTTTCGGTTCTTTCTTCTCCGGCTTTACACTGACAGCAGGCGGTTCTTTCTTCTCCGGCTTTGCACTGACAGCAGGCGGCTCCTTCTTCTCCGGCTTTGCACTGACAGCAGGCGCTTTCTTCTCCGCCCCTGCTTTAGGGGACGCATCAGGAGCTGTCTCTTTGTGTTCGCCCGGATCCTTCTCAGGCTGTGCTTGCGCAGCCTCTGCCTTTTCAGCATTTGCAGTCGTATCCGGGACAGCTTTTCTGGCCCGCTGCTTGTCAAGATCCCACTGCTTCTTACAATCACGGCATACTGCATATTGATGAAAGACCGGTGCGCCCTGCTCATCGACACCAACCTGCTTCTTCTGTAACTCAACATCTTTTCCACATATCGGACATTTCATGATGTGCATTTCCTCTCTTTTGTATTCACCAATTCAAAGAATTAAAACATCTGCATT
>Ga0137306_103708_pt1 | contig 11078 bp, 6 predicted proteins | sample Inofroosms_March_FD_97187 | JGI IMG/M metagenome (GOLD analysis project Ga0137306, IMG submission 97187) | Mouse cecal microbial communities from Vienna, Austria - N-Acetylneuraminic and N-Acetylglucosamine D2O microcosms_March | ecosystem: Host-associated > Mammals > Digestive system > Large... | reverse complement strand
TGGAATGATTTGATATATCAGACAGCATTTGGCACAGATAATAATTTAAGCGTATCAGGTCGTGCAGCATCTTGGCTTCCTTTCCGAGTATCGGCAGGGGCATATTATCAAGATGGTATTTTGAAAACGGATAAAGCAAAGCGTTTTACAGGCAATCTCAACCTTACGCCATCATTCTTTAGGGATGAACTTAGATTTCAATTCAGCCTAAAGGGTACATATTCCAAAAATCGTTTTGCAGATACAGATGCAATCTGGGGCGGAGCGACATTAAACCCGACAATTCCTGTATATTCCGGCAATGATTCTTTTGGTGGATATAATGAAGCTGTAGATGCAAACGGAATCCCTGTAACAGGAGCACTTGCCAATGCACTTGGACGTCTAAATCAATATAAATCTACCTCTGATGTGTATCGTGTCATCGGCAATATTGATGTTGATTGGAGCATCCGATGGGTCAAAGGACTTAGACTTCATGCAACAGGCGGATACGATTGGTCTAAAGGAGAGGGTACTATTGTAGTTCCTAAGGAAGCTGTTTCTTATTATACAACAGGTGGTCGTAATTATACTTACGGACCTCAAAAAAACTATAATAAGTTATTGACCATATATGCAAATTATAATCGGGATTTTAATGCAATAAATTCAAATATCGACATAACCTTTGGATATGATTATCAGTATTGGAAATATACCACACCTTTTTATGCAGTACTGAATGCCGATGGTGTGCAACAATCAACATCTTCAGCCACAGATCAGAGACATTCTTTGATTTCCTACTACGGTCGTTTGAACTATACCTTTATGAACCGTTATCTCTTGACGGCGACAGTCCGCCGTGACGGTTCATCCCGATTCTCTAAAGACAATCGTTGGGGTACGTTCCCGTCAGTAGCTCTTGCATGGCGCGTTTCTCAGGAAAATTTCTTTGAGCCTTTGCGTGGTTGGATAAACGATCTCAAACTTCGTGCATCATACGGTGTGACCGGACAACAGGATGGTATCACCAATTATGGATATATTCCGGTTTATACCCCCGGTCTTGACGGGGCGCAGTACCTTTTCGGAGGGAATCCGGTCTATACTTATCGTCCCGAAGCATATAACCCGGATTTGAAATGGGAGACAACAAAATCATGGAACTATGGTATTGACTTGGCTTTGTTGGAAAACCGGTTCACATTCTCGGCAGATTTCTATACCCGTAAGACAGAAAACCTGCTTGCTACTGTACCAGTTCCGGCAGGCACAAATTTTGACAAGCTGATGCTTGAAAATGTGGGTAATGTTGATTCAAAAGGTCTTGAACTTGCACTTACTGCACATTTAATTGACAATAAGGATTGGTCGTGGAATGTTACTGCTAATGCCGCATGGCAACGTGTTCGTATCAAAAACTTAACACTTACACCGGGAGCACCAAGTCCCGATACCGAGGTGGGTCCTTGGATTGACGCTTACCAGATGCAGGTATTCTCTACGAATTATGCGCCTTATTCGTTCTATCTTTATAAGCAGCTTTATGATCAAGAGACCGGACGGCCAATTGAAGGTTTGTATGCAGATCTTGATGGAGACGGACAGATAACAAACAATGACCGCTATCATTGTCATTCCCCTGCCCCTGATTGGATTCTCGGTTTGTCAACGAGCCTGCGTTATAAGAAATGGACTCTTTCCACTTCCCTGCGCGCTAATCTTGGTGGATATATTTTTAATGGAATGGCTATGAATACCGGTGCATGGGAGACCATGAGCTATAATGATTATCAGTTAAACAACCTGAATCGGAGTTTTCTTGACACCAGATTCCAGCGCCGTCAGTTCCTAAGCGATTATTATCTTGAAAACGCATCATTCCTCAAAATGGATAACCTTCAGTTGATGTATGATTTTGGACAAGTTTATAAGAGTTTGAATCTCCATGTCTCGGCAATGGTTCAAAATGTATTCACTTTAACCAAATACAAGGGCGTTGATCCTGAAACCGGCAATGGCGTTGATACGGCTGTCTATCCTCGCCCCCGGACATATTCAGTAACATTCGGCCTCAATTTCTAAAAGTACGACAATGAAAAAATTAAATATATTATTCGGCTTTTTGCTGGGACTTGGACTGCTGCTGGGTAGTTGTACTGGCGACCTCGACCAAATGCCAGTAACAGAAACCACATCAAACGATGTGTATTCACAGCCTGAGAACTACAAGAAGGTTCTCGCAAAAATATATGCCTCTTATGTCCTTGCCGGTCAAGGTCAAGGTGGTGACAATGGAGACCTTACAACAATCAACGGACAGGATTTTTCCCGTGGATATTTCAACCTTCAGGAGGCCGCTACTGATGAAGTTGCAAACACATGGTTGTCGGGCAACAATCTCGTTGATTTGACCTACATAAATTGGAGTTCAAAAGACTCATGGGTATCGGACTCTTATTATTGGTTGTTCTTCAACATCACCCTTTGCAATGAGTTCCTACGTAACTGTTCAGATGGCGCAATTGCAAACTTTTCCCCAACCGAACAAAGTGAGATACGTGCTTATCGCTCTGAAGCCCGCTTCATGAGAGCATTTAGCTATTGGATGGTACTCGATCTTTATCGGAAAGGTCCGCAAGTCGATGAGAATACACCAGTGACCGGCTTCATCCCCGAAGCTTATGATGGAGTCGGATTATTTGACTTCATTGAAAACGAACTTAAATCTCTTGTTGCTGAAGGATCTGATGCCTCACTGCCGGATACTAATGAATATGGGAGAGCCAGTAAACCCACAGCATGGGCACTGCTTGCAAGGCTTTACCTTAACAGTGCTGTGTATCGTGGAAGCGTTGATACGAAATATTATACCGAGTGTATAACCGCATGTCGTAAAGTGATTTCTAATCCTTCCTTTCATCTTGAGCCGGATTATGCAAAACTTTTCAATGCCGACAATCACAAACGCACACATGAAATTCTATTTGCAATGGTATGTGACGCAACGACTTCTGTCACATGGGGAGGTGGAACTTATCTCGTGTGTGGTTCATGTGGAAACTCAAGTTCACAAGATCCGGCAAAATACGGTCTGACAAATGGTTGGGGCATGTTCCGTGCCCGTGGTGAAATAGTCGAAAAGTTCGGCGATGTATCCAATACTCTTGATAGCCGTGCTATGTTCTATACGGACGGACAGGAACAATACTTCTCTGGGCCAATAGACAATCAGTCGGAAGGATATTTCTTTGAGAAATTCTCAAATCTTACCGACGACTGCGTTGCTGCATCAAACTCGGCAGCTACTGGCTGTTCTACCGATTACCCGTTGATTCGTCTTGCCGACGTGTATCTTATGGCTGCAGAGGCTTTGCTCCGTGGTGGTTCGGGAATTTCCCGTGGTGAAGCACTTAATCTGGTGAATCAAGTTCGTCTCCGCGCATATAATAATGATGAAAGTGGGAAAATATCTGATGCTGACCTCACTTTGGACTTTATTCTTGATGAACGTGGCCGAGAACTATATCTTGAATCAATCCGCCGGACAGACCTTGTACGTTTCGGAAAATTCACATCTGATTCCTATATATGGCAGTGGAAAGGTGGTGTTTTGGATGGCCGCTCAGTTAATGAGCGTTACAATATCTACCCAATTCCGGACACTGACCTTACAGCCAATCCCAATCTGTCAAACCCGCTTTATTGATAACCAACTATGAATTTAAAAAATATATTAAAAGCATCACTGCTGTCAGGTATCACAGCACTTGGCTTTGCCTCGTGTGACAGTGATATCGATCCGGTGTATGTCCTGCCTTCCGAAGATACGACCTTGGGAGGAGCGACAGGTGATATCATACTGACACCTGATAACCCACAGGCTCTTGCCATGACCATTTACTGGAGTGGAGATGGACAACTTGCCTTGAGCGATACACTCCTTCAAGCACCTGTAAATGCAGCGGAGGAAACAATCCAACTCTCCAAAGATGAACAATTCACAGGCACGATAGATTTGAGCGTGGAAAAAGGTGTCCGTTCCCGCCAATTCTTGTGCGAGGAACTTAATTCTCTTCTTGGACGTCTCGGCTATACAGCCGATGAAAAAGCCCCTCTCTATATTCGCATCCGTTCCGTGCTTTCTGCGAACATGGCTCCGACTTATTCCTCGGTTTTGAAGGCAATGGTTCAATCTTATCGAATTCATTTAATTCTTGGCACGGTGCTTGATAAAGACAGGAATGAGACTGCGATGCAACTTGCATCACCTGATGAGAATGGAATATATCAAGGATTTATGGGCGTAAATGGCTGGACTAATTGGTGGTTCCGAGAAGCTAATAATGTCCTGTGGGGCAATCTTGGCAAGGAAGGCATGACATTCCATGCTTCCTCTGCTGATGACCATTGGAATTTCTGGTTCCCCGATCCATCCGGATGTTATTTTACGACTGTTAACACTGTTGAAAGCTGGTGGAGTGCGCTTCATATCGACAATCTGAGTGTTGCGGGTGATCTAACCGGAGAAATGACATACAATCAGAGAAATAATCAGTGGACTCTACCAATTAGTTTACCCTCTGCATCAACGGTTTCAATCACTGTAACCGGACATGGCCGCCTCTACAACAAAGAGACAACCGATATGGGACCTGCCGTGGAAAAGAACGTTGCTTTCAGTGGTAACAGCCGGAATCTTGTTTTCGGGGAAAATGGTTCTACAATAACTTTGAATCTGCCAGCCGGAGAAACTAATCTATTGCTTGACCTGTCAAATCCATTGGAGCTGACAATCGCCGCAGGCGATATTCCGGATGAACCCACTCCTGAAACAGAACCTTACTTGTATTTTTCCGGAGTCGTGGATTGGAATGGCTTTGATGACTACATATCCCTATACGATGAATCAGCCAAGTGCTATGGAGGTGCCCACTGGATTGCTTCAGAATGGGGTTATCGGGCATATCCCAAGGCTGAATGGGATGTAGCATACAAGGGCGCGGATGGTGCAACTCCTCTTGCTGGAAATCTGGTTCTTGCCGAGTCTGGCAATGACGGAAACATCCCTCAACCTGAAAACGGACTATATGTTATGGATTTCAATATGTCAGCGTTGACATATACTCTTACTCCAGTCAATACAGTTTCTTTTACTGGATTGAATGACGATTGGAGCGAGCATCCAATGGAACAGTCTAATGACAATCCGGAGGTGTTTACCGGTGAATTTATTAAAACTGCCAATACTCCGTGGGGCGTAAAAGTTCTGATAAATGGAGATTGGGGGCTGTTCTTCGGTGGTGGAGATGGTAAATTAAAACTCGGTCATTCTGATGCCACTACCGGATTTGATGGAGACAACGACTTGACCATTGGAGAGACTTATATCCTGACTGTGGATCTTGGCAAACAAACGTATTCTTATTCGCTAAAATAAAAAGAAATCAATGAAAATGACAACAATAATTTCCGCTTTGGCATTTGCAGCCTCAGTATTTTGTGGCGCATGTTCAGTAGACGGACCTGTCACAAATCCAAGACAGGACAATCCTTCAGCAATAGAGAAAGAAGTGGGCTTCGCTCGTGGTGCTGATGTAAGCTGGCTTACTCAGATGGAATCGGAGGGGCGTAAATTCTATACTCCCGGAGAAGACCGACAAGAAATGGAGTGTATGCAGCTTCTACGTGATCATTGTGGAGTAAATTCCATACGTCTGCGAGTATGGGTTAATCCGAAAGATGGATGGAACAATGTCGATGACGTGGTTCTCAAAGCCCGTAGAGCTGAAAATCTCGGACTTCGTACAATGATCGACTTCCATTTCTCCGACACATGGGCAGATCCCGGACATCAGGAAATGCCCGAAGCATGGAAAGAACTTTCTTTCGATAACCTAAAAAGCGCTGTTGCAAACCATGTGAATGAAACATTGACCGCCTTGAAAAATGCCGGTGTCACCCCCGAATGGGTACAGGTCGGAAACGAAACAACCCCTGGCATGATGCTACCGGTTGGCTCTGTTGACAATCCTGTTCAGTTGACACAACTTAACAATGCCGGTTATGATGCAGTTAAGGCAGTTTTCCCCGAAGCGAAAGTCATTGTTCATCTTGATGGTGGAAACAATCAATTGGCATACGACCGTATGTTTGACATACTTGAAAACAATGGTGGTAAATATGATATGATTGGAATGTCGCTATATCCCTATTGGGCGGAACAACAAGGCGAAACCGGCGGCTGGCAGAAAGTAGCGGATGATTGTATTGTAAACATTAATCATCTCAAACAGAAATATAATAAGCCGGTGATGATTTGCGAAATTGGTATGCCATACGATCAGGGAGAACTCTGCAAGCAGTTAATCACCAAGATGATGGGTACAGACATTGAGGGAATTTTCTATTGGGAACCGCAGGCACCCAATGGTTACAATGACGGCTACAACCTCGGATGTTTCGACAATGACGCTCCCACTGTTGCTCTTGATGCTTTTAAGAACAAATGAAAGGTTATATGAACTCTCGACACTTGATTATATTAATGGCTCTTTCGGGAGCCATTAATATAAATGCCCAACGAACAGTACAGACATTAAAAAACGGGTGGGAATTTTGCCGTGGAGATTCCTTTAACGAGTCTGTATCGCAAAAAGTCACTGTCCCTCATGACTGGGCTATTTACGGCCCGTTTGATAGGAAGCACGATTTGCAGGTTGTCGCTGTTGAACAGAATGGTGAAGCTGAGGCGACTGAAAAGACAGGACGAACCGGTGGACTTCCATTCATCGGCAAAGGCATATACCGTACCGTTTTTGAAGTCCCTGATACTACAAGTCGAACCATTACTCTTGTCTTTGACGGAGTTATGAGCAATGCCGATGTGACATTGAATGGTAAAAAGGTCATTTCTTGGCCATACGGATACAATTCGTTCTATGCCGTTGTCGATGGTATTGCAGTTCCCGGAGAAAACCATCTTGAGGTTGCCTGTGAGAACAAAGACGGGCAGTCTCGCTGGTATCCCGGAGCGGGTATTTATCGCAATGTCCATGTTGTGAATACCGATAAAATCCATATTCCGACTTGGGGAACTTTTGTGACTACTCCTGTGGTTACAAAGGAATATGCTTCAATTTCTTTGACTATGGATATTGAGGGGACGTATAATCGCCAAAATATCAGAGTGGAAACTGTTATCCTTAATCCACAAGGAAAAGAAGTTGCTAAAGCATCGAATGTTTTTTGTGCCAGAGGACAGGAGTTTACACAAAATTTCCTTGTGAACGATCCTGATTTATGGAGTCCACGCAACCCGGAGTTATATACCGCAAAAACCACACTATCTGTTGATGGAAAGGACGTTGATGAATATGAGACACGATTCGGAATACGCTCACTCGCTTACGTTCCTGAAAAAGGATTTTTCCTTAATGGAGAACCCATAAAATTCAAGGGCGTGTGCAATCATCATGATCTCGGTCCATTAGGGGCTGCCGTAAATAAATCGGCATTGCGTCATCAGTTGGACTTGCTCAAAGACATGGGAGTCAATGCCATTCGTACTTCGCATAATATGCCGGCACCGGAACTTGTAGAACTTTGTGATGAAATGGGATTAATGATGATGGTAGAACCATTTGATGATTGGGGATTCCGTCCCAAATCACCCAACGGTTACGGAGCAGTGTTTAATGAATGGGCGGATAAAGATGTATCAAACATGGTACGCCATTATAGAAACAATCCCTCGGTAGTAATGTGGTCTATCGGAAATGAAGTTCCGAGTCAATGGGGAGAACCGGGCATAAATGAACTTATGAGACTACGGAATACTGTAAGACAGCTTGACCCTACACGCCCTATTACCTGCGGAATGGATCAAGTGGGAGAAGGCGCGGTTATTGACAATGGTTTTGCTGCTGCTCTCGATATTCCTGGATTCAATTATAAACCTCAATTATATGATAAATTTTACGAGAAACTTCCCAATCGGTTGATTCTCGGCTCGGAGACAGCTTCAACTGTTTCTTCGAGAGGTCAGTATTTCTTCCCGATTGAATTTAAGGATCATAATGTGGTGCTTCATGAAGGTAATCAGTCTAATAGTTATGACAACGAAAGCTGCTCTTGGTCAAATACCCCGGATCTTGATTTCGCAAGGGATGATGATCACGACTGGTGTATCGGTCAATTCGTATGGACAGGATTTGACTATCTTGGAGAACCATCGCCTTATGATACAGATGCGTGGCCCAGCCATAGCTCTGTGTTCGGCATCATTGACCTTGCCTCGCTTCCGAAAGACCGCTATTATCTCTATCGGTCCAAATGGAATGATGAATCTCCAACGCTCCACATACTTCCGCATTGGAACTGGAAGGGCCGTGAAGATGAGATTACTCCCGTGTTTGTCTATACATCATATCCGAAAGCCGAACTGTTTATCAACGGTAAAAGTCAAGGGATGAGAGAAAAAAACGATTCTACCGTCTATAATCGTTATCGTCTTATGTGGATGGACACTCGATATGAACCGGGCGAAGTTAGAGTAGTGGCTTATGATAACGACGGACATGCTGTTGCTGAAAAAACAATAAAAACAGCAGGTAAACCACATCATTTAGTAGCCATACCGAATCGTACATCCCTCACAGCCAATGGTGAAGATTTGTCATATATTACAATTCAAGTAGCCGATAAGGACGGTAATATAATTCCGACTGACAACCGGAGAGTAAAATTCAAAGTCAGTGGAGCAGGAACATTTGAAGCTACCGCAAATGGTGACCCAACGTCGCTTCTTCCATTCCAAAATCCAGAGATGGATTTGTACAGCGGTGCAGCAACTGCGATAGTTAGAAGTTCCAATAGCGAAGGAACCTTAATATTTACGGCATCAGCTCCCGGAGTAAAACCCGTAACGACAACAATAGAGGTAAAATAGGTTCAGAATTGGTAAAAAAGATTGTTTTAGGCTGATTTTTTTATCGGAGCAGTCGAAATTCAGCTCCGATCTAAGGCAGAGCAAGTCATCCCCGATGTTGCCGACACGCTAATCAAGTCAGGCGAAGCGACGATAAACTTCGGGCTTTATGGATGTCTGACACAGATAATAGTGTACAACAATATCTCATAATACCCGTTTATTTTTTCCAACGTTTCAGATGGGGAAAGAACTGACGCATCTGTTCTTTTGCCTGCTCGGGTGTAAAGTTTAGTCCGGTGTGCTTGTTCATTTCGTCAGTGAATTGGGCGCAGTGGTCAATCATCTGCTCCATCGTACAATCAGCCGGGCCAACGAATGCCCCATCTTTGTAACAATACATGCAGTAGTCTTCATTTAGAGTGCCATCGGCGTTTGTACCATAAATCTCAGTAGTCATCGGCATACCGCAACTTTGACAAAATTTTTGTTCCATATCGTTTTCCTTTCTTGCCCATCAGTCCAATAGGGCAGGTTATTAAATACAGAAGCGTGGACTACCTATGTCAATCTAACTTAATGGCCCTGAGAAAGCCTATGATGCAGATATAACGATAGCAGCCCACGCTGTATGCGTGATAACCACTATGCTATCTCTTGCATCAAATTTGAAAGGCTCTCAGGTTTTCAAGTTACAAGATGAGCATAACGCTTCTTCTTTTTTCTTATGTCTTGGAAAAAGTTGCCGCTATCCGAATGCAAAATTAGTTATTTTATTGATATATTGCATTATATATAACGAAATTATAGCTTGAATCCTCTACTTTTTCTTGGTTCTTCCGTTGATTGTCGTAAACCTTGCCGAAGTTTCTCCCATTGCTCCTTGAACCATTCGCCTATCGGTTGCCTGTTTACGGTCAGCACCAGTTGTCAAACATAGAAACGGCAACTACTGCCTCTGCGTGGCACTGACAGACGGCTATATGCCTTTGATTGAATTAACTCCGGAGTAGGAAGCCACGTTCCGTTCTCGCCATGCCGATGAACAGACCCGACAGAATTTCCTGATGTTAATAGCCATGCTACATCTTACTCGAAGGGATGCCGAGGACTTGTATATTAGTAAATTAAACCGTTTCAAAAATTATATTATAGCGAAATGTATGCTCCTTGCATGAAGGATTTACGGGGCAAAAGTAGTTGAAGGTGATACCTTTGTATGGTAAATGACGGCTCCATTACCAGAGGTCAATTACCAACATAATAATCTACGAGTTAACCCAATCGAAAATGAATCGTACAATTAACATGATTGGCACGGTTATAACGATAGCTATTATGAATTATTCGTCATGTGTGTCTTGCTTCGATCTTAACTTGTCGTTAAAATAGGAAATATTTACGCGATATACAATAATGGCTACCAACACAACAAATATTAGCGCAAATAATCCGGCACAACCGCGCATAAATAATATAGCGGTCGTATTATTATAATCGACAAAGCCAAAAGCCATCGTCAACAAAAGTATTATAGAAATACCGATAGAAATCAGTGCTACATATTTTAGTCGAGTATTAGTTTTCTCTCGATAATACTTTTCTCGCTCTTGTTGAAATCTGTCCCTCTTTTCAAAGTAATTAGCCATAACTCAAAATATTAGTTGGTTTATTAGTAGATGACAAAAATTAAATTTATGCTGTTAAACACTTAATTTTTCAGTCGATTAAATTTGCAAAAGTCCCTGAAAATTAGTAATTTAAAGGAAAAGTTTGGACGCTTTTTCTCATGAAAACTACTAATTTCAAGGACTCGGTCAAAGTTAACCAAATCCTCCCGATTATGCAAGAGCACTTTGGTCAAAGTATGAATTTGGCACGCATAAAACTCATGGCGTTGCTGCTCCATGCACTCTGTGTGGTGCAGACTGTCAGCCTCCACAAACTGGCTGATGCGATGCCTACGGCTGTAGACAAGGATTCCAACCTCAGACGGCTCCAAAGATTCTTTGCCAAGTATGTACTTGACCTTGACATCATAGCCCGTATGATTTTCTCGCTGCTTCCTGTCAAGACCGGTCTTGTGCTGAGCATGGACCGGACCAACTGGAAGTTCGGGGAGTTCAATATAAACATCCTTATGTTGGGCATAACCTATAAAGGG
>Ga0137306_102400_pt1 | contig 11085 bp, 12 predicted proteins | sample Inofroosms_March_FD_97187 | JGI IMG/M metagenome (GOLD analysis project Ga0137306, IMG submission 97187) | Mouse cecal microbial communities from Vienna, Austria - N-Acetylneuraminic and N-Acetylglucosamine D2O microcosms_March | ecosystem: Host-associated > Mammals > Digestive system > Large... | reverse complement strand
CATTCGCGTAAACACCGGGGTGAAGCGCATCGAAGTCAATGACGATGGCGATTACATCACCCTGAGCCTGAGCGACAACGACTTTCTCAACCGGTTTTTCGCCCTGTATGAAAATTCACAGAAGATGGCGAATGAGTTCTCTTCCAGCGAGGCGCAGATCAGGGAGAAATACCAAGGGGACGCAGAAACCAGCGCGGCTTGCTTGCGGGAAGTGCTCTCCATCTATACGGAGGCCGGAAAGAACATGATGTCTGAGGTTGACAATCTCTTTGGCGCGGGCACCTGCCAAAAGGTGTTCGGAGACATCACGCCCAGTTTTGAGCTTTACTATGATTTCTTCGAGCAGCTCACCCCGTACTTGCAGGAGTTTGCGAAGGAGAAGACCCAGCGCATGAGCAAGTACAGCGCCGCCCGCACCGGCAATGTATAACGCCATGCTGGACCGCCTGCCGGAGGACTACTGCGGCTGGCTCATCCGCACGGACTACCGGATCGGGGTGCAGATTCAACTCTGCATCTCCGACCCGGAGCTCAGCGACAGCGAGAAGACCGGCACGGCGCTGTCCCTCCTGTACGGCAACGGCATCCCCGATCTCCAGACCGCTCTGGAGGGCCTTTCCTGGTTCATGTCCTGCGGAAACGCCCCTGCCGCGTCCGGGGGAGACGATGAGCCGGAGGTGTTTTCCTTTGAATACGATTCTGCCCGCATCGTCTCCGCGTTTCGGAAGGTGTTCGGCATCGATATCAGCCGGTCAAAGCTCCACTGGTTCGAGTTTATGCCCATGCTGGGGGATTTGACGGATACGGCGTTTACAAACATCATCAACATTCGGACCACTTCGGCCTCTGAGGTTTCTTCACAAAAGCGGGCGGAATTTATGCGCATGAAAAAGCGCTTTGCGCTCCCGAACCAGTACACCCAGGAGGAGCTGGAGACCATCAACGGCATCCTGGAGAAGGTGCGCGGTCCGGCTACATGACCACCGGAGGAGGTGAAATCATCCAATGTTCGGATATGACGGTTCTGTCCGTATCAAGGCTGACCTGAACCACTCCGATTTCGACCGGGGCATTGCCCACATGACCAAATCGGTCAACAACTTTGGCGGGACCCTGAAAAAGGTTGCCGGTATCATCGGCACAGTGTTCGGCGTGGCGGCTCTGGTAAACTTTGGCAAGCAGGCTGTCAAGCTTGCCTCCGATATCCAGGAGGTCCAGAACGTCATTGATGTGACGTTCGGGAGCGGGGCGGCCAAAATCGAAGAATTTGCCCAGTCCGCCGCTGAGGCGTTCGGTCTGTCGGAGCTGTCCGCAAAGCAGTACGCCGGAACAATGGGGGCGATGCTCAAATCCTCCGGACTTGCCACCAGCGCGGCGCAGGATATGTCCATCGCGCTGTCCGGCTTGGCGGGGGACCTGGCATCGTTCTACAACCTGAACACCGATGAGGCGTTTGAGAAGATACGCTCCGGCATCAGCGGCGAGACGGAACCTCTGAAACAGCTCGGCATCAACATGAGCGTGGCGAACCTGGAAGCCTACGCGCTCTCGAAGGGCATCACGAAGAGCTATAAGTCCATGTCCCAGGCGGAACAGGTGCTCCTTCGCTACAACTATCTGCTGAGCGTGACCACGGACGCCCAGGGGGATTTCGCCCGGACCTCCGGGAGCTTTGCCAACCAGATCCGTATCCTCCAACTCAATTTTGACCAACTGAAGATTGCCGTGGGCAACGCGCTGATCCCAATTGCTCAGGCGGTCTTGCCGGGGATCAATGCCATTATCGCGGCGCTCACAAAACTCGCCAGGGTTTTCGCAAAAGTGACCAACCTTCTGTTTGGCAGGAATACAGAGGTCAAAACGGAGACCGGCGTCGCTTCGTCCGCGAGTTCTGCCGCAACAGCAACGGACAAACTGACGGAATCCACGGAGAACGCCGGGAGCGCGGCAAAAAAGGCGGCAAAGGACATGAAGGGCGTCCAGGCCGGATTTGACGAGCTCAATATCCTTGCAGGGAAAGCGGCCTCCAGCCTGGGAGACGCCGCAGGAGGGCTGGACCTCAGCAACACAGATGTGGAGCTTCCCGATGTGGACACAGAGGGAGAGATATTCAGTGATGTGGAGATCTCCCCGAAGCTCAAGGAGGACATAGAAGCCCTGCGGGACGCCCTGGACCGTATCTGGGACGTGTTCAAAAAATCCTGGGAGCTCAATGGGCCGGAGGTCATAGACGCCGCCAAAAGGGCTTTAGAATCCATCTATGAACTGCTCAAGGCCATTGGACGGGCCTTTACGGAGGCGTGGACCGGCGGCGCGGGGCTGGAGTTCTTAAATGCAGTCTGGGATTTCCTGGAGATGATCCTGAACGTTATCGCAGATATCGCGGACGCCTGGAAGACGGCATTTGACAACGTCGGGACGGAATTTTTTGAATCGATCCTCTTCATGTTCACGGAGATCCTGAAACTGCTGACCAGCATCGGGGAGGCGTTCCGGGAGGCGTGGAACGACGGTTCCGGCGTGGAAATCTGTGAGACCATCCTCAAGATTTTCACCAACATCTATAACACCATCGGGACCATCGCCATGAAGCTCCGGGAGGCATGGGAGGCAAACGGGAACGGCGTCGCCATCTGGAACGCGATCCTGGACATCGTGCAGACAGTCCTCAGCTTCATAGAACGGCTTACGGCGTCAACGCTGGAGTGGGCGAAGGGGCTCAATTTCGAGCCGCTTATGGCTGCGTTCCGGGGCCTGCTGGAGGCTATCGAGCCCCTTGTGGCCGTGATAACAGACGGATTGGCATATGCCTATGAAAATGTGCTCCTGCCGTTCGGAAAATGGTTCTTGGAGGAGCTTGCCCCTGTTGGGATAGAATTGGTCACTGCGGCTATCGAAGCACTTACCGCAGTCCTGGAGGCAATCAAGCCCCTTGCAGAATGGCTGTGGGAGAACTTTTTACAGCCGATTTCAGAGTGGACCGGCGGTGTGATTGTCACTGTTCTGGAGGCCATCGCTGACGGCTTGCACGACATTGCATCCGTCATCAACGGGGAGCTCTCTCTTACCGATTTTATTGCGCAGCTCACACCGCTGCAGACCCTTCTTCTGGGGATCGCTTCCGCTCTGGTCGCGGTCAAGGTGGCAGCCGCCGGTATGGCTCTGGTGGAAACGATCAGAAAAATTGTTGAATATCTGACGAAATTGGACCTTCTTGATGCTCCGGGGATCATCGGGAAATTGGCACAGGTCTTCACGATTGCAAGCTCCTCAGCCTATACCTTTTCGGATGCAATGCAAATGGTGTTTGGACCTGGTTCTATCCTCGCAGGCATTGGCGCACTCGTTGGCGGCGCTGTAACAGCAATCACCAATTTTATTTCCATGCTGAAAAACGGATTCAGTTGGGCAAATGAAGCGCTCATGCTTCTTGGCATTGCGATTTCCGCAGTTGGCGCAATTATCCTGGGCGCTCCCGCTCTTGTCGCAGGCGTGATTGCAGGAATTGTTGCGGCTGTAGCGACTATGGTCGTTGTGCTCAAAGATAATTGGGAGGAGGTCAAAAAGGCCGGAGCAGAGGCGTGGGAGAAAATCAAGGAGGCATGGAACGCGGCGGGAGAGTGGTTCAGTAAGAATGTGGCAGAGCCCATCGCGAAATTCTTCAAGGACGCATGGGAAAATGTCAAGCAATTTGCCGCAGATGCCTGGGAAGCTGTCCAAGATGCTTGGGATTCTGCAAGCGAGTGGTTCAACACCAACGTCGTTGAGCCCGTAGCCGAATTTTTCTCCGGCCTCTGGGAGGACGTCCAGCAGTTGGCCTCCGACGCCTGGGACGGCATTGTCTCCGTCTGGGAGACGGTTTCCGGGTGGTTCGATGAAAACATCATCCAACCCGTGGCGGAGTTTTTCGGCGACCTGTGGGACGGCATCAAGGAAGGGGCAAGCGAACTTTGGGACAACGTGGTCTCCATCTGGGAGAAAGCCGGAGACTGGTTCAAAACCAATGTGGCGGACCCCATCGGCGCGGCCTTTGAGGCTGTCGGAGAATTCATCAAGGGTGTTTTCAACGGCATCATCGGCACGGTCGAGGGCATGATAAACGGCGTGATCAAGGGCATCAACTGGCTCATTGAACAGCTCAACAAGATCAAGATCGACATCCCGGAGGGCGTACCGCTGGTTGGCGGGACGAAATTCGGCATCAACATCCAGAAGGTGTCCGACGTGAAGCTCCCCCGCCTCGCCAACGGCGCGGTGATCCCGCCAAACCAGCAGTTTGCGGCGGTCCTGGGCGACCAGCGCAGCGGCATGAACTTTGAAGCGCCGGCGGGCCTTGTCCGGCAGATGGTCACAGAGGGGATTCAGGCGGCAATGGCCCAGGGCGGCGGCTTTGGGCGCGGCGGCAACATGACCGTTGTCCTGGAAGTGGACAAGCGGGAGTGGGGCCGGGCAACGGTCAAATTCGGCGGCGCTGAATATCAGCGCATCGGAACAAAACTGGTGGAGGCACGCACATGAGCACAAGTGTATTTGCCGTAGACGGCGTGGAATATCCCGGTGTGTTTGTAAAATCCCCCCTCCGCAGGTCCTTCAACGTCCTGGACGGAGAGAACGCGGGCCGGACGATGGACGGCAAAATGCAGAGGGATATCATCGGTACATATTACACGTACCACATGGACCTCGATATGAGCAACAGCGACCCGGACGAATATGACGCCCTGTTTGAAGCGCTGTCCGCTCCCGTGGACAGCCACCAGATTACCGTGCCCTACGGACAGTCTTCGATCACCTACGAGGCATATGTGGCGAACGGGGAGGATGAGCTGGAGCGCATTCACCGGGACGGCTCCAGAAAGTGGAACAACCTGTCCATCAACTTCGTGGCGATGGACCCCAATAGGAGGGCGTCATGAGTGTCCGCATCATCTACCAGGACATCGCCACGGGCGCGGACGAGGATGCGGCGGTCACCACCCCGGACGCCTCCGGGTTTTCGGACGTGTCGCTCCTGCCCTTCGGCGGGGGCGGGGCCCCGATAGCCGTCCTGGAGCCCTTCAGTTGGCTCCTGGACGGCACCCGGGAGGTGCTGGAGGACCAGCCCATACCCTTCTGGTCCACGGCCCAGAGCGACATCAACGGCGTATTCGAGGCCCCGCCGGAGATCACCTTCGAGTTTGATGAGCGCTACACCGCGCCGGGGCTGTTCCTGACCTTCGCGCCGGAGGTTGGGGAGTACTGCCGGAGCGTGACGGCCTCCTGGTACCGGGGGATCACCCTCTTGGCTACGGCGGAGTTTGAGCCGGACGGTCCGGAGTACTTCTGCCCCACGACCGTGGAATCCTTCGACAAGGTGGTCCTGCGGCTGAACGCCACCAACTACCCCTACCGCTATGCCAAGCTCCGGCATGTGGCGTTCGGCGTGTCCAGACAGTTCCTGAGAGACGAACTGAGGGACGTGCGCGTGGTGGAGGAGGTCAGCATCCTCTCTTCGGAGGTGTCAGTGAACACCCTGGACTTCACCCTGGACAGCAAGTCCGACGTGGAGTATATGTTCCAGTTCAAGCAGCCGGTGTCTGCCTTCAACGGGGAGCAGCTAATCGGCGTCTTCTACATCAGCGATTCCACCCACCGGGCCCGGGGGCTCTACGACGTGTCCTGCATCGACGCCATAGGCGTCCTGGATGAGGACCCATTCCCGGCGGGGATGTACAGCGAGTACCCGGCGGGGGCGCTGCTGGAGGAGATCATCGGCGGGCACTTCGAGCTGGAGCTGGACCCGGTCCTCGCCAATATGCCCATCACCGGGTATATGCCCCCCTGCACCCGGCGGGAGGCCATGCAGCAGGTGGCCTTTGCCCTGCGGGCGATGGTGGACACCAGCGGCACGGAGAAGATACGCTTCTACCGGGACCGGCAGGACCTGCCCCGGCGCATCCCGGCGGGACGGGTGTACAGCGGCGGCACCGTGGACACCTCCGCCATTGTGACGGCGGTGCAGGTGACCTCCCACAGCTACAGCACCTCCGGCGAGGGGAGCGACACCGTGGAGGTGGACGGCGTGACGTACTACCACACCACGTCCGTTGTGACCATCAACAAAACCAACGTCACGGCCAACGACAAGCAGAACGTGGTGGAGGTCAAGGATGCCACGCTGGTCAGCCCCATGAACGCCCCGGCTGTGGCCCAGCACCTCTACGACTATTACACCAAGCGGCAGACCCAGTGGGTACGGATCGTGATGGACGGGGAGAAGCCCGGGGACCATGTGGCCGCCCCCACGCCGTGGGGCACCACCGTGGACGGGTATATCACCTCCATGAGCATCGTCCTGAGCGGCATCGCGGCGGCGGACTGCGAGATCGTGGGCGTGGACGTTCGGCGCGTGGGGGAGACCGAGGGCATCGTCAGCGGTGAATTTGACTGCGGGGAGGTATAGCAGATGCAGAGCTTCAGGGACTTTCTCATAACGGATAGGACGGCGGCGGACGTGGAGCGGGTAAAGGCCCTTGCGGCCCTCTTTGACCGCTACACCGGGCGCTTCCAGGGCACTCCGGCACAGTACCAGGAGCTCATGGACGGGCCCAAAGGGGCCTATACCTGGGTGGACCTGAACCGTGTGACCAGGGGATACGCCTATGTGGCGGCGCGCCTCGCGGCGGACGGGTACCGGCTGGAGCCGGAGATTTGCCCGGCGTACCTGGTAGCCGTGGGCACCGCCCCGGCGGGGGCGGACTTCTCCGGCGGCGGCATCTTCTACCAGGGCGAGACGGCCACGGTGCGGGCCATCAACGACGCATACAACGAATTCGACGAATGGCAGGAGGACGGCAGGACTGTCAGCCGGGATATCGAATACAGCTTCACGGTGGACCGGGACCGGCGGCTCCTGGCGGTGTTTGAACCGCTGGACGACGGGAAACTGGGCGTCGTAGGCCGGGGCCTCATCGGAAGCGCGAGGATCGGAAGGAGGGGCGCGTAATGGCCTACACACCGACAGAATGGAAGGACGGCGACCTGATCTCCGCCGCCCGGATGAACAAGCTGGAGCAGGGCGTGGCAAATGAACAGGTGGGGCCTCCGGGGCCCCAGGGGGAGCAGGGCATCCAGGGTATCCAGGGGCCGATCGGGCCCCGTGGCGCGCAGGGGGAGCCGGGGGAGACCGGGGCGACAGGTCCTGCGGGGCCTGCCGGTCCGGGGGTGCCCGCGAGAGGCGCGGCGGGTCAGGTGCTTGCCAAGAAGAGCGGCACGGACTACGACACGGAGTGGATCGATCCGCCGGAGGGCGGGGGAGGGACCTTCACCGAGACCGACCCTACCGTGCCGGACTGGGCGAAACAGCCCAATAAGCCGACGTATACCGCGCAGGAGGTGGGGGCGATACCATCGGGTGCCGTGACCGCTATCCAGGTGATGACAGAGGCCGAGAATCCCCCTCCACCCTGTACCTCATAAAGGAGTAGGCCATGCTGAAGCTTGGAACGCAGAATATCTCCGGCCTGTACGTCGGGGAGCAGAAAATCAAAAAGGCGTTCGTTGGAGAGCAGTTGGTGTTTGAGGATAATCCAACTTACACGGTGTATTTCTATGCGGTTGATGAAGAGGATTCGAGTAAAGTTCTCAATTCCAGCTCGTTTACTGTAAATCCAGGAGAATCTGTTTCCGTGAATCCGTGGGATATCAACGGATACAACTTTGCGGGTTGGTATGACGAAAGCGGGAATCTGGTCAGTTCCGGTTCGTCCTTTTCTGTTACTCCGACAGGAGATGCAACATATTATCTTAAATACTATGAGTATTATACGCTTCTTGTGTCTGCTTCTGGATTTGTGAGTTCCGAGCTGGTAGTCACAATAAATGGAGAAGACTACACCATTACAAGGAATGCAGACGCGCAGGGGAATGGGGCGGAATTGCATCTCCGCAAAAATTCCGTAATAACCGTTAAGATCAAGACAATCCCAAGCGGGTACAAATTCGACAAGTGGGGATTGGTTTACGCGAATGTTACAAGCACTGCTGATCCGTATACATTCACGCTGACTCGAGATTTGGAAATTTTGCACGGGTATCTCTCCAAAGCATCCCGGCTCCCGGCGGGGTATACGGAGGTGGAGTATGTACATTTCCCGGGCGGAACTGCAACATATTTTTCGCAAGCAATTCCATCACATACGCAAGCGATTGCTCCATCTATTGAACTGGACGTGAAATTAGGTACAAAGAATCCTGGTACCAACAAAATATTGATATCCACAAGCTCACCTAATGGACTAACTAGATATTTCAGTTTAACAACCGAGGGTTCTTCATCCAGCTTTACAGGATTGCGCTGCCCAACATCTTCTGCGAACAACACTATGAAAGTGCTGTCTGTGTCAGTAAATCAAAAGGTTCATGTGGAAATCGATAATCTGAATAAGGTATTCAAAGTAGGGAGCAGTTCGGTTTCTATAGGCGGGTGGACATTTGGCACTTCTACTACGACAGGCTACGCAGGCGCTCTTGGAAATTCGTTGGCTTCTTACGTGCCGGAAATGTGGGTATATGAGTATAAATACTACACCAGTACGCAATATGCAACGAAAAAGACGCTGGCCAAGCATTGGGTTCCCTGCATACGGACATCTGACAATTCTATTGGATTTTATGATTTGGTCAACAAAACATTTACCGCCAAATCAGGTGCTGGAACGGTAGAAGCAGGCCCCGCAGTCTAAGAAAGGAGGCACCAGCCATGCCCGAAACATCCCCGCCCCGGCCCTGGACGCTCCAGGACATCCCCACCATGCAGAACATGGATAGATACCTGTCCATGCTACGGGCCTTGCGGCAATTCCTCCCGCGCGGCACCGCAGCGCCGGAGGTGCCCGCAGACATGAACGGCTTGACCTTCCGTACGGCAAACGACATCGAAACGATCCTGATGGAGGCGGACCAGGCCGTTACCAATTTAGAGAACAGCTGGTTCGTATCCGGCGAAATCGACGCAGGAGGTTTTTAATATGCAGGACGGCATTATCAACGGCACCGGGAATTCCCGGTATTTGAAGACCATCAGCGGCTTTCTCAGCCTATACCCCACCTATGAGGCGTTCGCCCAGGCGCTGATTGCAGGCACCCTGCCCATCGACCTGAACGGCAAGAACCAAGACGGTTGGGCCCAGCAGGGTACGCCCCTGAACAAGGCGAACCTGCTCACCGACGCCACCGCCGCCCTGGTGGGCCTGGGAGCGGAGGCGAACCCGGACGAGATGTTCGCTACCCTCGCAAACCGCATCACCTACGGGACCGAGGAGCTGACGCCGGGGGTGTCGCCCCTCGCTACCGGGGCCATCTATGTGCAGTATGAGTGAGGGGCGAGGGATGGGTACTAAGTATGCCCCCTATCTCACACTCTACTATATTCAAAGGATAAATTAACAGTTACAGATAGTGGATTAACAGGGGGATTAGCATTATGGCTACTAGATATAATCGTTATATTTGGGCGACGTATTTGACATCAAACAACATGTTGAATGGATATGTTACTAGGTTAGATCGAAATGCAATTACGGATGGCTCTGTAGGTTCTGGAGTACGCTACTCATATGTCGGAGAAGATTATATTTTGTATGATGGTACAACTATATCAGTATCCAGAGAAGGCAACCAAACAAAGTTCACCGTAACTGTCGGTGGTAGCATTCCATATCCACATTCCGTGAGTTCTGAGTATGCAACTAGATTAAAAACGCTTGCATTTGAATGTAATGTACAAGTTAACAAAAGCGGATGGACATCTTTTATAAAACAATCAGGTGTATCCCCATTCAGTGTTACTAAAACATATACTGTAAACAATGGCTTTGATACTGTTCAATTTAGGTATACTTTTGCGGATTTAAATGGCGCAGCAATTGAAAATTTTACATTATCCCCTATATATAAATCTAGCCATACTATAACTGTAAAGGCAGATACTGGAGGAAGAGTATCCGGCGGAGGAACCTACGAGGAAGGAACCTCCGTGACCGTCAAAGCCACCGCCTCCTCCGGCTACCGGTTCTCCCGCTGGACGGAGGGCGGGGCCACAGTAAGCTCCAACGCGTCGTACACATTTACTGTCACCCAAAATCGGACACTGACTGCGGTATTTTCCAAGATTCTCCCCTCCTACCGCATCACCGTCACCGCCTCCCCCGCCAACGGCGGCACCGTGAGCGGCGGCGGGAGCTCCGAGAGCGGGCGGAGCGCAACCGTCCGGGCCACCCCGGCGGCGGATTTCCTCTTCGTGGAGTGGCAGGAGGACGGCGTGGCTGTCAGTACCAACCCCACCTACACCTTCACCGTCAACAAGGCCCGGACCCTGACCGCCTTCTTCAAGCGCAAGTTGTCCGCATACGTGGGCATTGAGGGCAAGGCGCGAAAGGCGACAAACCTCTACGTCGGGGTCGACGGCAAGGCCAGGAAGGTCGTGCGGGCGTACATCGGCGTAGACGGGAAAGCACAGAAATTCTTATAAGGAGGCGAGTGCCATGTTTCAACTTTACGCAAACAAAACCCAACTGACCGTCCGGGCCCGCGAACCCCTCACCAGCGGCAGTGTAAACGCCTACGAGGCCAGGTTTGAGTTCTCGCCGGACTGGGAGGGCCTGACGAAGACGGCAGTGTTCAAGGCGGGACCGGAGGTCCGGTCCGTGCGCCTGGACGCGGACAACCAGTGCGCCATTCCGTGGGAGGTGTTAAGCTCCCACGGGCGGCAGTTAACTGCCGGGATCTGCGGCACCCGGGGCACGGATATGGTGCTTCCGACCGTATACGCGAACCTGGGAACCATCCTGGAGGGGGCCGCGCCCGGGGAGAATGCCCGGCCTCCCACCCCGGACCTGTGGGAGCAGGCCATCGCCCGGAAAGCGGACGGGATGAAGCTGGACGATCTGACGCTGCGCCTCTTGTCGGGAACGGAGACGATAGCCGAGGTGGAGCTCCCGCCTGCAGGCGGCGGGGAGGGCGGTACATCTGACCACCGGTCCCTGACCGGACGGGACGCAGGGAATCAGCACCCAATCGCCGCCATTACCGGCCTTGGGGAGACGC
>Ga0137306_103431_pt2 | contig 11094 bp, 6 predicted proteins | sample Inofroosms_March_FD_97187 | JGI IMG/M metagenome (GOLD analysis project Ga0137306, IMG submission 97187) | Mouse cecal microbial communities from Vienna, Austria - N-Acetylneuraminic and N-Acetylglucosamine D2O microcosms_March | ecosystem: Host-associated > Mammals > Digestive system > Large... | reverse complement strand
AAGAGCGTATACCATCACCTGCTGTACTGGTAAAACTGGCAGCAGTTTTTCATGTAAGTACTGATTTCCTACTTGGTATAGATAATGTGAAAAGATTAGATGTTTCAGGTCTGACACAAGATGATATAAAAGTGGTTTCTCTTATGATTGATACCCTTAGACGAAAAAACCAAAAATAAATCTAAAACCCAAATTTGCACGTAGCATATGCAAATCTGGAAATACAACTACATACCAACAACATCAGAAATCCAAATTTGCATATAGGACGTGCAAATCTGGAAAATAACATTCCGAATTTTCACAACGGACGTGCAAATTTGGACGCTCCATACAAGTATAAATAATATATACAAGTATTAAATACTGACACCTGCGGTATCAGGTGTAAAATAATATAGTTGTATCGCAAAATATAGCTGAATTAGAATTGAATGATTGAAAAAATGTGTTCGTCAAAAGATTCTGTATCATTAAGATTTCTTTTCCAAAAAATATTTCTGTTCCCGATTCTATCATTTAAAAGTGCTTTCAATCTGTCTACACCATCACATAATTATCTGTATCGTATTTCTTTGCTTAAAACGCATCAAAACGCCCATATTCGCATTTTATACCGCTCACCCTATAAAATGTATGCCTAAATAGTAAAAATGGATTCTTGGGGCATATAAGTGCTTAAAATTCATATTTTATTATCCGTCTTTTGACTGTTGCATAACTGATACAAAAATTTATCGTTTTAGCTTCATTATCCCTATCGTTGCCCGTATCTAAAATATATGTTTCTCTTTCTGTAAGACTTCGTGTATGATGACAGCTTAAATTGAATATCAGAAAGAACATAGAAGATTCTTGGAATAGGATAGATAAATCTTTGTCTTAGATTTGAGATATGAGTATTGGATAATGCAGCAGAATAGAAATATAAAGTATATGATTGTTTATGTGATATGAATGTATTGATAACCCTGCTGTTATGTAGTTGCATATAAATCTCATCACGATTTCTGTCACGAATCCGTCACGAATATTTGAAAATCACGAATCTGTCACGAAAAAAATCATAAATTTTACACTTGTTTTTTGTGTATTCTATACAAAATAAACTCAAATAACACACAATAACACATGAAAATATAGGATAAATCATAATTCGCACGGTTCGGGACGCAGAGGCCGCAGGTTCAAATCCTGTCGCATCGATTCTTGGCAGGGGTGCTGGAAGCCTTTAAACTCAAGGTTTCCAGTCTTTTTGTTTTTGGAAACATATGCAGGGAATATCTGCAGCAACAACGTGAAAATAAAAACTCACACCGTTACCTCCCATTGCCAGAAAGGGTGAAAACGGACTTTCAAGAACAAAAACTTCTTGAATCCTCTTACCAAATATGCTATATTATAAACATAAAAACAACCGCCCACAAGGGGTTGGCCAGTACAAAGATATAGCAATGCCACCCTTCCACTCGCCAAAGTATCAGGGTGGTTTTGCTATGTAAGGCTACTTACAAAAATTAAAAATAAATGTAAGCAATGCCAAAAGGAATAACCCGAAGGTCATTAAGTCCTTAAAATCAAAATGATTTTTCATAGGCATCACCCCCATTCTATTAAGAATGAGGCCAACGCACCCTGTAACACGGTTGTTTCGTTGATAACCATATCATATAAAACGTTTTCAGAGAAAAAGCATTCCAGTTGATGGCGTGCTTTTCTTGCTATTGATCAACATTTGACTCACATCAATAATTTGTAACTTTTGAGTTTCCCCATTTTTTAATTCATAGTACCAAAAGGGGGCTGTCGCAGTAATATCTCCGCTCGTTCAAAAGGTCTTGCCGCTAAAGCGGCAAAGACAGAATGCACAAAAATTATCTTGGGAAGCTAGCTTCCCAGAATGATTTTTGTGCATATTGTTTGCATTGCTCTGCAATGTAAACCTTTTGAACGAATCTATAAACTGTAATTTATGTTAGTGCGACAGCCCCACTTTGCACATAAAAGTGCTATAGAAAACTAGTTTTCCAGACGCTTTTTGTGCAAGATGTCTATGCTGCCAAAGGCAGCAAGACCTTTTGGCACTATAAGATCATCTGTTAAAAAAAATGGGGAAACTCAAATTTGTAACTCCTATCATATCATCTATTATAACAACAGGAACAAATACACACCTAGATAAGCCTGTAAAAATTGGATCTATACTATAAAAGTAGATACACTTCTACTTTATCTGCTACAATAAACGATACACAAAACGAAGTCTCTTATGTACACAGACAACGATACTGATTTTAAAAAATCTATGTTTCTTGCTAAGCAGCTGAAGGAACTTTTAGAGCACAATGCACAACTAAAACAACAGAAAGGATCTCATTATGGCAGACTATCAACAACTGACACACGAATTTCACCCAGTTTTTGACAAAAATTCCCGTATATTAATCCTGGGTACCTTCCCATCTGTAAAATCTAGAGAACAACATTTTTATTATGGCCATCCACAAAATCGGTTTTGGAAGGTACTGGCAGCTATCACCAAAGAACCTCTTCCAACAACCGTCTCTGAGAAAAAACAATTTCTACTTACCTGGCATATTGCCGTCTGGGATGTTATCCAAAGTTGCGAGATCATCGGTTCCTCTGACAGCAGCATCCGCAATGTCATTCCTGCTGATATTCCAAATCTGCTTGCACAAACCTCAATCACATCCATCTTTGGCAATGGCAACAAAGCCTGTGAACTATTTGAAAAATATACAGCTCCAACACTTTTGCAATTTCCTAAACTTAATAAAATCCAAAAACTGCCTTCCACCAGCCCTGCCAATGCCTCCTGGTCACTAGATCGCCTGACTACATACTGGCAGGAAAAGCTGATTCCTTATTTGACCATTTAAATGGCAAGGGCGCAGATCCGTTCTATCTCCGTCAATATCCACGAATACCAACAAGCCACTTAACACGGCTATTTTCCAAGTACCCTGGGTACATTGTCCGCGGGAATAAAACTTATCTGCGCCTCACAACGAAACACGAATAATATTTCCGTCTTTATTTGTTTGTCAATGCTCCACTTTACTGCGTACTAGTCCCACCATTACCAGCACAGAACCCAAACATAACAAGACATAACCTGCCACGTTCGTATTGTCTCCAGTGCGGACAGAACCTCCTGCCTGTGATGGTGTCACAGTAAAATCTGTTCGCAAGCGATCAAGAATCCTATCATTTTTCGGCACAATTTTCTCTTGCTGGGAAAACAATTCTACAATTTCTGTCTCCACCGTAATTTCTTGTCCATTTGCCGCATTTTGAGCCTCCAAGTTCAAGGTCAAAATCGTTCCTGGACTGGTCTTTGTTTCGGTGTCCGCCCAGGCATAGGCAACCACTTTCTGCGTTGTCTCCTCCAATCCAGTATTGAGATCCTCTATCTTCCAAAGATTTCCACTCTGTGTGGAGGAAACCACTAACAAATCCTTAGGAAAACGAATTTTCAATCTTCCACTGGTCACTTGGCTATTTGCTGCAAGACTTATCGACAGTGTAACATTCCTTCCCTGCCCGCTAATCTGAGTAAGAATAGGTTCTGGCCTAACTTCTTGTGTACCAGTCTGACTAGGCTGTACGGGATTGGTCTGTTCTGTACTCCCTTGACCGGGCTGGCCTGGATTCATGGTACCTTCCGCCTTTACTGAGAACCCCCAGAGTTGTAAGAGAATTGCTGCCAGCAAAACCAATGACAGAACGGCAAAACCACTGCTGCGTTTTTGACATTTTATTTTATTTCCTTGCATGTTCCAGCCTCCTCCTTTTACTCGTTTTTTGTATTTTTGCTATTGTCAGGCGCTGTACCAAGCAGCATCGCCGGCCAAGCATTATCTGGGAAATTACCCAAAAGACTTGTTCCAATATAAGTGCTGTTCCCTTCCCCATCAGCTTCCACTTCCAGCGCATACAATTTTGCCGTATCGCCGCCATCATATGCACTCCAGAAAATATATCCACTTGCCCGATCATAACAAAGAGAGTTAAATTTGTCTTCATCTCCAGTAGCAATTCCTGTACTTCCCAGATCTTGATAAACAAAAATGTTCTCCTCTATTCTGTAACCAATCTGAAATAGCTCGCCCGACTGAGTAACTAAATAAAACCATTCCGTAGATCCATATTTTTGTTCATCACTGTAACCTGCATAAGCGATACCAACCAAATTTTCCCCAATCGTATGTCCGCCTACATCTACAGCTCCCGATTCTTCTTGTGGAGCATTTGCTGCAAACCATTGCAGATAAGTTCCTTCCACACCAAACACCAGATTCGTGTTAGGGCTATATGCAAGATCTGCCGGGCACCAATTTATCTTTCCTTGGGAAGCTGCTTTGTAATTATCCGCAGGATCGATCAAAAACAACTCTGATTCTGGAACATTTCCTTGTGTCTGGTCAACTGCTGCAAAAACCTTATCTTTTACCATAGTTGCTGCCCGATAATATGTTTTTTGATTTCCTGACAGTACTGTATATTCTGGCAGATGCGCTGTATCAATATTGTAAAAATAAACTTCTCCTTCACTAGACCAGATCAGACCATTCAAAGAAACTGAAAGTTCTTCCACTGTCACCTCACAGACTGCAGTTACCAGCTCGCCTGCAGCATTTCTGGCATTAGCTGTCGCTGTGATCGTGGTTGTTCCAGGCATAAGCCCTGTCACCACACCCTTTTTATTTACTTTGGCGATCGCTGGATTTTCGCTGCTCCAAGTTACTGTATCATCCAAAACTCCCTCTGGTGTTACTGTGGCCTTTAAACGGCCTGTATTTCCCTTAATCAGTTTCATCGTTGACTGATCAAGTATCACGCCCTCTGCATAAGGTGTATCTGCACTCTCACTCCTATTGACACGGTAGGACACTGTATTGCCCGCATAATCCACTAATTTTAAATAAAATACTTTTTTCGGATCTTTGATATCAAGTTCTACCAGACTTGCTGGCTGCTCCTGATTTACCGCATAAGTCTTTAGCAAGGTTTCCTGATCTTTGTCATACACCTTTACCGCTGCTGTATAACGATTATCCTCAAAAGTGAGGCGAATCTTTCCATTTTCTGTATCCTGCATATCAATCAATTTCGGTTTGGTATTATCAATTGTAATCGGAATGCTAAATCTTGCCCCGTCTGCTGCCTGCTCTGGCTTATCCTTATAATATTCCGGCAATGCTGTTATCGTAACGCGCACGGTAGTTCCCTCAGGCAGCGGCTTGCCTTTTGCGTCTGTCCCCTTCCAGCCCAAAACAGAGATATATTCGGTATTACACCATCCACTCTCTTCTGAATCGTAATATGCACCCTCCAGGTTTTGCTGCTGTTCCTGATAATAAACTTCCCCAGTTTCTTCATTGACAATCGAAGTTTCCACAACCGCCGCATTACGGATTAAGGTATATACTACACTTTCAAGGCAATCACCCGAATCGTTAGAAAATGCATTTCTCTCTGGCAGATATTTTTTATCGCCACCTTTTAGATAAAGATTGGAAGCATAGCAATAAGCACTGTCTTCCTCTGCTGCATAATAGCTTAAATAATTCGTTTTTTCTACAGCCGAATAAGACATTGCCGCCGTATCATCGCCATGATTGCTAAATTCCAGATAATTAAATGGCTCAAACATAGACGATTCTGACCAGTTTCCATAAAATGCCAGCATCGGAATTGACAAATCAACGGCGCCTCTCAAGTACACAAAACCGTCAATATACATGCCATGTTTGAAATAAGTATCCAGATATTCCCTATCTGCATTTGACAATACTACTTTTACAGAGACTTGCGCTTGTTCTTTGACCTCCAAGGTTCTTTCCTGCAGATTTAAAGTGGGCTGCTGCTTCATAAGCTCCTGCATAAACCAATTGACATCTGCTGTATTAAGCGCCCCATCTCCATTAAAATCAAATTTCTGAGGATTACCCTCCACTCGCTCCAATTTCACAGATTCATTGATATGGCGCAAAAGTTCTGATGCATCCTGCTGATCTACCCTTTGATCTCCATTCAGATCATACATCAAAACCTCATTTTCAGAGGAAAATATCACCTGTGGCTGCAATTTATAGGAACTGCCCTCAATCCATTTATTATCCAATACTTGCTCTGTTAGAATCGAGCTATCCAACGTATAATATTGATTTTTGCCAGAAATATTACAAACCTGGAAAGAGAAAGTATATTCCCCGCTCCTGCTTGGGTCGTCTCCAAGCTCTGCTTTTACTTTCCCGTCATTCCCCTGCTTTTCTCCCATTAATAGATATGCTGGCGTACTAGTGGCCGCCTTTACATTGGCAAGGCCGCTGCCCTGTTTTCTGGGCGAATATTCCTCCTTATCCTTCTCCTTTAAAGGAATCGCTGTACTCATCAATAAAGATTGTATCAAAGCTCTGCCGCTGAGACCTGTTTTTTGTTCCAGGCCATTTCGCTGTATATATTCTGAAACTACTGCACTCATTCCGGCAATACTAGGCGCTGCCATAGAAGTACCACTCATACATCCATTTCCACCGTTTGCCTGCGGAGCATAAATATTTTCTCCTGGTGCAGTGATCTCCGGTTTTAACGCCAGATCCCCTGGTACACCCCAGGCAGAGAATTCACTCATCTGATAGCCTTCTGCTGCCTTATGGTCTGAAACCGGTTTTGACAGAATACGGATGATTTTCTGCCCCTCTTTCGCCAAAAACTTCCAACTATCCTCCCATCCAAGAATCGCACAGGGAATTGTCGCCTTGGAACCAGAGAGATTTAACTTTGGAAAACTAAAATCATCATTGATGATAAATAATGCCGCCGCCCCTGCATTCTGGGCATTTTGATGTTTTTCTATGTATGAGATCTCTCCTTTTTTGACAAATACAATCTTTCCTCTCACATCCCATCCCTGATAATCGCTAACTTTGCCATAGGAATCTAAAAAAACATATTCGTAATCTGTACCGTTGCCGCTGGTGTCCAGCGTTGTCATGGAAGGAATATTAGCTTGTGCTTCTGCCTCGCCATAGAAATAGGTTCGTTTTCCGATCTGAAATCCACACCCTGTATAGCCCGCATTGATTGCACTGGCCACTGTCAGCGCGTTGGTATAAGAACCTGGAACACCCAGCATGTTCATATTGACATCTTCTGCGCGATTATGGCCTTGACTGCTGGATTGTGCCCAGCTTCCATTATTACCAGCAGAAATGCTTACCACCATATCGCTTCCTAAAAGCCGGTCAAAAATCTCATTCACATACTCCTCCCCGGAAAAAGCCTTGCTTTCTCCAGGATTTGGCGTACCCAAACTTAAGTTTACTACATCTGCACCCAGCAAAAGCGCATCTTCAATCGCTGCCATATAGTCGTCTGTATATGCTGTCTGATCTTTGCCAAACACCTTCATCACCAAAAGCTGTGCATCCTTGGCAATTCCAGACACACCTTCGGGCTGTTCCTGATAAACGCCATTTCCCTGTGGAATATATTGATTTGCCGCCGCAATACCTGCCACATGAGTTCCATGATCGCTGCTCTCATGCGAAATATCCAGATTTTCCTCTGCATAATTAAAGGCAAAGGCAATTTTATCATTGATATGTAATGCCTCTGGGCTTACTGTATTCCCATTTTTGCTAACCTTGAGCTGGCTTAACACGTTGGCAATATCTGCTGTCCCCAACACTTCCTCTGTCGACGCCAGGCGGCCCATTTTCTCTGCCGTCATTCGTTTCCCATAAGTGAAAGCGCCTGCGTCAAAGGATGGATGATTGACATCAATCCCAGTATCCACAATGGCAATTCTCTGCCCTGCACCTGTATAACCACTATCCCAGGCTTGATAACTCCCTACCATCTCGCCTGCTGTCATTGTATTGGGTGCTGCAGTATCTTGAAGCTGATATTCTGGAACCACATACACATCCTCCACACCAGCCACCTTCCGAATCTTTTCCAAATCTCCATATTGCACTGTTGCAGAAACTGCATTTGTGAGAAGACTGAAATGATACCGCACTTTCATGGAATGCGCACCAACTGCACGCTGAATCTGCTCCACTACCGCCCCTTGTCCTGTCTCAATCTCTTGGGAAAGACTTTGCGCACTATCATTTTCACTCAATCCCTTAAAAGAATATCCTTTCTCCAGGACGGAATCCCCATTTAACACAATAAACACACGCACCTCATCGGTATCGGCTTGTTCATCTTTATCTACCCCTGGCACCCGCTCTGCCTCAATACCAGCAGTTCCAGACTGTGCTTCCTCTGTCCATTGCAATTCTCCAGTATTGGCTTTTTGTGCCTTGACCTGCTGTTTCTTTTTTTTGTTCTGCTTTTGAGACGGATCGTCTGGCTGGTTTTCTACCTGTGTTTCCTTTTGTTCCCCAACTTTGGATTGATCTGCCTGGTTTTCTGTCTGCTCTTTCTTCTGTTGTTCAGCGCTTGATTGGTCTTTTTGAACTTCAACCTGCTCTGATTTTTGTTTTTCCGTTTTTGATTGCTCTGTCTGCTCCACTTGCTCCTGTTTTACAGTGTTATCCCTGCTTTTTTGAGCATTGGCTGTCATTCCCAAACCTAAACTGAGTACCAAAGCCAGAGAAATCCATTTTCGGCATTGTTTCTTGTTTTTCACAGCATTCCCTCCTTCCGTTCGATGGCAGAGCCGTCCAGGACGGCTTCTTTCAACTTATCCTCTTCATAGCTCAATTTCAAGGAAAAAAACGGGGTATCTTCCATCAAAAGCTTTAAGAAAATCTTATCCCCTTCCCATAAATTCAGAGAAAGTACGCGTTCCTTTTCCACCCACTCTAAGGTTCCCTCATCGCATTCTGACAGATTTCCCTCAAATTGATCTGCTGTATACAAACACATGTATTCAAGCGGCCATCCCGTAGTATGAAATGTTATTATGCCCCGAAAGCGAAACCTGGTCAGCATCAAGCCTGTTTCCTCTTTTACCTCTCGAAGCAGGCATTCCTCTGGACTTTCTCCCGCTTCAAAATGTCCGCCAATTCCAATCCATTTATCTTTATTGACGTCCTTCTGCTTTTTTACTCTGTGAAGCATGAGATATTTTCCATCTTTTTCAATATAGCACAGCGTAGTCAATGGTGATTTTTCCATAGCTCTCCTCCTTAAAGGACATAGCGCTCATTCATGACATCTTTTAATTCCTTATAAGGTATCTCAATCTCGATTACTCCTGCCGCCCCAATTGTCACCATATTAGGATTACAGATCACCACCAAGCCCTTTTCATTCAAATAAAAGACATCTTCGGTCAAGATATCGGAGACATAACTCTCATAATCCTCCATCAAGGCATCTTTGTAAGGTTCTTTGGTAATAGTATCTAAAATATGTTTCTCTACAATTTTCCCTGCCTCTGCTTTATCAGTAAAAATATCCGCCAGATACAAAAGCGTTCCATTTGTGACATCAAAACAATAGGAGGAGGACCAAGTATTTGGGCTGGCAGACCCCTGCCACTCGTAGCTCTCTGCCTCAATACTTAAAATTCGTGTAGAGGCATACATTACCTTATAGCTTAGTCCATACCCATAACCGCTCCAAGAAGCCAATTCTTCCTCAGACAATGCTTGATAAGCATCTTTAGCATCCACGATATCTTCCTGAATAATTGCTTGATTATTCTCATGAAGCTCTTGAAAAACCATATTCATCCTCTCCGCAACAGCTTCATTTTCTGGTATAGATATCACGGGACAATTTTCTGTAACCGCCAACAGCAATGCACCAGTGTCTGGATCCTGAATATCCTGGGAGTAATCTGTAAAAGTAACTTCTGGTACTTTTGTGAGTTCCTTTCCCTGTTCCTCCATCTCCTGCTCAGAAGACGCCTGATCTTTCTTATCTTTCTTTTTATCCTTGGAGGCATCTTTATCTTTCTGTGTTTCTTCTTGCTTTTTGGTCTTATTATCCTTTTTCTGTTCCTCGTTCTTTCCTACCGCCTCCTCAGTGATTTTGTCAGATTCATCTTTCTTTTGCTCTTTTCCAGCGCAGGCGGCAGCCAAAAGACAAAATCCCAATGCCAGCATCACTATCTTTTTTCTCATCTGCAAGGCCCCCTTTACGATTTCTTCATTCGATACATATGATTTAGCGGTCCATTTCCCCTGCCCAGATCCAGGCCATCTGCAATAGCCCCTGTAAGATATTCTTTCGCTTTCCTAGCGCTTTCCTCACCCCCAAGCTCCATCGCCAATCCACAGGCAATAGCGGATGATAAAGTACATCCTGTCCCATGTGTATTGGTATTTGCAAGGTGCGGTGCTAAAAACCAGGTAAGCTTCTGTCCCTCACAGAGCAAATCATCCGCGCAAAGTTCATCATGTCCGCCTTTTAAATAGATCATACCTTTATATTGTAACGCAAACTCCCTCACTGCCGCAACCCTTTCTTCCCTTGTTTTAATGGTTCTTTTTAACAACATTTCTGCTTCTGGCAGATTGGGGGTATAAAGTTGTGCAAGAGGGAGTAATTTTTGTCTGTAAAAATCAAATGCTTCTGGCTGCATGAGATTCTTGCCGCTGGTGGACACCATCACGGTATCTATAACTACATGTTTTGCCTGATATTTGATCAGACAGTCTCTAATCACCTCCATTTGCTCTACACCAGTTATCATTCCCAACTTCACTGCATCTGGAACAATATCTGTAAACACGGATTCCAACTGTTTTTTCAAAAAATCAGGGGGTATCGGCAAAATATCCGTTACCCCCATCGTGTTCTGCGCTGTCAGCGCTGTGATCACACTCTCTCCATACAGCCCAAACGCTGTAATTGTCTTTAAATCTGCCTGTATTCCCGCCCCGCCGCTGCAATCGCTGCCAGCTATAGTTAGTACTGTTTTCACGTTCTGCCCTCCTATTCAATCATTCTCTCAAGCTCTGTCAAATTCCGCCAGTAATCTGCGAATCTTTTCCACCTCGAAAGACGGATCCTCTGCTTTTAAAATCCCTGCAGAAATGGCCAGTCCATGTGCCCCACATTCCAGTGGCTTTCTGCCATTTGCAGCCGTAATTCCTCCCACTG
>Ga0137306_103699_pt1 | contig 11103 bp, 8 predicted proteins | sample Inofroosms_March_FD_97187 | JGI IMG/M metagenome (GOLD analysis project Ga0137306, IMG submission 97187) | Mouse cecal microbial communities from Vienna, Austria - N-Acetylneuraminic and N-Acetylglucosamine D2O microcosms_March | ecosystem: Host-associated > Mammals > Digestive system > Large... | reverse complement strand
CAATTGACATGCTAAAAAAATCAATTCCATAATTAAAAACCTAACTACTAATTTTGGATTGGATAATAGAAAAATATGGAACAATAAATTATATAATATGATGCTGGGGTCAAAATATGCACCTTTTACATAAAGAAAAAACACCTATCAGAATAGGTGTTCTCTCTTTTACTCGTTTTCTGCTTTATATCTCACTCTCCATGCTGCTTAGCCCAATGTTCCTCATAAATATTATTGAACTCCGCACAGACCAGCAAAATATAAATCCCAAAATACAGCCATAGCATAACCAGAATCATAGTTGTAAGACTGCCATACATGGAAAATCCATTGAAATAATCCACATAAATGGAGATCCCAAAAGATAACAACGACCAGCCCACCGCCCCCATAATACTGCCTGGGAGCTGACTGCGAAAGGCCGCTCTGCGGTTGGGCAGCATCTTAAAAAGCATGGCGAAAAACAACATCAACAATGCCAGCAAAATCAACGAACGCAGCCTTAAAATAGCTTCTGTAATATGCGCAACAATTGGCAGATACTGAACAATTAAATGTTGCAGGCTGTTGCCAAATACCATTAAAGTCAAAGAAACCACGATGGCAACTATCAGCATCACCGTATACAAAATAGCGCGAAACCGCAGTAAAATCCAATTTCGTGTCTCCTCAATATCATATACACTATTAAGGCCATTGGTCAGATATTGAATCCCTTTGGCTGCAGACCAGACCGCAACCACAGCTGCAGCAGACACCAATCCGATAGAATTATTATACATTTCATGGATAATTCCAATAAGAAAGGGCGAAATATACGGAGGCATAATGCGATTGATCATCTCCATCACCATACTCTCGGTCACTGGCGTATACTGCACCAAAGAGATAAACAGCATAATAAATGGTATCAAAGACAGGACAATAAAAAATGCAGACTGCGCGGCAAACGCGCTGATATTGTCTTCTTTGCACTTAGCTAAAAATCCTTTTGTCCTTGCAATCACTCTCCAAATCATTTTTCTACTCTGCCGCCTTTTCTTCATTGTATATATTTTCAATCGTAATATCATGATAAAACTTTGTCAGTATATCCATATAATTCATGCCATCTTTGGCCATACCGTTGGCTCCATTTTGACACATTCCAATTCCATGCCCATATCCTCCTCCATAGAGTGCATAACCCTTTTCAACTGGAATCAATGCACAATATGCGCTGGGCAGCAATTCCATTTCGATTGGCTGTCCGTCTTTGCCTACAAGCCCTGTTGCAGCCTTCCCCAGAACGTAACGTATATTATATTCTGAAACCAAGACCACATTTCCCTTCTCATAGGTGATACGCAGTCTTTTCACTGCACCAGAAGTACAACGTTCTTCCACAGAAATATTCTTAGGAGCACCAAACGCCGTCAAGTCAGCCTCTGTCCCTGCTGTTCCATCGTCCTTGGTAATCTGTACATTTTGGCTAGTTGCCTGAAAACGTGTGGCAATTGCCGCATTGATGACCTCTGCCTTTTCCGGCAGCAAGAGTTCTGCATGCCAGCGAAACAATGGACTTTCACTGTCAAAGGCTTCAATCTCTTGATTCTTAATAAATTCTGTAAACTTATCTTCGTTAGAAATATCTGGTTCACTTCCATCAGAAACCAGAGAAATACTCTGCAGATAGCTATTAGCCTCAGTTGGTTCCACATCCCACACTCCCATATCTGCGGTATAGCCGCAGGATGTAGAGAAGAAATAAGTTTCTGCCACTTCTCCCTGATATTTTACCACTTCTCCGATCGTATCATCCACAGCAAGTGTTGTATTTTCATCCTCAGACTGCTTATTATAAACCTGATAATTGGTACTGTCATCCACATGGGCGCCAAATGCGGCATAATCTCCACGCATCAGATGAATACAGGCATAACTTCTGGCACAGACGGCCTGTGTACAGAGCGCTGCTCTCTCATAGGATGCTGGCATCTCACTTGGAACCACACCATAGAGATATTTTTCTAAAGACAGTTCATTGACTACACCATAGCCTTCGGGATATTTTCGAATCTCCATAGTTCCTCGATAACCTAACGAAGTATGATTGCCCCCTTTATCCGAAAAATAAATTCTTCCATTCTCATCATTGAGCGATACTTTCACATAGTCTGCTTTTTTTCCTAAATATTTTGCCGCTTTGATGACTTTTCCTGCCTTAAGCTTCTTCTCCTTTTTGCCAATTGTTATGGTTCCATCGACATCAGCAACTAGAAGCGGATCTCCATGACAGATGTTGCCCTCTGGATTCAACAACAGCACACGAATATTCTCTATCGCCGCTGGCTCTTTTAAAATAATCCCGCAAACTTGCTTTTTTGCAACTACAAAATCTGCCTCAAGATTTCCAATCACCAGTTTGGATTCATCCAATTCTTCCACTGTACCATACGTTTTATATACTTTTAGCTTTCCCGCATGTTCCAAACTTCCATAACCAGAGATCTCAATTTTCTTTTCATCAAAACTGAGCACCTTACCTGATATTTTATCTTCTTTCTTATAGATGGCTGTCACTTTGCGATCCTTCCATTCCATATCACAGATTGTATCTGTAATCTGTTCTTTGAGTCCTTCAATATTCAAAGAAATCTTTTGTTTCTGATACAAAACTTCCGCTTTCTCCTGATCTGTATTATGTATAAAGACATTTTCTAAAGTAAGTGTCTCCTCACATTCCCCGCTGATGCCGATAATGCGTTCCCCTTTCACATACACCTGATACATATCATAATACTTAAAGTAATCAACGCCTTTTGCCACTTGAAAATAACCTTTCTGTGTCAGACGGTCTAATGATTCCTCCTGTCCCTCATCTGTGAGAAACACCAATCCCACATCTGATACCTGATGATCTGTATCTAATAAATCCAGAACCTGCTTATAAATCTGATCCCACAACGGCCTAGACACCGTTTTCCAGGAAAACTTATTCTGGTAATCAATATACTGCTGTACAGAAAGTTGCTTTAATACCTCAGAAAGCTGTCCATAGGTTAATTTGCTGTTAAGATCTTTTACATGAAGGCTGGTCTTTAACTTTTCTTCCCATTCATCTTCCTCATAATAAGTAAAACTTAACTGGGAAGGCAATTCCGCGAGCGCCACATAATCATTGCTGTACTCAGTAATCACCTGTTTGGCAGAAGTTATCCAAATAAACCAAAATATCAAAAGCAGCAGAAGCATACACAATACCCCTGCAAAATAATTTCTTTTTATACCAGAATAATTTTTTTCCATGCGATTATTTCCTGTCCTGTTTCTTTTTGTAACTATTGAGAACCCAACGAAACTATGAAATTCAAAAATGAGGTTCTAAATAATTACTTATTTTTTATATAACAACTGGGCGCCTTTCAAAAATTCTAGTACAACTTAAGGTTCACCCTCTTCATCCTTCTACTAGAAGATAAAATTTTCTTCCATTGGACTTAAGAAAGGCTGCCTTTCTCCAAAGCAGCCTTTCCTCTTTCGTAATTAATTTATCTTTTGTGCTTTACAATTCTTTTGTATCTTCTATCTTTCGTACTTAAAAAATTCTTTTGAAACTTATGCGCAAATTCTCTTTTGTAAAGTTCTTTTGTATCTCAAGCTTTAATCTGGAAAGTACCCCAAAATGCCGTTTCCTGCAATTTTGACTCCTAGCAAAGCTAGGTGGGTAACCGCAACCTCTCTTCTGCCTTCCGCTGCGTAATGACGGCTTGACATCCAATCGGCAATATAAGAATCCCATAAAAGTAAATGTAGGTTCAAAATAGCAGGGTGTCGAACATCCCAGGAATACTTTCTAGCCTATAACTGATTATACTCTATTATGCCCCAAATCGCAACCAAAAATTAATGTTAATTTCATGTTTCAGTCACATTATTTTCCAAAACCTTTACAGGTTATTGCATTTTTCCTGTGAATCTTCTAAATCTGCTGTCGAATCCTGGGCGTCTTGCTGCGGATTTTCCACATCTTCTGCCGGATTTTGGAAGTCTTCCTGCGATTCTTCCATATCTTCTGGCAGTTTTTGAGATTCATCCTCCAAGTCCTCAGAAACACTTTCTACTGTGTCAGAATCTTTCTGAGTATCTTCCTGAAGTTCTTGAGGATCTTCTGGCTTTGGATCTTCTGGTTTTGGATCCTCAGGTTTTGGATCTTCTGGCTTTGGATCTTCATCGTTCTTTAAAGTAACAGTAAGGGTAAATGTCTCTGTAATAGTCTTAGCTTCATTATTAGGATTTACAGCAGTATAATTGATTGTATAAGTTCCTGCTGTTTCAAATACTATCGTTCCATCCTTACTAATACTTGGAACCTCAATGGTCTGTCCCTCGGCATCCACTCCTGTAATCTCAGCTTTCACTTCCACTTCCGTCTGATCTGGCAATACTGCTGTCACTCCTGCCATTACCTCATAGGAAGCACCAGTGGATATCTCTGCTAATTTTTCAGGATCAATTGTAATCTTTGGCATTCTCTCATCTGTCACTGTCACTTTCATCACTGCCTGAGCTTTCTTGCCTTTTTCTGGATTGACGGCTGTATATGTGACTGTATATTCTCCTACCTGCTCAAACCGATACTCCTGTTCGGTCCACTCAGACTTCACACCTTCAGGCGTAGTCACTTCAATGGTCATCTGATCTGTGATATCTTTTCCAGATAAAAGCTTAGCAATCACTCCCGTTCTCAGATCCAAACTATCGCCCAAAGCAGCGTTTTGGTCGTTGACGCCAGAAATTACAGGCGCTTTGGTATCTTTTACTGTGACCTTCATAACCTTCTTTGCCACTGCTTTCTTGTTATAGGGATTTGCCACGGAATATTCCACGGAATAAACGCCCACTTTTGTAAAGCAATACTTCTTACTGTTACTAGTACTCAAAGTCTTATATTTTTTCGCACTTGGAGCTTTTACCTTAATCACAATCTTGGATGTCATATTTTTACCAGACACCAACTTAGCGGTAACGCCTGATCTCAAATTTAAAACGGATTTATACTCTTTATTTTTCTTAGAAGAAACTCCTGAGAGCTTTGGTTTCTTGGTATCTTTAACGGTAATAACTGTTACTTTTTTAGCTACAGCTTTCTTATTGTAAGGATTTGCTACCGAATATTCCACGCGATAAGTTCCAAGCTTGTTAAATTTATATTTCTTATACTTTTTCTCGGAAAGCTTAACATATTTTTTGCTCTTCGGTACTTTTATTTTAATCACAATCTTCTTGGTCATACTCTTGCCAGACACCAGCTTAGCCTTGACGCCTGATTTTAAATTTTTAACGGAATTGTATTCTAATGTCTTTTTCTTTGCAACTCCTGTCAATTTAGGCTTCTTGGTATCTTTTACAAGGACAGTGCCTGTCGCTTTTGTCTCCATCCCATTATTTGGATTAATCACATAATAATTGATGCGATAAGTTCCAAGCTTTTTGAGCTTGAGCGTACTTCCATTATACAGCTTTTCCGTTTTGCTCTTCGGATAAACTATTTTCACTCGAATTTGATCTGTCAAATTTTTCTGGTCAACAGTATGTGCCCTCACATTTGCACGCAATTTCAGTACTGAATTATACTCCTTGGTCTGTGAACCAACCACGCCTGTAATCGTAGCTGGCTGTGTGTCAACCACAGTATAGACTACATCCGCATAAGCGCTTCTTCCCAAGGCATCCGTCACCGCATAGCTCATCCGATAACTTCCGAATTGAGATGTATTGACAGCGCCGCTGCAGGACAATTTATGTGTAATATCATTTCCCAATGAATCTAGCGCTACAATGCCGGAATAGGCATTAAAAGGCGCGCCATATGTAAGCTGTGTCTGTACGGCTGAGACATCAATAGATGGCCGCAGACCACTATAAGGATTGCCTGACATTGGATCTGTCGGATCCCATCCCCGACTGCCATACCTTGGTGGAATCTTAATTGCCTCTGGCTTGCCCAATGGGTCATTTGCAGAAGAGCCCCAGATCACTGTTACCTTGGTCTGCAAGGAACAATTATCATAAATCCATTTTGCATCCGCTACCGTCAAGCGCACACAGCCATGACTAGCTGTCGTCCCCAGTTTATTATATTCCCGATAAGACTGGGAAGCATAATCACCATTTCCATAATACCATACCGAATGGAATAGAATAGAGCCCGTAATTCTTGTACAATATTGTCCATAAGAAGGACCATCCAGCACATGCCACCGAAGTTTCTGGCTGGTATAAAAAGTTCCAATCGGCGTTGCTGTACCGGTAGAACATACAAAAGCTTTGACCGGTGTGCCGTCGTTTCGGAACACTGTTACCACATTTGTCGCTTTATTTATCTGAATGGAATAATTTCCTGCTGCCTGCGCCTCTCCTTTTCCCATAAAAACAGCAAACAGCAGCATAAAACAAAACATGAATGATACTAAAATTTTTTTCTTTTTCATATCTGACCCTCAAATCTGTCTTTCAAACTATCTGAATCTACAATGTATCTAATGCAAGAATGCCTCTGGCATTCTCACTGCAAAATACACGCGATACCCAAACAAATCTTGATTTTGCGCGCTTCTGCAATCATGCCAGAGGCTAAAATATATCTATTTTACAATAAATTTACAATAGTCTTACAATGATTTTGCCTGATCAACAACCTTCTGGATTGCTGCTGCTGCATCATCTGGAAGTTTATTAAATCCGCCTTCTGCCTCGTCCAGATTCTTTACATAATCTAATCTATCCTGCATACGAGCCTGTAACTGCTCAACATATGCTTTATCTGATAAATCTGGAACAAATCCTTCCCATTCAAAGATCTCAATATCAGAGAACGGTCCCCAAGGCTTGAAATCTGCTTTCTTCTCAACGATAGCTTCCAATACACCCAATGTATCTTTTGGCTGAACCTTCTTGCCCATAAATTCACCAGTATTGATGATATAGCAGTCTACATTCTTGGATTCTACCAAGGATTTAAACTTCTCATAATCATTAACCAGCGGATAAGTTCTAAATGGATTTGCATAAGGCTCCACTACCAATGCATTTGGATCCACGCCTGCTGCTAATCTCTCTGCGGTAGAACGCTTAGTCGCCAGTGTTGCTCCCATAACAGAAGCCAGGGAAGCTCCCTTTAATTTTACTACTGGAGGAATGGTAGGATCTTTCATAATCCAGAAAATAGCGTTTACTGGTGCCTCAATCTTGTCCACACGGTTTGGAGACCATAATTTAGACTTAATAGCACGTCCATTACCATTACGGATATCCTCTGTCACCAGAACAACTTTTCCATCCTCATCCAGAGTTGCGGAACAGTTCTGAGCTGTCAACAGATATTTGTTATCGTCGCACGCTGTAGGATAATCTGCAGTCTTATCAAAGTACGTGGGCTCCAATGCAACAGAGGCGCAAGTCTCAGCATTGATTACAAACGCATCGTCATGTAATACCTTAATGGAAGGATATTTATTATTATGCTTTGCATGTGTAAGTGTGGATTTTCCAGAACCAGATAAACCAAAAACTGCTGCCACATATTTGGAGCCATCATCCAAGGTATACTCTTTCTGACCACCGTGACAGGAAGCATATCCATTTCTGTTGGCAAGCGCCCATGCCAAGGTCAAGGTACCTTTGTGCTCACCAAAATATTTCATACCTAAAATACCTGCGCAGTTTGTATCTGTATTAAAATAGCATAAGCAATTCGGATCACAGATATCTGTCTTGTCGGTTCCAACCCACTGAGGATCAGAGAAAATATAGATATCCGGCTCATTGTCATACAACTTAGATGATTTATACATCTTCACATACTGATCAGACATATATTGGAAGTTTAACATCCAGGAATAGAGAAGATTCTCTTCCCCTTCTGGGATCAACAGATGTGCTTTTACCATAAATTCTGGATCCAGGCCAATAAATACTTCTGCATGATACATGGTCTTCCATCTGGAATCATATACAGCATCCATCAAAATCTTATCTAATTCTGTTGTATTTACACCAGGCTTACCAGTAATTCTTCTTGCCGGCGCATAACGGCCAGTAATGGAACCGTCATTAAACAGCAATACTTTGGCATCTGTGTCAAGCCCAAATTCCTCTCCCTTATAGACAGGCATATCTGTCACAACTGTTCCTGGAGAATTTTTTGCAAGTTCATATGCCTCTCTCAATGTATTTACTTTTACGACATTATTGCCATAGAAAGCGGCCTCAATAATAGAACGTGTCTTTGCAAAACCAACCTTACCAGGCCCGATTTCTGTTCTTGGATAATAAGCCTTTGTTGCCATGTTTTCTTTTCCTCCTTAAGTTTAAATTTTCTCTCTTTAGAATAGCCTTTTGTTATTTTTTTGTCAATCGTTTTTTCCATTCTCATGAAAAATTTTTCCAGATTTTTAGTCAACAACAATATTTTTATGTTGTGCCATTCACAACTAAATCTTTGGACTGAAATGCTCCCGGAAGCAGCTCAGCCAATGTCACCACCCGGTAATCCTGTTCACTGTTCGCCAAGATTACCTGGAAAGTCTTAAGGTCACAGAACTCCGCCAGTACCTGTCTGCATATTCCACAGGGCGGCAGATAGCTTTCATTGTCTCCATTGACTGCAATCGCCTTAAATTCCTGCTCTCCTTGTGCCACTGCCGTAAACACCGCTGTGCGCTCCGCGCAGTTAGTAGCGGAAAAACTTGCATTCTCAACATTGCATCCGGTATATATTCTGCCGCTTTTTGTTAAAAGCGCTGCTCCCACCCGAAAATGGGAATATGGGGCATATGCAAATTCTTTTGCTTTCATTGCCTTAACAATTAAATCCTGGTACTCCATGTCCTGCATCCTTTCTATGGGTTATTGTAAACTACTTTCCCAAAAAAATCTATAAATTCCTTATAAAAATTCTGTAAAATTTTTGAAACTTCTACCAAAATTCCCGTTTTGCGCGGCTGACCATTACCGTAAACCAGACCAAAACAGTGAGAAACAGCAAGACCAAGGCCTTCATCACCACAGGAATTGGCATCACAAAATCATTGATCACAGCAACTGCACCAAATAATATTGCCATTGCCCCTAAAACAAGACTTTTGTGATAGATGGCATCAATATATCCTCGTACATCGCGAATTGGAACCATCGTATTTCCTCCGGTAAAAAATTTGTTTAACTGTTGTGTCCGCTTCATATTAATGGCAGAATAAATGGTATATACCCCATAAGCAAGAATCACAATATCAAATATAATCAGCATCGTATTTTTCCTTTCTTTCAGCTTCTGTTTCTTTGGTTCTTACACCTTTTTCTATTATAACCGTTGTCGAAATGGATTGCAATTAGCATTTCTATAAAAGAAATGATTGAATCTTGCAAAGACTTAGTGTAGAATTATATTATGTATATAAATTTGTAATTAACAAGGAGCGATTTTAATGAAAGATGTAACTATTCTTATTTGCGACGATTCTATCCTGGCACGCAAACAGTTAAAAGACAGTATAAAGAAATGTGGTTTTGACAGTTTCCTGGAAGCCTCCAACGGACAGGAAGCGATTGACCTGTACAAAGAACATCAGCCAGATCTGGTTTTTGTAGATATTGTAATGCCCATCAAGGATGGTGTGGAAGCAATCCATGAAATCCGAGGATTTGACCCCAATGCACATGTCATTGTTGTCTCCTCTGTAGGCACCCAGACACAATTAAAAAATGCAATCATGGAGGGAGCACGAGATTTCATCCAAAAACCTTTTACCGATTCTGGTATCAAAGAAATCATAAAAGCGCGTTTTGAAGGGAGATAGACACTATGCATACGCAGTTTTTTGGTAATTTTTTGCTTAACAAGGGAATCATCACCCCTGAGCAGTTGATTGAAGCGCTAAAAGTTCAATCCACTGCCCACCAAAAGCTTGGAACACTTGCTATCCACTCTGGCTATATGTCAGCAATTGAAGTCGAAGATGTTTTTATCACCCAGACTCACTATGACAAGCGGTTCGGAGAGCTTGCCGTTGAACTTGGATATCTTACCCAGGAGCAAGTGGATGAACTTCTAACAATCCAACTCCCCAACTACATGCTTCTTGGACAGATTTTAGTAGAAAAAGGAATCCTGACCCATGTGGAATTTGAAGATTTGATTACCGAATACAAATCAATCTATGAGATTTATGATTTGGAACTGATTGAAGAACAGCAGCATATGGTGGATAAGCTTCTCTCAGATTTTTATCTTCCAGAGGATTTGCCGCATTCGGAATATATCCTCTCCTACCTTACGCTCCTGTTTAATGATTTAGTGCGTTTTATCGGAGAAGATTTTACCACCTTGAATATCATTACCCTTCCTGAGATTCCCACTAACACCTGTATCTCGCAGGAAGTCGAAGGTTCTTTTTCTTTCCTGTCCGGCTTGGACATGGAGCAAGATACGGCCGTTGCCTTTGCAGGCAGATATATCGACGAGGAATTTGAGGAATTTAATGAATATGTGAAAGCTTCGATGGAGGATTTTTTGAATCTGCACAATGGATTGTATTCTGTAAATATGTCCAACGATTATTCAATGGAACTACACTTGCAACCGCCTGCTGAACATGAGAATACTCTTTTGTCAACAGATTACCCATTTTATCTGTTACCGATTATTTTCTCTTTCGGAACCATCAACTTCTTATTCTCGGTAAAAAGAATCGAGGAATAAGTTGTTTTACAGCTTTTTGTTTTCCAACAAAAAGAATTACTATATGCTTTTGTCTTCTATTACTTATATGATTACAAAAGGGCTGTCGCACATATGACTTATATTATATACTGTGCTGCAACAGCCCTGATTTTTGTGTCATAAAATATATTTGCTAGTCAGTGATCCATCAACATGTAGAAAGACCCATACGCATCATGATTTTTTATCTTATAGGAAATCCGAGAGAATATCCTATAAGATAAAAAAGTGTCTAAGTCCGATGTTTGTGACTTACACACTTTTATGCTTTGATATTATTTTTTCTTTAAAAATTTGTGTCTGTTTATAACCACTCTCTTACCACTTGTTCCATCTCTTCC
>Ga0137306_103698_pt1 | contig 11103 bp, 13 predicted proteins | sample Inofroosms_March_FD_97187 | JGI IMG/M metagenome (GOLD analysis project Ga0137306, IMG submission 97187) | Mouse cecal microbial communities from Vienna, Austria - N-Acetylneuraminic and N-Acetylglucosamine D2O microcosms_March | ecosystem: Host-associated > Mammals > Digestive system > Large... | reverse complement strand
CTGCACTACTACATCCGTAATTCCAAGATTGTCGATACAGACCGAGACTGCCACGATATCTACAATGGAATCTACGGCGCCGACCTCATGAAAATGCACTTCTGAAACCGAAAGTCCATGCACCTTTGCCTCTGCCTCTGCGAGTATCGTAAAAATACGGATAGCAAGCTGATTTGCCCGCTCCGTCAGATTCCCGCCGGAAATAATCGCTTCGATTTCTTTCAAAGTGCGGTGTATATGTCCTTTATGGGAATGATTCTCATGCGCATGTCCTTCGTGAGAATGATTTTCAGGCGTATGCTCCTCATGGAAATGATTTTCGTGCGTTTGCACATGTTCCGATCCTTCTTTTCTCCCATGCAGATACGCCATATCATGGTCATGATTCTCATGTATCTCATCTAAGAGAACCGCAAAATCACAGGCGTCGATTCCTGATTTCTTTACCCTTGTGACGGCAATCTGATATCCTTCCAAATTCAGGCTTTCCAACGCATTCCGCAAAACCGTTTCGTCCGCTCCTAAATCCAGCAGCGCGGCAACTGTCATATCCCCGCTGATTCCGCTGCCGCATTCTAAGTATAACGTCTTATTCATCCCTTACCCCCAGTCTGTTTATCTGCGTTGCCATATATCCTGCTCCATAACCATTGTCAATATTTACCACCGCTATCCCGTTTGCACAGGAATTGATCATCGTAAGAAGTGCGGACAAGCCATGCATGCTTGCGCCATAGCCAATCGAAGTCGGAACTGCAATGACCGGCTTATCCACTAATCCTCCCAGCACGCTTGCGAGCGCACCCTCCATTCCGGCTACCGCCACCACACAGTTTGCACTCTGAATCTCTTCTAACTTCGACAGCATCCGGTGAAGTCCGCTGACGCCCACATCATAGATACGCTCTACATTTGCCCCGAAATATTCCGCCGTCTGCGCAGCTTCTTCGGCGACCGGAATGTCTGCGGTTCCTGCGGTACAGACTGCAATTTTCCCGGTTCGTTTTTTCCCCGGTTTCTCGATTTTAAGAATGCGTGAAATCTCATCATACAAAACTTCAGGATAATGATTCCGTATCATTTCATACTGCGCCTTCGTCGCCCTGGTTCCGAAAACCTCTCCTTCCGCTTCATACAACTTTCCGAAAATATGTAATAAATGTTCGTCATTCTTTCCACTGCAGAAAATGACCTCTGCAAATCCGGAGCGGAGTTTCCGATGTGTATCCAGCTTTGCATATCCCATTTCTTCAAACGGCTCTCTCCGAAAATACCGCTCCGCTTCCTCTATCGGCATTTCCCCGCTTTTTACCTTTTCTAAAACCTCATGCGCGTCCATACATATCCTCCATTTTCTCAACTATTTAGCCCATGCCACAGACGTGCCGAAAAGCTGTCGCAACGCTGCATTATTCTATGCCCCAAAATCAAGATAAAAATGTCTTGTAATCTTCATAATTCTTCTTCAAAAGCTCCGGCGTCTGCAGTCCATAAGGACATTTGCTCATACACTGATTACAATGCAGACAATTCTCGATTTTCTTCATGTTCTCCTGCCACTGCGGCGTCAGATATGCTTCCTTCGGCGCCCTTCTCAAAAGCAGGCTCATTCTTGCACAATTGTTGATTTCAATTCCCGCCGGACAGGGCATACAATACCCGCAGCCCCGGCAGAAATCACCGGAAAGCTGCTCTTTATCCTTTTCAATCCGTTCCTTCCGCTCCTTTGTCAGCTTGGGAGGATTCTCCTGATAGGACAGAAATTCATCCAGTTCGCTCTCCCGCTGTACGCCCCAGATCGGCGCTACATTGTCAAACTGCGCAAGATAAGCATACGCCGTCGCAGAATCGTTAATCAATCCTCCGGAAAGCGCCTTCATTGCGATGAATCCCATATCTTTCTCTTTACATGCCTCTACAATCTCAAGGTCTAACTCTGAAGCCAGATACGAAAACGGAAACTGCATTGTCTCATACAAGCCTGACTCAATCGCTTCCTTCGCCACTGTATGCCTATGGTTCGTGATTCCGATATGGCGGATTTTCCCCTGCTCCTTCGCTTTTACCATTGCATCATATAGCCCGTTTTCCTCTCCTTGTTTCGGACAGAATGATGGGTTGTGAAACTGATAAATATCAATATAATCCGTATTCAGCATGCGAAGGCTTGTCTCCAAATCCTCCCAGAACTGCTTCGCATTCTGAGCTCCGGTCTTGGTACTGATGATTACCTTATCCCTGATATAAGAAAATGCCGCTCCTAATTTTTCCTCACTGTCAGAATACCATCTGGCTGTATCAAAATAATTGATGCCGTGATAAAATGCTTTCTGCAAAAGGTAGACCGCGTCCTTTTTTTCAATTCTCTGAATCGGCAGTGCACCGAATCCGTTCTTGCTTACTTTTAGTCCTGTTTTTCCGAGTGTTATTGTCTTAACTTCGTCTGTTTTATTATGCATTTTGCTGACGCCTCCTTGTCATTATTGTAATGCTTTTATTGCTGTGTAGCAAGCATTAACCGAAAAACAATTATTGTCGTAAAATATGCCGTTGAATTTTACATCAAACCAGGGTATACTAAAGGCAGGAAAGAAGAATGTGATTATGCCTAATATTAAACCAATCTCTGATTTGAGGAATTACAGTGATGTGCTCCGTGATGTATCTGTGGGTGCACCCGTCTTTCTTACCAAAAATGGACGTGGGCATTATGCGATTATAGACATACCGGACTACGAAATATGAACGCAATGGCTCTTGCCAAATCTTCACACGCCGTCGGCGCTCCCGGACGATAGATGAGGGCAAATGCGTTGTATCCCTTTTGGGAGGGGCATCTCTCTTTCTATTCTTCCTCATATACCTCCCGGATCAACGGGAAGGCACTCCACGCTTTTGGCCATCCACAGTAAAATGCGAGCTGTGTAACAATTTCTACTGCTTCTTCCTTTGTAATTCCATGCTCCTTCCCCAGCACAAGATGCGACTTAAGCTGCGGATAAAGCCCTGCGGAAAATAATGCTGCAATTGTAATCATACTGCGGTCCCTTGGAGATAACTGCTCTTCTCTCGACCACACTTCCCCAAACAAAACATCATCATTCAATTCTGCGAATTTAGGAGCCAGATCTCCTAACCGGTCTCTCCCTGCCGTCTGTTTCTTTGCCATAATATCTGTCCCGCCTTTCCTAAACCATAAATTTTTCATCATAATATTTCTTTTACATTATCTATAGTATAAACAAATTGAGACTTCCGTAGAAGTCTCAATTTGTTTACCCATTTAAACTTTCAGGTTATAACCATAGGAAACGTCATAAATTTTGTTCTCAAGACGTTTCGCCAACTTTTGCTGCGTATTAACGCAGAATCTACCTTTATCCGTTCGCCCTCATCGTTCCCGCAGCAACACGCTCCCAACCATCAAAACGCAGGCTGACACCGCCATCGGAACAATAAATCCATAACTCCCTTTCATCATCTGGAACAAAGCAAACTTGCCAAGATATTTGCCGCCGCCCATGTTAACGGCATAGTAAATGACCGCCAGCATATACCCCAGCACCGTCTGATTTGTTATAGCGCTGACAGCAAATCCAATGCTTCCTAAAAACAACATTTCCACAAAAGCTCCAAGCCACAGCCTTCCATAGTCAAACGTACCGCCCCCCTGTTTCATTATGAGCGGAAAAATACTGACCAGCGCCGCCATCACAACAAGCGCAGTCAGAACCCGCGGCAGATACAACTGCCACATGGGCATTTCTTTTGATTTTTCGAGCTGCCAGATTTCCCGGTTTCCCTCCGGAAGGAAGAGCGGCGTAAGCAGAAGGATTCCCGCAAATGTCACATACATTTCCATGACCTGTGCCGCTTGACGTTCATCCAGATTCCGAAAGCTCATCAAGCCCCCGGAAGCCAGACAGAAAAGAAACGTGAAAAGAAGATGCGGAATATAGCTGCTCTTTAAAAAGCTAACCCCGGCTCTTACTATTCTTTCCATGCCAAAATACGCCCCCTTTCCGTTTTCTGTCAAATATCAATACAGTCAGGCCAAACAGCAGAATTGCAAGCAGGAGATAAAACAGCCTGTTTATTGCAAGCTGCCCAAGCTGTGCAAAAAAGGACTGTGTATTTCCCACCGTATTCCAGCGGGGCTCCAGATGAAAACCAAATTCTCCCACCAGACTGGTTTCTAAAGCAATACAGGCAAATGACCAAAACACCTGCAAAATAACTGCAAATACATTACCGATCAGCTCCGTCAGAACAAACGAGAGAGCAAGCGTGACCATCAGCGTCGGCAAAAGCCAGCCAACGGAATATTTAAGGAATGCAAGAACATCCGGCGCCACTCCGTTTGTCCTCGCCAGATAAAGATAAGGTGACTGAAGCAGGAATGCAATCAACACCACCGGCAGGAACGCCATAAAAAGATTTGCCAGATAACGGCTGCCGACCACTTGCAGCGAGGAAGCGGCTCTTGCATAAATTACCTGCTGTGCATCCGCCCTTTTATCCCGCAGGCATCTGGTCGCACCCAGAAAAATCGGCAGAATCACCAGCATAATGCCCGCATAGTCGCAGAACAGACGCATATATGCGCCGGTAACCTTATCTTTTTCACACAATGCCCGATAGTCCTCCAAGGCATCCTCATAGGTCTTCGGCTCACTGGCAGTAAGTTTTTCCGGTTCGAAAGCCGAGCCTTTTCCGATAATGCCGCAGACCCTCTTCATCGCGTTCTGGAATTCTTCAAATGTTAAATCTTCTGCGGGCTCCACCAAAAAGGTCTGTCCCGATATCGGAGCGCCTTCCATCGTACTCTGGTCATAGCCCGAAAAATGCGCATCCATTTCGTCCAGAAGCTGCTCAAAACTCTTTCCGGTACATTCAAACAAAATCTGTTCTATTTCCGCCAGCTCACTGTCATTTAACGTCACTTCCTTATAAAACATAAACGGATATGTCGCATAGGAATTCCAGTCCGTCTCCCTGACAAGCTCCGCCAAAGTGCTTTCCATAATTAACGTCTCATCTTCGCTTTCTTTAAATCCATAGCTTTCCTGCCCCGGTTTTGGCTCCGTCAGCCTATCGCTCCAATCCCCGTCCGAAAGCTGTGAGGTTAAAAACAGCACAAGAATTATCAGATAGAGATAGTAGACCAGACTTTTTGCAATCTGTCTGCATTCTTTGAAAAACAACGGAAAAAACATTAACATACACCTCCCTGCTGCATGAGATACATGTATGCATCTTCCACATCCGGCGCACATGCTTTGGCCTCCGGCAATGGCTTTGTCTGCGCAATCATCTTCACATGGGTCAGGCTGCCATTGGTAAGCATTCCGGTAATCTGGTATTTCTCCCTCAGCTTCGGCAGCTCCATTGTAGAAACCTCGGCACTATAGACCTTTCCCTCCGCCAGCTTCAAAAGCCCGCTTACGGTTCCGTCAAAAATAATGCTGCCGTTATTTAATACGGCGATTCTCTCACAAGTCGCTTCAATATCTCCCACAATATGCGTGGATAAAATTACGACCCGATCCTTTGCGACTTCACAGAGCAGATTCCGAAAACGCACCCGCTCCTCCGGGTCTAAGCCGGCTGTCGGCTCATCCACTACAATCACCTTCGGATTATGGATGATTGCCTGTGCAATTCCAAGCCGCCTTTTCATTCCTCCGGACATGGCTCTCACCTTTGTACGCTTTTGCTCTGTCAGATTGACTTTTTCCAGCATTTCCGGTACAAGTTTTTTACGTTCCTCTTTTTCCATTCCCGAAAGTACAGCCAGATAATCCAATGCCTCATAGGCATTCATATTTCCATACATGGAAAAATCCTGTGGGAGATAGCCTGTGATTTGACGCACCCGTTTACATTCCTCCACCGGAATGCCGCAGATACGAACCTCCCCGCTGCTTTTTTTCGTCAGCGTCGTGATGATTTTCATTAAAGTTGTCTTTCCGGCTCCATTCGGTCCAAGCAGACCGAACATCCCCCGCTCTATCGTAAGATTTACATCCGATAAAGCCTGCTTCTTTCCGAATTGCTTAGATAAATTTTTAATTTCAATTCCCGTTTCCATAAATTTTCCTTTCTTTTTGCGTTAAGTTTCTTCCGCATCCCCCTAAGGGTTATAGTAAACGGCAAATTTATTTGTCGTTTACTGCAAGTATAGGAAACGTTTCACTACAGATTCTCTACATTCCATATTTTCAAAAAAGAAAATAATCCTATGAGACCAGAAAGGATGCGGCTGCAATCGCACCGCCCTCCACGCTGTTAATAAGCGTCAGATTACCGCCATGTTTCTCACAGATGGTTCTGCAAATAAAAAGACCCATTCCAAAATGCTCTCCGCCGTCTTTCTCCTCGCTGTAATAGGCTCCCGACGCCTCACGCAGTGCGCGCGGTGAAAATCCGGCGCCATCATCCTTGACATATACAGTCATCCGGTGTTTCTCATAAACCAGTTTAATTTCCATCTGTTCTCTCGCATAACGCAATGCATTTTGACAGAGATTTTCCACAGCCTCCATCACCAGCCCCAAATCTAAAAGCAGCTCTCTCTCCTTATCCTCCGCGCTTCTGCAAAAAACAAAATTCTTTCCCCATTGAGCCGCCAGCGTCTTTGCCGTCTCTTCCACCTGCGCCTCTATATCCTTTCTTCGGTATCTCCTGCTCTCCGGCTCCCGCATCTCCAGATTTCTGATATCCGTCATTGTCTTCGAAAATTCATACAGCCTGTCCTGCTGCTTTTTCAGCAATTCTAGTTTTTCTAACAATTGTTCTTCAGTAATTTTCCCCTTTGGGACGTATTTCAGCAAAAACTCCGTATAACCCTTCATTACCGTAATCGGCGTTCGGATATCATGGGCAAAGGCGGCATTGATTTTCCGTAAATCCTCCTGATTCTCCCACTGTCTACGTTTTTCCGCAACCAGCTTCTGTCTCAGCGCTTCAATCTTTATACAGAGCATACCGAGTTCATCCTCGCTCTGATAGGAAAATTCATGCCCATAATCCCCAATTAAAAGATACTCCAGAGCTTCCCTCTCTGAACGGATAGCTGGATATAGTCTGTTTCTGTAAAAAAGAAACAAAGCGATGGCAAACATCAGACCGATGTACAGATAAATAGAGTAGTTATAGATGAAACAAATTGTCTTTGCGAGCCATGCTCCTCCTGCCGCTCCAAGTCCTATCGAATAATCCACATGCAGATTTCCCTCTCGAAATTCCATTTCCGGATACCTGTGTTTTAAAACGCCAATCCATCCGTCACAAATATTTTTCGTAAACAGGTACAGCGCCAGTACAGAAAATATCGCCGCCAAGAGATAAAAGAACAGACTCTTTCTTAAGTCTGCCCGTTTCAGTCTTTTACCAAACTTCTCTACCAGATCCTCTAACCAATCCATTTATATCCCACACCCCATACCGTCTGAATATAATCCTTTTTGCTTACCTTAGCCAGCTTCCCGCGAATCCGCCTGATATGTTCTGTAATGATACTGGCGTCCGCATCCCCATCGTATCCCCGGACATTTTCGTAAATTCTCTCTTTATCAAATACCTGTCCGGCATGTGTCAAAAGCAGCTCTACAATGGAAAATTCCGTTCTGGTCAGCCCAACGTCCTCCCCCTTGGCCAGTACCACACGTCCGGTAAAGTCTACCACGATATCTTGATTGATATACACATTCCGGCTGTTGCTCTTCCTTTCTTCCCGGCGCAGGTGCGCTTCTACTCTTGCCAAAAGCTCCTCCATCGAAAACGGTTTTAATATATAATCGTCTCCTCCCGCTTTAAAGCCATTGACTCTGTCCGCTTCCTCCGTCCTCGCTGTCAAAAAAAGAATCGGACAGCTTACGATACTTCGGATTTTCTCACATACCTCATAGCCGTCCATTTTAGGCATATTGACATCCAATAGAATCAAATCTGTCCCTCCGTTGATCTTTGACAATGCAGACTCTCCATTCTCTGCAGTATAGACCAGATAGCCTTCCATTTCCAAGCACTCCTTTAGCATGTTCCGAATGTCTGCTTCATCATCTATTACTAAAATCTGCTTCATTACTTCCCTCCATTACTGCCGGTCTTCCAAAATTATTCAATACCAATATTGCAAGCATGATTAATCCGATTCCTACCGCCGATAAAAGTTCCATCCTTTCATGAAACACTACAATCCCAAGAATGGTCGCAACCATCGGCTCTATTGTTGCCATTATTGCCGCTTTACTGGTTTCCACTCCTTTTAATCCGTATGTATACAGTAAATACGGAGCAAATGCAGTCAGTAATGCCATCAATAAAATCACGGCAAGCATCCTTCCCGGCATAACAGATGACGATGCTCTCTGATACAAATCCGGTATGTTACAAATCACCAATTCTCCTGCCGCCGCAAAAAAGAACGCATAAGAAGAAACCGTATAAGAATGATACTTCTTCAACGCAACCGTACCAAAAATGCTGTAGAGCGCATAAGAAAATCCTGACAGCAGCCCGGTTATCACTCCGGATCCGCTCACACTCATCTCATTTCCGATTCCCGTTACACAGACACAGCCCGCAAAGGCACAGATGAGCGCCATCAGCTTCTGCACCGTAAACTTTTCTCCCAGAAACAAAATAGACATCAGCATGACAAAAATCGGTGAGGTGTACAAAAGGATTGCCGCCGCTGACAATGACGCCGCCTGCATTGTAGAAAAATAGCAGAGAGACATCAGCATGACGCTTCCCACACCCATCCCAAAGAATACCCAGATATCTTTCAGCTTTATTTTTAACTTTCCTCTGTCAGTAACCAACAGAAACACCAAGAAAAATACTGCTGCCGTTATAATTCGGACTGCCGTTACCTGCACGGTGGTAAGTCCCAAATCTGTCAGGTAACGCACAAAGACGCCCATGAGTCCCCAGAGTGCGCCTGCGACAAGAATACATATTGTTGATAATAAATCCATGTTCTTCACCTCAAAATACAGTAATGCCATGTCTGCAATGATTATAAAATCTGTCCCTTTCCTGCATATGGATGACTCTGGGCATAGGCAAATGCATTTCCTGCAAACTCATCTGGAGCCAGTTTGTCAAAATACTCACGTTGCCATCGCAACGCCCTAATCTAAAATATCAATTTTATTAGCCATTAAAAATCTGGACTGTACGTCATAAAAACCGGTATGGTATCCTCGATGGAATCTTCCGAAAAAGTTTATTCCATTCTGCCATCGCCTCCCATCAGCCGCGTCATTTCCTCTATACGGTCAATTGGAAATGGCGGCATTGTCAATGGTTTCATGGCAATAGACATTAATTTCATTGGATTATCATCAGCAGCCACACGATTTGAGCTAAATTCCCCACATGCCTTACAACGATGGATAATCGCCCACTCACCACCTTTTCTTACCCAGACAGCAACCGGCTCCATATAGCCGCCGCAATCGGACGCCCGATCCCCGGGTTCTATATCCACATGCAGGCTGGTCAGACAATTCGGACAATGATTCCTATGGTCACTTCCTGCTCCCGCAGGCACAACCAATCTTCCGCATACCTTACAGGTAAATGTTTCATTGCAGGCGTGTTTTTTATAATATCCCTTTTCATATAATTTTCTTTTATTTTCCCTATTCAATTTTAGTTCCTCCTTAAGACTACATAGTTGCTCTTAAATCTTATTGGAGGGTTTTAAGTTTTTAATAATCCGCTGCACACTTTTCTCAGAAAGAAAATATTCTTGTGCTAGATCCTTCACAGATGTTCCTTCCTGATACTTTGTATACATATGCGAGTTGCGAAGCTCTAAATTTTTCTTTGTTCCAGTTGCAGACCCCCACGTTCTCTTCTCCTCGGATTTCCTTGGAATGTAAATCGTTTGTCCGTCAACATACTGTTGAACAGCAGTGAGAATCTCTATTGGTAAAACTTCCTCCGCTCTTATATAGCTCATAGCGCCCTCCTAATTTTTAGTTCTATTAGGAATGCAATGGCTATAACGTTTTCATACCGCAACAGCCATTGCTATCGCGCAATCACATCATAATTCTTCATGGAATTACCTTAGACCTTTCTACTTATAAACTAATGATATCTACCACCACCGATTATTTTATCAGCTATTTCGCAAAATGCCAACCTCATATTTCATTAGAACAAAATATGTTCCGCAAAAAGCAATCATCTCCACCTTCTTTTGGGAAATCTGGAATAGCAAAGCCTTATCCATGTCAGTACAATTTCTGCCGCAAGGATTCCAAATGTAATCGCTCCTACCTGCTGAAACAGCCAGCGGACGTCTATCCAGAGCTGTTCTCTTTTATTCACTATGTCATACATCACATAATAGAGCGTTGAACCGGGAACAAACGGCATCAGAATCGGTGTGGCAAATACCGTCAAAGGACACTTTATAAAAATAGTCAGAATTCCGGAAACCAGTCCTACCAGCACAGTCACAAAAAACATCGCAAAAATAGTATTATCTGTCCCTTCTGCGATCTGCAAATATAAATACCACGCAAACGCGCTGTTAATTCCAATCAGACTTATATCTTTTCCTTTCATCCCGAACAGCATAGCATATCCCATTGCGCCCGCCGCCGCAAGCAAGATTTCTTTTATCATTTTCCATATCCTTTCATATGATAAACGCCATAGAAAATCCTATCGCAATCGCTGCTGCCGCAACTAGAGCCTCAGCTAAACGGAGCAGACCGGAAATCGTATCTCCGCCGATCAAATCCCTGAATGCATTTACTGTAGCAAGCCCCGGAATCAACAGCATAATATTTCCGATAATGACTTTATCCACTGAATCAGATAAACCGCATCGAAACAAAATAACGGCTGCCGCTCCGCCAGCTACGGATGCTGCCATATTCACCAGAAACTTATTCTTTACCGCCGGTTTCAATAAATATAAAATACTGCAGATCAATACCGCACAGATACAGGAAGAAATTCCATCCCATATACTTCCTCCAAAAAACAATGAGAATGTGAACGAAATAAAGCAATACACAAAATATTCTCTCAGCGCCGTACGGACGGTTACCTGCCGGACAAACTGTTCCCGCA
>Ga0137306_103694_pt1 | contig 11107 bp, 11 predicted proteins | sample Inofroosms_March_FD_97187 | JGI IMG/M metagenome (GOLD analysis project Ga0137306, IMG submission 97187) | Mouse cecal microbial communities from Vienna, Austria - N-Acetylneuraminic and N-Acetylglucosamine D2O microcosms_March | ecosystem: Host-associated > Mammals > Digestive system > Large... | reverse complement strand
ACTCGCTGGCGTAGATCTCCTGAAACGCGCCGCTGATCGAAGACCCCTCAATAATCTCCCGCAGACCCGAGGAGATGATGTAATGCTCCACCTGTACGCCCAGTTCCCGGCCGTACTCGTTGATCCGGCGGAACCAACCCTCCACGCCGGGAAAGAACACGATGTCCCGCCCCTTGTCCACCAAATCTGCCCGGGTAAAGGGCAGATTTTTTCGCTTTGCCTCCTGGAGCATGGTGTACATATAGGCCAGGATGCCGTCAATCCGGTTGCGGCGGGCAAAGCCGTTGGCCTTTTCCCAAAACTCCGCCGGGGTCATGCCGAGGCTGGGAATGAAGGCATAGTCCTGCATATCCGTGGTGCAGAGGGTTTTGTCAAAGTCGTATAGAAAAGCGATGATGGGCTGTGTTTTTTTCACGCCTGTCCCTCCTCGGGAAAAAAGCGGCTCTAATGAAATTAGAGCCGCTTTTTAAAAATTTTCGGTTTAAGTTCCGCCGGTGTAGTTGGGACCGAATTTCAGGTCGTCCAGCTTGTCAAATTTGATTCGGCGGGTGACCTCCATAGAGTCCTGGGGGTCTTTGGAATCCTGAGTAAAGGGATCGCCCTCGGGATACGGCGCCTGCGGAGCGGGGAGATCTCCCGCAGGCGGTACGGCAATCCCGGCGGCGGGTTCCGCCGCGGCCGCCTCCTCAGGGGGCTTTTCCTCGAAAGAGGCCGCCACCGTGGTCCCGATCTCCTGCACCGGCACCGCCGCCGCGGAGATTTCCACCGGCAGCTGGGGAAGCCTTTCCAAAAACTCCAGTTCTTTATTGCAGACGCTCTGCGTGGCGGCGATGAACTGGGCCAGCTCCCGCTGTCCCTGGCGCAGGCGGTCCTCCGCCGCCTCCACCTCCAGCTGGATCTGGGCAATTCGCTCCCGGGCGTCCGACTCCGCCTGGGCCAGCAGCGTGTTTCGCTTGGCCTCGGCCTCGCGGACAATGGAATCCGCCATCTTTTGGGCCGTCAGCAGCGTGGCGCGCATGGAGTCCTCCGTGGCGCGGTAGTCCTCCACCTTTTCCACCAGTACCTTCATCTTGGCCTTCAGCGCGGCGTTCTCTTTGTACAGCGCCGTGTAGTCATCGGTGAGTTCGTCCAAAAACTCATCCACCATGGCCATGTTGTATCCGCCCATAAAGCCCTTGGTAAAGGCGTGGGAGGAGACCTCCTGCGGTGTCAGCATTCCAGAAATACCCCCTGTCAGCGCGGTTTTACTCTTTAGAAGTAGAGTCCGTTGTTTTCCAGCTCGTCAATCAGATCGCCCTCGATGTCCACGTGGTAGGGCGTGATGATGTATGTATTGGCGGCCACCTTTTTAATCTTACCCTCTCCGGCATAGGCTACGCCGGAGAGAAAGTCGATCAGGCGGCGGGCGATGTCCTTGTTGGTGGACTCCAGATTCAAAACCACCGTCCGCTTGTCCTTAAGATGGTCGGCGATCTCAGAGGCGTTTTCAAACCGCTCCGGTTTTACCAGCACCACTTTCAGCTGCGTGGTGGCATGGATGTTGACGACCTTGTTGCGGCGGTCGTCGTATTTGCTGCGGTGGTCGTCAAAGGCGTCCTTTCGGGCCGGCTCTTCAAATTCCTCAAAGTCGTCATCCTCGTCCTCATAGGGATGGGTCCACTTTTTCAGTTCGTCAATAATGCTCATGGCAAAGCCTCCTCAGTGCGCATTCGCGCGAGATCATTTTCCAAAGCCCGCCCCGGGGCGGCTTTACGCCGGATGATTCATGCTCTCCGATTATAAATTATAATCGCGGGCGCCGAAGATCGCGGTGCCCACTCGGACCATAGTGGCGCCGGCACGGACGGCGTCAGCGTAGTCGCCGCTCATGCCCATGGAAAGATACTTTAGTTCATTATGGAACAGATTTTCGTTGATGTCAACATAAAGTGTGTGAACTTCCTGAAAATACCGCATATTGGCTTGCCGATCGGCATCTGCGGGGGGAATGGTCATCAGCCCCCGTACCCGCACGTGGTCACGGGACAGGGCGCTTTCCGCTGCGGCAAAGACGGCGGCAGGCGCAAAGCCGCTTTTGGCCTCCTCACCGCCGATATTGACCTCCAGCAGAACATCCTGAAGGAAATTCTGCCGGGCGGCGGCCTTTTCGATCTCGTCCAGCAGCTCCAAAGAACCCACGGACTGGATCAGCGACACGCGCCCCACCACTTGCTTGACCTTATTGCGCTGGAGATGGCCGATAAAGTGCAGCGGCGCGCCGTCATAGGCGTTCTCCGCCAGCTTTTTTACCATCTCCTGAACCCGGTTTTCCCCTAGGGCGTCGATTCCGGCGGCGATAGCCTCCCGGCAGGCGGCCGCACCGTTCATCTTGCTGGCACCTACCAGAATAATCTCCTCCGGCCTCCGGCCCGCTTCCCTGGCGGCTTCCGCCAGCTCTGCCCGCACCCGGGCGATATTTTCCGCGATAGACATAGAGCGTTCTCCATCCTTTCCCAGACCTTGTCTCCCATTGCCGAAACGCCGGCACAGGGACCTTTGCCGCTGTTTTTTCAGCGGCGTTCCTTAGTCCCTGTTTGAAAAATGTCAAAACGCCCAAACAGCGGATCTTTTTCCACTGTGCTGCGTTAAAAATTTTTGAAATACACAAAGTATTCCTGCAAATGTTTGCCTCGCCCAGCGAAAAAATCTCTCGCCGCTGTGCATTTCGCCATTTTTCAAACAGGGCCTAAACTCCGCCGTATTCCGGAGGGGAAAACCGCCCCGGTGGAAAACCGGTTCCAATCTGGAGGCTCCGCCGGTTTCAAGACGGGGCCGAATCTCTCATTGCCCAACGACCTTCCCGTCGTAGAGATTGTTGGCGGTGAGAATGACTTCTTCGCCGGAGCGCAGAATCCGGCTTTTTATCGTGGAGGCGGGCCGCAGGAGGACGAAGCCGTCTCCGTTGTAGAGCACCTCCGCAGGCTTAAACACGGCCTTTACGCCCACCACGCAGTATACGCCGGTGATCTGAGTCTCGGTCTCCCTGCCGTCTTCACCGGTAACGGTTTGAGATACGATCCGCAGGGCCTCTTGGGGCACCCGAATGCCGCTCATGGTGCTTAAAATGATCTCCGCGCTCTGCTGGCGCAGCAGCGTCAATTGGGATAGATCGTATTTCCCCTGAAATACCACCACAGAGCGGCCGTTTTCCTCCCAGCCTACGGATTGGATGACCACATCCAGGTCCCGGTCCACGTCCTTGGAAAACCGGATGGAGATGTCCCCGGCCTCCTGGATCTCCCGAATCTCTCCGGTCCGCAGGGAAGCGGCATAGTACCAATTGTCTCCCAGAATCAATTTTCCCACCCGGGAGACGGCGGTGCTGTCCGGCTGGAGAGCGCTGAGCTGAGAGGGAGTCAGCTCCTGAATGACCTCCGGTGTCAGTACGGTTTCATAGCCGTCTACCACGGCGGAGTACAGCCCTGAGGCCGGGGCCGTGACCGGACGGACAGAGCCGGCTGACTGGCGCCGCAGGTCCGACAGCTCCTGCCGGAGGGACTCCAGCTGCCCGTCCAGGCCGTCGCCGGAATATGTATAGTCCCGTTTCATCACCAGCGCCCGCAGCTCGCCGCCGTGGCTTGTGACCGTGTCCAGCCGCCCGCAGGCCAGGGCGGCTCGCAGCTCCAAAAGGTTCTGGGCAATCTGGCTGTCCAATTTGGCGGCGGCCTCATAGCTGAGGGATGCGCCCTGGGCGTACTCCAGCTGTTCGATCCGGCTTTCCAGAGCGTCAATCTGGTCCTGGCGGTCTAAAGAGGCCTGATCGGCGTACACCGCCGCCACCGTGCCTCCCACACCGACCCGCTCGCCCTCCGCCCTGGCCAGCCGCAGGAGGCCGCTGGTATTGTCCTCCAGTATCCGCTCGCTGCGGACCACGTAACCGGAGACATCGACGACCTTGTCCACCGTGTAGGCGTAGGCCATGGTGGTGGTGAGGGGGTTGTCCAGATAGCGAAGGGCCTGATACCCGAAATAGGCGGCCACGCCCAGAGCTACCAAGAGCATCAATATTCTGGTTGAGAGAGGGGTGGTTTTCATGGTGTCTCCTTGCGCCTGCTGGAATTTTCCGGTGTGGGGCCGTCAGCTCTCCGTTTCCGCCAGGTCCACGGGTCTGGCCGGGGCGATGGTGGAAATCGCGTGCTTGTAAATAACCTGCTGCTTGCCGTCGCTGTCCAGGACAACCACAAAGGCGTCAAACCCTGTGATGACGCCCCGCATTTGAAAGCCGTTCATCAAAAACATGGTGACCGGAAGCCTGTCCCGTTTGGCCCTGAGAAGAAAAATGTCCTGCAAATTGGCTTTTGTCTGCATACTGTCCGCTCCTTTTTTCTTTCGTGGCGGACAGCCTCTATATGTCCGCCCTGGGTCTAGAATACGCCAGCAGCGGACAAGATTTCCGTCGAAATCCGTAGGGCTTTCGCAAAATCCCGCTTTTTTTCCCAATAGATCCAGTGGATGGCCGAATTCCGCCGCAGCCAGGTCAGCTGCCGCTTGGCGTACTGCCGGGAGCGGAGCTTTACCTCCGCAATGGCCTCCGCCTCCGTCCGCGTTCCCTCCAGGACCTCCAGAAACTCCTTATACCCGATGGCCTGCATACAGGTGGCGCTTCGGGGCAGGCCCAGATCCAGCAGAGCGCGGACCTCGTCCAAAAGGCCCTGTTCCACCATGGCGTCCACCCGGCGGTCGATCAGGGCTTTCATATCCTCCCGGTTGGAAAATTGGAGTCCGATCCAAACGGCGTCGTACCGCGGCGGCAGAGCCGCCGTCTCCGCATTATGGGCGGAGATGGTTTTTCCCGTCTCCAGATAGACCTCCAACGCCCGGAGAATCCGCTTTTCGTCCGATGGGTGCAGCCGTTCCGCGGACTCCGGATCTACCTGCCGCAGCTCCGAGAGAAGCGGGCCGGAGCCATCTTTTGCCAGCCGCTCCTGAAGATGGCGGCGGACCTCTCCGCCGGCGCTGCCGGGGGCAAAGCCGTGCCCCCGCACCGCCGCGTCCAGCCACAGTCCGGTGCCGCCCACCAGGATGGGCAGCTTTCCTCGGGCCAGAATGCCGTCGATGACGGGAATAGCGGTCTGGGCGTACCGGGCGGCAGACCACTGCTCCCACGGCTCCGCTACCGCCACCATGTGGTGGGGCACGCCGTCCATCTCCTCCGAAGTGGGGGCGGCGGTGCCGATGCGCAGTCCCCTATAGATCTGCATAGAGTCGGCGGAGACCACCTCGCCGCCGTACCGCTTTGCCAGCAGAATGCCCAAGGTGGTTTTTCCGCAGGCCGTGGGACCCACCACGCAGAGAACCCTCTCCGCCATCAGAAGTCCAGCCCCAGCCGCCGTGCCTGCTCACAGGCGGCGTCCAGCAGCGGTCCGGCCTGGGCGGGGTCCACGTCCAATCCCCCGGCAAACACGTAGTCAAACCGGGGAATGCCGAACATGGCGGCCAGCTGCTTCCAATACAGCACCCCCAGGCTCTCAGGGCGCTCAAAATCGCCGCCGGTGGTGAGATAGGCCAGCCGCTCGCCGCGGCAGTCCCCGTGACAGCCGTCGGACTCGTAGTGGTAGCTCAGGCCGTTGGCGGAGATGTGCTCGATATAGATCCGCAGAAGGGAGGGGAAGCTCAGATCCCAAAAGGGGGCCGCAACAACGATTTTATCCGCCTGCTGGAATTGCCGGGCCAGGGCGAACACCGGCCCGCTGAAGTCCCCGGCCTCCGCCAGGGAGTCCCGCTCCCGCAGGGCGGGAGGAAGGAGGGGCTTGATGTCCAGAGCCTCCAGGACAACGGTCTCAATCTCCGCCTGGGGGTGAGTCCCCTGAAAGGCGGAGAGGAAGGCCCCCGCCAGCACCCGTGTGCGGGAACCCGCTCCCCGCTGGCTGATACAGCAATCGATAAATAACAGCTTCATGTCAATCCTCATCCAACACGGTGGTGATGACGGGCTTTCCGTCCCGGTCCAGCAGAGGCGTCAGGCCTCCGCCGCCTCCGGACCATGCGTAGAGATAGCTGACGCCGGTTTCCCGATCCACGTAGATATCAAGGCCGCTGCCGACAAGGCCCTGGCTGTAAGTTTTTACAAAACGCTTTGACATACGGTCCTCCTTCCGGAAAACAGGGACCAAAGCCCCTGTTTTCTCCGCCTTTGGCGGAAAGATAAATGAAAATTATTTTTGCGGTGACTCCCTTTGAGGGAGGGGGGCAATTCACCTCTCCACGCGGCGAAGGAGTGCCCCGGCCCGGTCCTATGGAAAGAGCTATGCCCGCTTGAACATTTTCTCCAATTCGTACTTGGTCAATTTTACTGCCACGGGCCGCCCGTGGGGACAATAGCGCACCTCACCGCGCTGTACCTTCTCCGCCAGTACCCGCAGCTCTGCGGGGTCGCTGGTCCATCCGCCCTTCATCGCGGCCTTGCAGGCCATGGTGTGCAGCAGGTTTTCCCGCCGCTCCTCCGGCGAACGGCCTGTCCGCAGATTTTCCGCCAGCTCCTCCAGCGTGGCGGAGACGTCCTCCGCGCCAATGTCCGCAGGAACCTCCCGTACCAGCACGGCGCCGCCGCCAAAGTCCTCGCAGGCGAAGCCCAGCTGGTCCAGCAGGGGCAGGTTTTCCAGCAGCAGCGCGCCGTCCTCCCGGCTCAGTTCCGCCGCCGTGGGCTGGAGCAGGGTCTGCCGCATGGGCGGCGTTTGGGCGGCTTTTAGCCGGTCAAAGTTGATCCGCTCATGGGCGGCGTGCTTATCAATGAGATAGACGCAGCCGTCCTCGCTCTCGCAGACGATGTAGGTGTGCAGCACCTCCCCCGCGATCCGCCAGGGGGATTCTCTCTGGGGTTCTATGGCCTGTTGGCCCGGCAATGGCGGCTTCTGCCCTGCCGCCGGAATGGCGGGCGGGAAGAGGCGGCCTGATCGTGGAGCTGGCTCTGCGCGGAATTGCCCCTCCCGCAGAGAGGACCCGGACGCCGCGGGCGGCGGTGCGGCGGCGCTGCCCTGAGCGGAGGGAGAGGGGGATTTTACGCGATAGGCAACCTCGCCCTGACTGTCCGAGAGCTTGGCCGGAGCCTGCCACTCCGTATTCCAGGATGGACGGGGCGCCCCCCCCTTTGGAGCGGAGGCGGAAGGCTTTCCCTCCTTGCGGTAGGCGCCTGCATCCATGGTTTGAAAGAAATCCCGGCGGGGGTTGACTGCCGGCGTCTCCGGGGCCGGGACGGGAACGGGGGAATTTTGATTTGAAAGACCGTCCAGCACGGTGTGGTACACCGCGTCAAAGACCTCCCGCTCCCGGGCGAACTTGACTTGGGTCTTGGCGGGATGAACGTTTACGTCCACGGCGGGGGCGGGCAGGGTTACGGCCAGCACACAGCCGGGAAACCGGCCTTTCATGATCTGGTTGCGGTAGCCCTCTTCCAGGGCCGCCGTCAGCAGTTGGGACTTGATAAACCGCCCGTTGACAAAAAAGACCTGCATGGACCGGGAACCCCGGCCCTGGAGAGGAGCGGTGACAAAGCCGGAGACGGCGGTTTCTCCGCCGCGGCCCTCTACGGAAACCAGACCCTTGGCAAAATCTCTTCCCAGGGCCGCGTAGACGGCGGAGGACAGCTTTCCGTCCCCGGGGGTGTGGAGGGATTCCGTGCCGTCCTTGATAAATTTAAAAGAGATGCTTGGATGGGACAGGGCCAGGTGCTGCATAAGACCCGCCACGGCGGCGGTTTCCGCGCTGTCCTTCCGCATGAATTTCAGGCGGGCCGGAGTGTTGAAAAACAGATCCCGCACCGAGACGGTGGTGCCCTCCGGCGCTCCGGCCTCCTCCACAGCATCCGGAACGCCGCCCTCCAAACGCAGGGCCGCCCCGCGGGCCGCGCCCCGCTGCCGGGTGAGAACCTCCACCCGGCTGACCGCCGAGATGGCCGCCAGAGCCTCGCCCCGAAAACCCAGGGTGCCGATGCACCCCAGGTCCTCCGGCGTGCGGAGCTTGCTGGTGGCATGGCGGAGAAAGGCGGTGGGCAGTTCCTCCGGCGCGATGCCGCAGCCATTGTCGGTAACGCGGATCAGCCCCATGCCGCCGCGGCGAATCTCCACCGCCACGGCGGAACATCCGGCGTCAATGGCATTTTCGACCAGTTCCTTTACCACGCTGGCGGGGCGTTCCACCACCTCGCCGGCTGCGATCAGATCGGCCACATGGGACTCCAGTTGACGGATGTGGGGCATAGGGGAACCTCCTCTCGGGAATTTACAGGTTTGCGCTTAGGCCTTGTTTAAAAAATGAGAAAACGCCGCCCCCGGGCATCTTTTTCACCAGGACTTCGTTGATTTTCCCTGAAATCCGTCAGGATTCCTGCGGAAAATCGCCTTGCCTGACGAAAAAATCTGTCTCAATCCGGCATTCCGCCAATTTTCAAACAAGGCCTAGGCGGGGAATTTATCCTGCGGGAGCCGGGAGTCTGGGGGGCAGACTGCTCCGCTTTGAATATGGATTTCTACAACAAGAGCACGGCGATCAGCGGGATCGTGACGATGGAGGCGGCCGTGGTCAAAAGCGTCGCCTGGGCAATGGACGTTGTGTCCCCGCCGCACTCCATGCACAGCATAGTGCCGTTGACAGGCACAGGCATGGCGGCCTGCGTCACGGCGATGCCCAGCACAACAGGGGGGACCTGCATGGCCCGCAGGATCAGAAACAGCGCCACCGGTATCACCAAGAGCCGGAGGAGGGACAAGATCCAGAGCCTGGGGGACTTGAACACCCGTCCCACGGGCAGGCCCGCCAGCAGCGAACCCACCACCAGCAGAGAGAGGGGAACCGTCACATCCCCCACAAGTCCCAGGCACTCTCCTGCAATAGACGGCGGACGCAGGCGGGTTAGGGCGAAGAACAGGCCGATAAGCGCCGCGACGGTACAGGGGGTGACGGTCTGTCTCCAGCAAAAGCGCTTGCCGCCCATGAGCATCAATGGTCCCAGGGTGTAGGACAGCAGATTGAAGGGCATTGCCAGGATTACCGCGAAAAAGAGGGAATCCCGGCCAAACAGGGCCTCCGCCACCGGGTATCCGATAAAGGCCACATTGGTGAAGGCGAGGCTGAACCGCCACACCCCTCTCTGCTCCGGCGTGCCGCCCAAAAATCGGGGCAGAACCAGCGCAAAGGAAAACTGCAGGGAATAGAGAACGGCCGCCACCTTTAAAACAGCCAAGATCTCCGGCAGCTCCGGCAGGGCGTCTCCGGTGATGACCGTTCCCACAATCATAGCGGGCATGGTAATGTTCAAAATAACTTTGGACAGCTTTTGGTCAGTATCACCGCCCAGATAGCCCAAGTGGTGTGCCAGACCACCCATGGCCATGACGAAGAGGATGACCAGCATTTCACAGAGCGCGTCAAAAAAACTCATAGCCTTTTTCGATTTCCTCTAACAATTGTCTTATCCCATCATGGTCCAGATCGACAGGGCATTGGCCGCGGCGTGGAGGGCAACGGAAGTCCACAGCGTGCCGGAGTGCTCGTAGGCCCAGGCCAGCACCAGACCCGGCACCAGGTACTGCACCATCAACAGAAAGTATGTGAGGTCCCGGCTGGTCACGGCGAACTGCCAGACGTGCAGCAGGGCAAACAGCAGGCAGCTGGCGAGATATGCCCCCGCGCGGCTCTTGTCTTTCAGGCTGCCGAAAACCAGACCGCGGAAGAGCGTTTCCTCCACAAAAGGAGCCAGAAACACCACGATCAGCAGCGTCATGTGCGGGGCACCGCCGATCCGGGTGGAGATGGTCACATCGTTGAGATTGGTGCGGGTATCCACCGCCATGTGGATCAGGCGGTAGGCCAGCTCATTGAGTCCGTACAGCGCCACCAGGCCCGCCAGAGCGGTCTTCGCAGCGCCGTCCAGGTTGTCCAGCAGCCGGCGGGAGGTGCGGGCCAGAAAGCCGTGGAAGATGATGACCGTTACGGCTAAGAGGATATAGTAGTAAATCAGCGTCTCCATGGCGCTGGAAAGGGTAATTCCCAGCAGCAGCTCCGCCAGATCAAACAGCGGCGCTGCGGCAAAGGGCAGCACCAGCAGGTAGACGGCAAAAAACACCGTCCCCCCGATCTGCTCGCCGGGGGACATATAGGCGCCGGATTTTCTTCTTTGCATGGTCATTCCTCCGAGCGGTTTCAGGGTGCAGGCCGCCGCTCACTGCAGCTTCCGCCTCAGCTCATACAGCAGAGACATCGCCTCGATCGGGGTCAGCGTATCCGGTTGACAGCGGCGGAGAGCGCTCAACACCTCGCTCTCCCCCATAGAGGAGAGGGACACCTGATCCGCCTCCCGCCGGGGAGCGGTATACCGCACCCCGTTTTCCGCCTCCAGCTCCGTTAAGATCTCCCGGGCACGCCGGAGCACCTTGTCCGGCAGGCCCGCCAGCTTAGCCACTTCGATGCCGTAGCTGCGGTCCGCGCCGCCGGGGATGATTTTGCGAAGAAAGATAATGTCCTCTCCCCGGGTCTTGACGGCGATATTGTAATTCACCGTGCCGGAGAGCGTGTTCTCCAGCTCGGTCAGCTCGTGGTAATGGGTGGCGAACAGCGTTCTGGCCTGTTTTTTCTCCGCGCAGTACTCCAGCACCGCCCGGGCGATGGACATGCCGTCAAAGGTGGAGGTGCCCCGTCCGATCTCATCTAAAATCAGCAGAGAGTTTTTTGTGGCGCAGCGCAGAATGTCGGACACCTCCGTCATCTCCACCATAAAGGTAGATTGTCCGGCGGAGAGATCGTCGGACGCGCCGATGCGGGTGAAGATCCGGTCCACAATGCCGATGTGGGCGTGGGCGGCGGGGACAAAGCTGCCCATCTGGGCCAGCAGCACAATCAGCGCCACCTGGCGCATATAGGTGGACTTGCCCGCCATATTGGGACCTGTGATAATAGACACCCGGTCCTCTTTTTCCCTCATAAAGGTATCGTTGGGGACAAACAGGGCGTCTTTCAAGACCCGCTCCACCACCGGATGGCGGCCCTCCCGGATCTCGATGACGCCGGACTCATCCACATCCGGGCGGCAGTAGCCGCCCCGCACGGCCACGGCGGCGAAGGAGGCCAGGGCATC
>Ga0137306_103693_pt1 | contig 11109 bp, 6 predicted proteins | sample Inofroosms_March_FD_97187 | JGI IMG/M metagenome (GOLD analysis project Ga0137306, IMG submission 97187) | Mouse cecal microbial communities from Vienna, Austria - N-Acetylneuraminic and N-Acetylglucosamine D2O microcosms_March | ecosystem: Host-associated > Mammals > Digestive system > Large... | reverse complement strand
TGGTCTGAACTGCTGCCTATATCTTCCGGTTCTCTGCACACCGTCACGGTCTGATACGGAATCGTGATTCCGTTCTCCCGAAACCCCTTCACCAGTTCGGCGCGGATATCGCTGCATGCCTGAAAACTGTCGTCCAGGTTCTGCGTCCAGATGGTCGTCTTCAGGATAATGCCGTTGGAAGTATAGGACTTGATAAATACTTTATTCTCCTCCGTATTCAGCGTCTGTTCGTTGTTGATGCAGATCTGCTGCATGATCCGCATGGCCTTGTCAATGTCCGCGTCATAACCGATCTCGATCTCCACAAAATTGCCCACGTTCTCAATAAAGTTCGTATTGGTAATCACAGCGGAATCCATGACCGAGTTGGGAACGATGCAGCATTCTCCGTTGAACTGCCGGATGATCGTATGCCGGATGGTGATGTCCTTGACATACCCTTCCGCGATCACGCTGCTTCCCTGGAGCACGCGTATCTTCTCGTCTACATTGTACGGTCTTGACATGGACAGGGAGATTCCGCTGATCACATTGGCCAGCGCCTGCTGGGCGGCAAACGTGGCGATCGCGATCATCAGCGAACCGCTCTGCAGCAGCACTTTGCTGATGTCCCTTGTCACCTCAAACTGCTGCAGCAGCGTGTAGAACAGAACCACGCTGAAGATCACATTGACCGCGCTCTTTGTGAAGCGCAGATGGACCGACTTGTTCTTTCTCTCCATCAGCAGGAAAACCAGTTTAATCACCCGGTTAACCGCCAGCTGTACCGCCGCGAAGACTGCTATTTTCAATAAACTGCTCATTGCTTCCCTCCCCGATCTGATTCTGTTTATCTTATCGCATTTTTACGAAAAAGTCCACTGAAAAGACGGCATTTTCCGTTATGGAAAATGCCGTCTGTATCAATTCTGTGAATCGGAATCAGGTTTATGCTTCCGCCTCTGCTTCTTCCTCATCTTCGTCTTTTACTTCCTTGCGGGACAGGAACACCACTACAGTCTGAATCAGAGCGATAATCGCCATCAGCAGCGTATAGCGGTCTACCAGCGCGGTCGGAAGAGAGATATCTTCTGTCAGACAGAACGCAATCAGAGAAATTACAGCTACCGGAAGGCTGATCACACGCATGATGCCTTTCTTCTTTAATTTCTTCTTTTTCTCTTCGTCCTCTTCGTCCGCGGAGTTCTTGGTCCGGACAAAATATCCGATCAGAAGCATCAGGGATTCGAAGATCGCCAGATTCATCAGCGCGAAGTTGATCAGCGCCCAGCTTCTGCCTGCACCTGTCGCCAGCGGCACTCCTTCATCCGCCAGCAGCAGCTCTTCGTCCTCAGCCGCTTCCGCGCCTGCTTCCTCCGCCGCCGGTACTTCTCCGTCCGTTACTTCCGCAGTCTCCGTCGGAGCCGGAGTCTCTGCTGCCGGCACGGGCACTGTCGTTGTCGTTGTCGGTACGGCAGTCCGGATAACCACTGGTGTCAGAACCGGTCCCGATGTCGGGGTATCCCCTCCGCCCGGTTCCGGGGTCGGATCGGGATCGGTTGTTTCGCCCGGCGTTGGGTCGGGATCCGGATCAGGATCGGTCGTTCTGCCCGGCGTTGGGTCGGGATCCGGATCGGGATCCGTCGTTTCACCCGGCGTTGGGTCCGGTGTCGTCGGTTTCTCCGGCTCTTCTACCACCGTAACCTTCGCCTCATCTCTCGGCACCGGATCATTCTCCGGCCTGTTCGAATACTCTGCGGTCACCACATTGATGATCTGCGTGCCTGCGGGAACTTCTTCCTTCACCGCAGCCGTAATCCTGAATGTACGCGTCTCTCCTGCCGGTATGTCTCCAAGAGCATATCCATCTTTGTCTAAAGCGACGGTTGCGCTGACAAGGGTTAATTCAGCGGGCAGAATATCGGTTACTTTCACATCCGTGGCCGCGGCCTTCCCCGTATTCTCCACCGTGACGGTGTAGTTCACGGTCTTGCCCGCTTCCACTTCTTCCCTGTCTGCTTCCTTTGTAATCTTCAGCGCCGGAGCAGCGGCAACGTCCGTCATGCGGTCATAATACAGATTCAGCACCGGCTGTTCGGTCAGATCCGCCGGGTTGGAAGGAAGCTGAACCGTATCCGCTTCCGTGTACTCATACGTCTCTCCGTCGTAATCGGTCCGCTTCTGTATCCCGTCTGCAGTGAGTGTTCCGTTAAAGGGAAGCTCCTTCTCCGCCGGTTCCAGATAACTTCCTTTTACCTCTCCATTGATCCGGTAAATATGATTGATCTGCACTTTGGGAGTATAGATAACGTTCCATTCCATTTGCTGATTCCCGCCTGCTATACCTTTCACAGTCTCAGGCGCGACCGTGTACGCAAAGGGAACCTTCAGTTCGGGAGAATTTACCTCAAAGTCCGCTCCATCTTCCAGAGTCTCTGTGTAATTGACTGCAGCTTCTTTATATTGCTCATCTGCACCATCCCACAGATAGTGAATGGTAAGAAGGTACTTTTTCGGTTCGGGATCCGTTTTCTCTATAACCGTAATATCTACGGTGTCCTCCGTTGGATCATCCGGATTATTCTTACAGTCTGCTGTCGCCGTATTACTAATCTGAGTTCCGGCCGCCACATTCGCCTTTACAGCAGCAGTAATTTTCAGAGTTGCAGAAGCGTCTGAAGAAAGATCGCCGATGCTGTATACGCCGTTAGTCGGGGATACTGAACTGTCTCCCAGCTTTGCACTTACAAAAGTCAAACTGCCATCCAGTATATCCTTCACGGTTACCCCGCTAGCGGTTCCAGGACCGTCATTTCTTACTATGATCGTGTATTCTACCCACTCACCTGCTTTGACGTTATTCTTGTCAGCGGTTTTTGTAATCGTCAGCTTCGGCTTCCGTGTGTCGTCTCCGGTGTTCTGTTTCTTCTCCCATACTGCATAAAGGGTCGTGTTGTTGTTTATTGTGAATATATCATTAGCTATAAATTCTACTTCATCTGCTGATGAATCAGTATCCCATCCCTGAAACGTATAGCCGCGTTTCTCAGGTGACACCCAATTACTTCCAAAATCAACATTCTCTAAACTTTTTACAGTAACCTTATTACCTTTATAATAGGTTTCGGGTTGCGATTTCGTCCCCTTGTTGTCACTATATGTCAGTGTTACCTCTGCCTTAACCCACACTGCTTTATAAGTAGCGTCTCCGGTCACCGTAGGAGCAACTGAAGGGGACCATCTTAAAGTGAAGCCTTCTTTTGTAATAGTAGGCTTCTTTGTGATTTCGAGCTTTTTTTGTGTATAGGTTGCAATTATACTGCCATCGGTATCGACATATTTTATTGTATATAGGACTTTTCCATCATTAGAGTAAATAGTTCCTACCGTGAGCGTGCTTTGTGCACTGCCGCTTGAAAACGATACGCCTGCCGAGTTTGATTTGCTACATTGGCTCATATCTCTGCCTTTTATTGTTCCAAAAGGCCCCACTGTTCCCGATGCATTACCACATCTCCAGTCAACCCACGCTGTCCAGCCGTCCGCATTGCTGCCCTTAAAATAAAGAGTTCCATAAAAAGTAGCATTATTACTTCCGACCGCACTCTTCTTTAATGTTACAGGCCAATATCCGAGAGCAGGAGCATTATCGATCGTAACACCGTAGCCTGCCTTTGCATAAACCTTCACTATGCAGGTCTCGCCTGGGTTCAGATTATTTGTTCCTCGAGCGCTGCTCGGTTGTCTTATTTCCACACGCTCTGTTTTAGCCTGATCACTTTGCAGTTCTCCCTCTATGATCTCTGTTGCCGGAGCGCTTTCTATGCCGTTTGGCATACTGGTATCGGCTGTGCTGTTCTGAAGACCGGTTATTTCTTCCGGATCTAAGGATTCCGCAGCCGCCGTCTCACCGCCGGTTTCTCCTGTTTCTTCCGTGCCGTCAGCCGCTTTGTCCTCTTCCGGCTCCCCGGATGTTTCTTTCGTAGCAACGCCGGTTTCGCTGTTATTCTCTCCGGTCTCTTCCGGCGTAACAGGCACTCCGTCCTCCTTCGGTTCTCCGGTCGTTTCTTCGGTCCCGGCCGGGGAGGCCTCTTCGTTCTCTCCGGTCCCTTCCGGCGCAGCGGACGTATCATCCGTCTCGGTAACGTCCGTCTCTCCCGGCGCCGCTTCTTCCTTACCGTCCTCTGATCCTTCCAGAACCGATAACGGATCCTGCACGCCGTCCGTCTCCTCCAGCTGGGACACAGCCGCCGGATCGTCCGCAGACGCAAAGGCCGACGTACCTGCCGTACCTGCCAGCAGACTCACAATCAGCATCGCTGACAACACTTTTGCCCGGAATCGTCTCTTTTTCTTCATCGTCATCCCTGACATCCTCCTTCCTGTTACAATAAAATCTTTTTTATCTTTTGTTTTTATCTTCTGTTTTTGTTTTCTGTCTTTTTGTTTTGTCTTCGGCGCTCACTCCCTTTCGCCTCCTGTTACTCCGCAAGGATCTCATCCAGCATCTGAAGCAGTTCGATGGCGCTGTGAAATGCCGCTTCCTGATTTTCATTCCGCCAGATCAGCTTTCCCTGCCATGTGTAATGTTCCCGGAAGAGAATCTGAATGCGGAATACCGCGGCGTCCTCCTCCTCGTTATGCTCGGAACAAACCAGAGGCAGCGGATGATTCGGGCAGCTCTCCAGATCCATCAGGCTGTTCAAAAGCAGTATCATCTGCGACAGGCTCTGCAGTTCTTCTTTTCTGTCCAGCCTCGGATGCCGCAGGCAGCCGTCCATGATGCCGTTATGATAAGACCTTACTGTGACTACCACCTCTCTGCTGTTGCACGGAAGCATCTTTCCCTGATATGCCATATCACCACCCTTTCTTCCGTTTCTGTCTGTAATCATAACAGGACGCTGTTAGCGTCCTGTTATTTTTCTCCCGAAAGAGGCCCCTGTTTTTCCAGCTGCGCGGCTACAGTCCCATGGCCTGCCTGCATGTAGTTTACTGCAATGCAGGCGGGCTGTTGGATTTTTTTTCGGATGGCAGGGCGGAGATATGATAGGTGATCGACGCCCTGGACCGGCGGTACGTCTTATGAAACGTGCGGTCGATCCGGCTGATCACAAGCCGGGCATGTTCCACGCCGGCTCCGGTGAGCATGAAGATATACGAACCGGCTTCCAGCCGGGCCACCGGGTCGCCGGCCCGGAGCTGTTCGAGCAGCACGCGTTCCAGCCTCCGCACGTCCGTATCCGGAACCGCCCCGTTTCCCAGGCTGACGATTGCGAGGCTGGACGTCTGCCCAGAACGCGCCAGATGACGTTTTTCCAGAGCGACAAAGTTCTGAAACATCTCAAACGTACAGAAGAACGCGCTCTGCTCCGGGTCCTCCTCGCACACCAGCCGGAAGATATCCGGTATGCCCATATCTTTTTTGCGCAGTCCGACCGCCAGTATGTACAGCTGTTCCACACGGCTTCCCGGAGAGATTCCGAATTCCTGATATACGCTTTCCCGAAACATTTCGTATTTTTCGATCGCCTGCTCCGGCTGCCCGAGCGCAATCAGCGCCTGCATGGCGTAAACCGTGAATTCTTCCACGGCAAAGTCCGTCTTATAGCCCTGTTCGCAGATTTCCAGAATCTCGATCCAGCTTTCTTTTTTATGCAGCAACGGCAGAATCGTCCTGCACACGTCCACATAGAACACCCGGTAATACTGCCTGAGCGTCAGCGCCCATTCGCTGTCGTTTGCCGAGAGAAAATCCCCCCTGTAGAAGGAGACGGCCAGAAGAAGCTGTCTTAGCTGTTCCTCCCCGGAGCTCTTCCGGGCCTCGAGACAGGCCCTTTCCAACCGCTCCGTATCCAGCTCCAGACGGACGTCCGGATTCCAGACATAACAGCCCGGAAGCGTCAGAAGCAGATCGGGGCATCCCGGAAACATCTGTTTCAGAAGGTTGCGGACCTTGAACAGCATATTGCGCAGCGCATTGGCCGGCGCCTGACTGCGTTCGGTCCAGAACCGCTCGATCAGTTCTTCCGAAGAGATATTTCTGTCATGATTCACGATCAGGTACTGCAGAAAAGACAGGGCTTTCCTGCCTGCCTTCAGGGCTGACCCACAGCTTCTGCTCTCCTCGTCCCCATAAGAAAACGAACCCAGTAGCTCAAAATATAAGACTTTTTTTCCTCCACTCTTCCTCACCCCGGACACAAGTTTCATTTTTTCTTCTGCAGCGCTCCTCTGTATGAATCCGCGCTTCCTGTTCGCAGCGCTGTCAGGGCTGATCCGGCGTCTCCAGCTGTTCCAGATATGCGTCGTAGATCTCTTCGCCCCTCTGTCGCGCTTTCACGGCGTCCGCGATCTGCGAAAAGGCCCCCAGATATCTGGTCTTTCCCTGAAATGTAATCTGGGCAACCCATACGTTCCTTTTGCTGTTAAAGTAGACGCCGTTATACCCGCTGGTGTTGCTCTTGATCAGGCGTCCGCTTTTCGACGACTTGAGTCTTGCGACGGAGGTTCCGTCACGCAGGTCCAGATTCTCCTTATAGACCGCCGCCTGCAGGCAGCCGCAGCTTCTGGTCTTTCCTGTCTGGAGAAGCGTCTGTCCGACTATGGTCTCTTTTCCGCAGTCGCAGACGCATCTCCAGTGATGCATTCCGCCCCGTTTCCCCTCATAGGCCGTTACTTCCAGTCTCCCAAATCTTTTCCCGATCAGATCCTTCAGCGGCGGATGGCCGAGACAGCCGCAGCTTTTCCGGTAACCTGCCGTCAGCTGTGCAAGCGGCGCCCGCGCTTCCTTCCCGCAGTCGCATCTGCAAAGCCATACGGTGTTGCCTCTGGAATCCCGTTCGGAAGTCGGCCGGACCGCGGTCAGCTTCCCAAAACGCATTCCGGATATATCCCGCTGCCGGGGACCGACCGCAGTTCTGCAGCCGCAGTCCCTGATCTTTCCTCTCTGCAGACTGCGCGTATCCAGAAGCACTTTCTTTCCGCACTCGCAGCGGCATCTCCAGACGATATATCCGGACTTTCTCTGACTGGTTGCTTCCTCTACATATAGCCGGCCGACTCTGACTCCTGGCTTCATCCTCTCACCCCGTCTTCCCTGATCACGCGCACAGGCATCCCTGAAAAATGACGCAAAGGTTCATCCTCTGCGACACTGTTCAAAGATGCCTGTTTTTGCCGGATTCTTCCGCTCTCGACGGTCCTGTTTTGACGGCCGGACGGCAGCCGCGCGGGAAGCGGATGATTTTCCTGAAATATTCTTTTTTTATCCTCCTTTTTGTTAAACCTCGGAAATACGGTATTCTTCGGCATAATCTATTGCAATAGCGCCGGAAAATGAGTATAATATAGTAAATAATTATGGGATGTCGCAGAGGATGAACTTTTGCGACTTTTTTTCACGCGTAACCGTCCTGCATTCCCGCTTTTTTTCGCATCAGAAAAACGGGCGGCTTCCTCTGTAACAGAGGAGAGCCGCCCGTTTCACGGTCTTCCTTATTGATATCGTATTATTTCTTCTGCAGATATTTACGAAGGTCAAGCGCAACTGCGATCACAATGACAAGACCCTGTGCAATGTATGTATAAGCCGGGTCCACGCCGAGGAACTGGAGACAGATCTTCAGGATCTCGAACACCAGAACGCCGATCAGGATACCGCCTACCCGGCCGACGCCGCCGTTTGCGGATACGCCGCCGATGGTACATGCGGCGATTGCTTCCAACTCATAACCCATACCGGTTGCCGTAGAAGCGCCGCCTGCCTTCGCGCCTACCAGAAAACCTGCCAGCGCGTACATGCAGCCTGCCAGAACATAGATCCGGATCAGGGAAGCCGTCACGTTTACGCCGGCAACCTGCGCCGCGTTCTCGTTGCCGCCGATCGCATACATGTACTTTCCATGGCGGGTTTTGTTATACAGGAACAGGAAATATCCGCCGATGATCAGCGCGAAGATCATCAGATAGGGGATCGGTCCGATCATACCGTTCGCGATCTTCAGATAGCTCTGCTTGTAACCGCCCATGGGCTGGTTATTGGTGATCAGGGAGCAGAGACCGTAGATGATGGTCTGCATACCCAGAGTCGCGATGAAGGGCGGAACCTTCAGTATGGCGATTACCACGCCGTTTACCGCGCCGAAGCATCCCATGATGAACATGACGGCCAGAAGAGCGACCGGCCACGGAATATCCGGCATCCACGGCAGCATACGCGCAGAATAATCAATGCTCTGCAGCATCATGGCGGAAAGACATGCCGCCAGACCTACCGCACGGCCTGCGGACAGGTCCGTACCTTTGGTGATCAGACATCCCGATACGCCGCAGGCGATGATAAAACGCGGAGACACATTCAATACCAGGTTCCCAAAGTTGGCCGGGGTAAAGAAGTTATCCGTTGTGCATCCGGTCAGAATCGCCAGCAGAATGATCAGGATAATAATTGCGTTATTGGACATAAATTTTTTCAGATCAAAAGATTTTTGCATGATACGTTTCTCCCTCCTTATTCAAACTGGGTTGCCAGCGCCATGATATTCTCCTGATTCGCTTCTTTGCCGTCGATAAATCCGGTTACCCGGCCGTCACACATAACCATGATCCGGTCGGACATACCGATCAGCTCGCTCATCTCGGAAGAAATCATAATGATGCTCTTACCCTGTTTTGCCATCTCGGCAATAATACAGTAAATCTCATATTTAGCTCCCACATCGATACCTCTGGTGGGCTCATCCATGATGAACACATCCGGATTGTTGGCCAGCCAGCGGCTGATCAGAACCTTCTGCTGATTACCGCCGGAGAGAGACTGAATCTGTGTTTTGGAAGACGGCGTCTTGATCGAAAGCTTGGCTACGTTATCCTGCACCAGTTTCTCGATCTTGGCGTCATCCAGCATTACGCCTCCGATCAGATACTGATCCAGAGAGGCAATGGAGACATTATCTGCAATGGACAGCACGCCCAGGATACCGGTGGCGCGGCGGTCTTCCGTCAGCATGGCGATGCTGTCGTTGATCGCGTCTCTCGGCTGGGAGATCCGAAGCTCCCGTCCCTTATATGTAATCTTTCCCGAAGTATGGGCACGGAGTCCGAACAGGCCCTCCATCAGCTCTGTCCGCTGTGCGCCCACCAGTCCTGCCACACCCAGAATCTCGCCTTTTTTCAGTTCAAAAGACACATGGCGGAAGCTCTTGGGATTAATGGAGGTAAAATCCTCCACCTGAAATACGACCTCTCCCGGCGTATTCTCCCGTACCGGATACAGTTCCGACAGTTCACGTCCCACCATCTTGGTGATAATAAAGTCCGTCGTCAGGTCTTTGGCCGACCAGGTTCCGATATACTGGCCGTCGCGCATGATCGTTACTTCGTCGCTGATGCGCAGGATCTCGTCCATCTTATGACTGATATAGACGATGGACACGCCTTTCTCCCGCAGTTCATCAATGATCGTAAAGAGCGCTTCCACCTCCGCGGCGGTCAGAGAAGAAGTCGGTTCATCCAAAATCAGAACCTTACAGTCCGCGGATACCGCTTTCGCAATCTCCACCAGCTGCATCTGAGATACGGAAAGAGTGCCCAGATGTGCTTTGGGATCAAAGTCCAGATGAACCTCTTTCAGCACTCTTGCGGCGTCTTCATACATTTTATCATGATCCACCACGGTCAGCGGACCGACTTTCTTTGTCGGATAACGCCCCACATAAATATTTTCTCCGATGCTCCGCTCCGGAATCGGCTGCAGTTCCTGATGCACCATGGCAATTCCGCGGTTCAAGGCGTCCAGCGGCCCTTTGATCTGAACATGCTCACCTTCATAAACCACTTCACCCTCGTCCATGTGATAAATACCGAACATACACTTCATAAGGGTGGACTTTCCGGCGCCGTTTTCACCCATAAGCGCGTGGACTGTACCCGGCCGCAGATTCAGCTGCGCGCCGTCCAGTGCCCTGACGCCCGGAAATGTCTTGACGACATTATGCATTTCCAAACGATACTCTGACAATTTGCTGTCTCCCTCCATCATTTTTTCTATCCGCGAGCCGGCCGCACCTGTCCGCCCGGCCCCCAAGTCAACACCTCCGCTGCAGAGCAGCGGGGTATGTGACCCTCGCGGCAGTCGCCAAATGTGCATGCAGGCATGCCCACCTAGCTTGTTGCTCGCGGAAATCAAGGCCGAAAGGCTCCCTTTCCGCCTTATAGTCCTGTCTGCAGGTACCTGATCCCGCAGGCAGGCATTCCTCCGGTTCCGTCATGATACAGGAAGTGCGTGCGCAAATGCACACGCACTTCTCGAATCATTTACTCTTTTCGATTACTGGAAATCAGCTGCGTTCTCCGGAGTAACTTTTACATAGTCAACATAGATGGACTGCTCGCCGGATGCATAGGTCGCACCGCCAAGAAGAGCTTCCATAGCCTCTACAGCGCCTTCTGCCTGACCCTGTGCGTCGTTCAGAACCGTACCGGTCATGTTGCCGTTTACAACTTCGTTAAGAGCTGCATCCAGAGCGTCAACGCCTACCAGATAGATATCTTCGTTTACTTTGCGGCCTGCTGCCTGAATGGACTGCAGAGCGCCGATTGCCATATCGTCATTGTTGCAGAATACAACTTCGATCTGCTCGCCGAACTTCGCCAGGTCGTTCTGTGCGATCTCCTGACCTTTGTTACGATCCCAGTCGCCGCGCTGAAGGTCAAGCTCTTCCACTTCCATGCCCGCGTCTGTCAGCGCTTTTACGGAATACTCCGTACGAAGCTGTGCGTCAATGTTCTCCGGGTCGCCCTGGATCATGATATAGGAAACTTTGCCGTCGCCGTTGATATCGCCCTTGTTGGGGGTATCCAGGATCAGCTCGCCCTGCATGGTACCGGACTGACGGGCATCGCAGCCAACGTAAACCAGCTTCTCATAGGCGCTCATCTGCTCCGCAGTAGGCTCGCGGTTGATGAGAACCGTGGGGATATCCGCATCCTTCACCGTAGCGATGATCTGGTCTGCCGCGGAAGTCATAACCGGGTTGATGATCAGAGCGTCAACTTCCTGAGCGATAAAGTTGTTGATCTGGTTGTTCTGCTCGGCCTGGTCGTTCTTGCCGTCCATAACGGTAACGG
>Ga0137306_103692_pt1 | contig 11111 bp, 12 predicted proteins | sample Inofroosms_March_FD_97187 | JGI IMG/M metagenome (GOLD analysis project Ga0137306, IMG submission 97187) | Mouse cecal microbial communities from Vienna, Austria - N-Acetylneuraminic and N-Acetylglucosamine D2O microcosms_March | ecosystem: Host-associated > Mammals > Digestive system > Large... | reverse complement strand
ACTCCGGCTGCTACGGCGTGGTGTCGGTGACTTTCTTCCCCTATGCCGGAGCCGCCAACGGCATCGGCGCCGGACTGAACGCGGTGCTCCTGACCGAGAAGGGCGACAAGCTCGGCAGCGGCGGCAACGCCGCAAAGGACTTCGAGGGGATGGATCTCGGCGTGGACGATTCGCTCAACGATCTTTGACGCTACATTCTCCGGAGGGGTGGAACCCTCCGGAGGAACAAGAAAAACAACACAAGTCATGGACGAAAACAGAAAACTTTGCATAGCCACGGCGAAAAACCGCTTCGAGCGCGCCTGGCGCAACGAGGAGCTGACATGGGATGAACTCCGGGCACGCCTCGCCGACTGCGTTGACACCGGAGAGACCGCCGCCGAGTTCCGCGCCATGGGACAGAAGATGCAGACGCAGACAAAAGACGTAGGCGGATTCGTGGGCGGCTATCTTCGCGGCGGCATCCGCAAGGGCGCCAACGTGGAGCGGCGCAGTGTGGTGACGCTCGATTACGACGAGTTCCACTCCACGCGTGTCGAAGACGTGCGCCGGGCGTTGCCCTGCCGCTGGCTGCTGCATTCCACGCACAAGCACCGCGAGGACGCGTGGCGGGTGCGTCTGGTGGTTCCGCTGAGCCGCGATGTGACGGTCGACGAATACGGGGCGGTGGCGCGCCGTGTGGCGGAGCGCATCGGCTTCTCCGGAATCGACCGCAGCACGTTCGAGCCGGTGCGCCTCATGTTCTGGCCGTCGAGGAGCACGGACGCGCCCTGGCTGCTCGAAGAGGGGCGCGGCGGGACGATGCTCGATGTCGACGCGGTGCTGGGCAGCTATGCCGACTGGCGCGACCAGAGCGCGTGGCCGATGCTTCCGGAGGAGGCTGACGCGCTGCGTCTCTTCTCCGTCACCGCTTCCGAAGAGCCGGAACGCAAGGAGACCGACCGCAAGGAGGCGGAGCGCATCTATGCCGCGCTGCTGCATTCCGGGCAACGTGCCGAAGACCCGCGCGAGAAGCGCGGACTCGTGGGCACGTTCTGCCGCTGCTTCACCGTCGGCGAGGCGATAGCGGCATTTATCCCCGAGGTCTACACACGCGCCGCGCGGGGGCGTTACACGCATGTGGGCAGCTCCACGTTCGGCGGCGCCATGGAGTTCGACGGCGGGCGGTTCCTCTTCTCGTTCCACGCCACCGACCCGGTGTGCGGCAAGCTGCTCAACGCCTGGGACCTGGTGAGGCTTCACAAATTCGGGCATCTCGACGCATCGGCGGAAAAAGACACCCGCATGTCGCGGCTGCCCAGCACACGCGCCATGGAGGAGCTGGCGATGGGCGATCCGCGTGTCACCGGACTTCTTGCCGCCGAGCGGCAGCGCAGGGTGGCGGCGGATTTCGAGGGCATCGGGACAGAGGAGCGGGATCCGGACGAAGAGTGGCAGCGCGTCTACGGGGCGTTGCCGTGGCAGAAAGACGGCAGCTGCCGGAGCACCATCACGGCGGCGGCGACCATCCTGATGAACGACCCCGAGATCAAAGGGCGGCTGCGCTTCAACGAGTTCACCGGCGAGACCGACGTCGAGGGGGAGCTGCCATGGAAACGGCAGGGGAACGCATGGACCAACAACGATGACAGCTGCCTGCGCTCCTGGTTCGATGCGAAATACGGCATCACGGGAAAAGAGAAGATTGCCGACGCGTTCGTAAAGGCGGTGACTTCGGTGAGCTATCATCCGGTGCGCGATTATCTGAACGGGCTGCAGTGGGACGGTGTCAGGAGGCTGGAGCGCGTCTTTCCCGACATCCTGGGCGCGGAAGACAGCAGGCTGAACCGTCGTCTCGGCGAACTGATATTCGGGGGAGCGGTGACGCGTATCTTCCGCCCGGGCTGCAAGTTCGATTACTTTGTGATCCTGCAGGGTCCGGAGGGTTCGGGGAAATCGTCGCTGCTGGAGATCATGGGGGGCGCGTGGTTCTCCGACTCGGTGGTGAGCATCGAGGGGAAGGAGGGGATGGAAGCGATACAGGGAGTGTGGATAGCCGAGATCGGGGAGCTGATAGGAGTCAAGCGCAGCGAGGCGGCATCGGTGAAAAGCTTTATTTCGCGGCTTGTCGACAAGTTCCGTCCCGCCTACGGGCGCGTGCGCGAAGTGCGCCCCCGGCAGTGCGTGGTGGTGGGTACCACCAACGAGGAGCTGTTTCTCCGAGGCGTGGGCACCGGCAACCGCCGCAGCCCTGTGGTCGAGATACGTCCCGAACTCCGGAAGTGCGCCGTGACGGTCCGCGAGTGGGTCGGCGCGCACCGCGACCAGCTGTGGGCTGAAGCCGTGGAGCTGTTCCGCGCCGGGATGCCCCTGTTCCTTGACGCGGAAGACGAGCGCGCCGCCAGGAAGACCCAGGAGACGCACAACCTTGACCTGCAGAACCCGCTGTTCGGTGAGGTGGTTCGTTTCATCGAGTCGTGGGTGCCGTTCGGCTGGGAGTCGATGACCCCCTCGGAGCGTCGCGGATGGTATGACGCGCACGAGAGCGGGGGCAGCCGTATAGACGGCACCTGTGAGCCGCGCCGGTGGGTCTCGATAGCCGAGATCCTGCAGGAGGGTCTGGGGATGCGCCGAAATGACAAGGACTATCTGGCGAAGTCCCGGGAGGTCGGCGCGTTCCTGAACACGCTGAAGCCGGAGTGGGTGAAAGGATCGTCAAGACGCTCGAAAATTTATGGCAAACAATTGACTTGGGACAACAAGACGATTGAAAACAATGAAAATCTTGATTTCTACTTAAATGACTTGTAATAAAACATTTACAAAGTATATTTATAAGGTGGAAACGAGATTTCTATAAAGAGACAAAATCAATGTCCCGGTATATTTCGGACGCACACCCGTACACACGCGGGACACACGCCACGCAAAATCACAGGATTCCCGTTTCCACGTTTCCACCTCACCGCCGCACCGGCGCGTCACGGCTTCCGCCGCCGCCCCGGAAAGCGACAATCAGACCAAAACACCAACCTCAATGGGACAACACCAACCATCTTGTCGAGGAGGAACGCAGGCGCGCACAGGACGCAGCGGAAGCGGCACACTTTGACTTTGATGATTGGCTGAGACCGACAGACGAAGAAGCACCATTCTAAACAGCAGACAAATGAGACCGCAAAGCACAGGAATCGTGGAACTCCACGACAGCAAACAGAAAGAGCGTGGCTTCGGCTGCATGAAACTGATAGCCTTCCTCACGGAGGACGGAGTGACCGAATGGGAACAGTGGCACGGAGCACACCTACAGGCAGCAGCCGGACAATGCCCGTACACAGGAAAGTGTCCCATTCATGCAAGGAGCGTCGAAAAGGCACTGAACGATCAACGAAAGAGACCAATACAATATACCCTTGATTTTGAATTCTAACGCAAGAGAACATGGAGACAACAATCACGACCTGCGGCTGGGTGCTGTTCGGATTACTGACAGCCGCGCTGACCATCTTCGCCGTGGCTTTCCTTTACGGCTGCGGCTTTCTCGGATACAGACTTTCCTCGCGGCTCATAAGAGAGCGCAAATGGTGGAAGAAAGCAGTCCGGCAGGGAGACCATAGAATAACCCACTACGCTGCCGTCACAATGAGTGACAGGCTCGGATACGGAGAAGCCGCCACCCTCGGCGGCACATCGGAGACCCAAACAAAAATAACTCAAACAGATATGACAACAGAAGAGAAAGCAAAGGCGTATGCTGAAAATATATTTGGCAACCCAATTACACCAAGAGGCATTGAAGAAACGCGAGTTGCAAGAAACGCCTACCTTGCCGGAGCCACCGAAGCCCTCGCCTCGCAGTGGAAAGACCCGAAGGTTGAGCTGCCGGAGGATGATAGACAGGTGCTTGTTGAGACCGATTGTGAGGACAAGGAGCTGCGCCATGCAATCTCCTATTTCCTTGCAGGAGCATGGCATTTCCCGGATGATTGGTATTATGACTGCCGAGTGTTGAAATGGATGTATATCCCGCCGCTGAAAGGAGGTGAGGAATGAACATCTGTTCTGTAGTCGCGACATCAGTCAGACGCATTTTGCCGTCTGCGGCAGTAAGTTTCAATCGGTTACAAATTGTAACGGTTTCGTTTCCCTCTTTTTTAAGTCTAATGGATTCCAACGACATTACAAAACAGCAGAAAACGAGGGAATTATTTCTTCTTCGATTGAAGTCGTTTGAGGTCTCGGTCAAGTTCCTTGATACTTTCAAGCTGAGCCAATCTTTTTTGTTCCTCCTTGAAAATACGATATTCCTCATCGACTTTCTTATCGGCAAGTTCTTTGGATATGCGCCCCTTGTGTTCAAGGATGTTAAACTGATTCATTGTAAGAATCAATTTGAGTTTTTCAATCCAGTCTTTCATATACATAAGCCTGTGATTGGAAGCCTGTGTTTCCGCGAAGGCAAGATATTGCTCAACAATCAATTTAAGATTGTTGAGTTCGGATTCGGTAAGATAGTTTTTACCAGTATTGACATCGGTCTTGGTGATTCGCCCCGGCTTACTCGTAGATGTAAGTCCCATCATGGGGAGCGTATGGTTTGCACGATAATACCTCAGTTCCGCAGCCGTTTTGCCGCTGACAGCCCAAAGGAGTTTATTCTGAATCTCTTTGAAAAATTCTTTGGTTATTTCTGCATCCTCATTGTAGTCATAACTGGTTCTGTATATGTCTTTAATCTGCTGATAAAATACTTTCTCCTCAATTCTGATAGTCCGGATGCGCTCAATAAGCTCACGAAAGTAGTTCATGGAAGACCCGCTTTTGAATCTTTCATCGTTAAGGGCGAATCCTTTGATTATATACTCTCTGAGCCGTTGGGTCGCCCACTGGCGGAATTGAGTGCCTTGTCGGGATTTGACTCTGTATCCCACCGAGATAATGACATCAAGACTGTAATATTTCACAGGCTTGTCAGAATTTGCAATTTGCAAAAAATGCAAATTGCTTTCCTCCGCAAGCTCTCCATCATGAAATACGTTGCCGATATGTCGGGATATAACACTTATATCCCGTTGAAACAATTCGCTCATTTGGCTCTGTGTAAGCCAGACGGTCTCATCGGCAAAGAGGACATCTACCTTTATAACGCCGTCCTCGGACTTGTATATTATAATTTCGTCATTCATAATCATATAAAAACATCGGCCACGGTTTCATGTCGCGATAAAGTGACGCTCCGCGACATTACTTCCGTAGCCGAGTTGAATATCTTTCGTGAGAGCGTCACCAATCACCTGATACAAAGTTAATAGATTCCAACGACATTACAAAACAGCATTAATACCGATCAAAGATGTCCTTGATCATGGCTGCTGCGACTTGGCATAGGCACGTACGGCGGCGTTTATATACGCCGCCTTGGACCCCTCGACGGCTTCAAGGATCGCCTCCACATCAGGAGTCGAGTTGAAACCGTAATACTTCCCTTTCTCCATTCTCTTTCGTCCGGCTCCCTTGCGGGCACCGCCCCAGGACCCGGCGGAACTTTCAACATTTTGCATAATTCAGGATTTTAAATTAACTTTGCGACAAATCAAAAGCGGAAGGAGGAGGGCTTCCACCCTCCCGAAGTTCAGAAATTGACTTCAATCGTAATTTTGAACCTCCACCATTTGAAAATTAATTTGCCTGTAACTTTCATGGCTTTCCGCTTTTGGTTTTTCCCTCAACTTCGGGACAGAGGGCTTATCCCTCGCAGTCGCTCCCGACTGCATTACAAAATTAGTGAAAAATCTTGAATTAAGCAATTTTTTTCAAGATTTTTTACTAATTTTTTTCATATGGCACAACGGAAATACAGCAAAAACGCCGCAGAATCGGAGAAGTCTCTGGAGCGTTATCTCTGCGAGCTGACAAAAGCCGCCGGCGGTCTTCCCCTCAAATACTACAACCCCAACGCCACGGGCTATCCCGACCGGATTCTCCTTTTCCCCGACGGGGCGGTGATCTGGGTGGAGATGAAGACAGCAGGACAGCTTCCGACATCGCTGCAGGCGGAACGCATCCGCCGGCTGCGCGAAGACATGGGGCAGACGGTCTATATCTGCGACAGCCGGCGCAAGGCAGAACAGATCATCGACAGGTGGAAGAATCCCCGGCATCCCGGCGGACGCGGGAAGAAAGGGGGGAGTCATGAGATTTGTTCCCCACGAATACCAGCGGCTGGCTTTCGAATGGATCATCAGTCATCCGCGCTGTCTTCTTTTCCTTGAGATGGGACTCGGCAAAACGGTGGTATGTCTGAGCGCGGTCAAAAGGCTGGCGCGTTACGGCGAGGCGGAGAAGGTTCTGGTGATAGCTCCCAAGAAAGTCGCCGAATCCACATGGAGCAGCGAGGCGGCGCAATGGGACCACTTGGCGGGGCTGCGAGTGAGCAACGTCATCGGAGGTGCCCGTCAGCGTAACGCCGCGCTGGAGGCGGATGCCGACATCTACGTGATCGGGCGCGATTCGGTTGTGTGGCTCTGCGAGCGTTACAAAAAGAAATTCCCGTTCGACATGGTGATCATCGATGAACTCACGAGTTTCAAGAATCCCTCCTCCCTCCGTTTCAAGGCACTTCGGCGCGTATTGGGACAGGTTCCCCGCGTGGTCGGTCTCACAGGCACGCCCACGCCCCAGGGTCTTCCCGACCTCTGGGCGCAGGTCTACTGCATCGACGGCGGCGAAAGGCTCGGGAAATACGTGACCCATTTCCGCGAGCGTTGGTTCACGGTCATAACCCACAACAATGTGCCGATAAGAATCATCCCGAAAAAAGGCGCGAAAGAGGAGATCCTGTCGGCAATCAGCGACATCGCTCTCGCCATGCGTGCCGAAGACTGGCTCAAACTCCCTCCGCTGATTGCCGAGAACGTGCCGGTGCGTCTTGATGAAGCGACCATGAAGCGTTACAGGGAATTCGAGACCGAGAAAGTGCTGGAGTTCAAAAAAACAGGTGAGCCGCTTCTTGCCGGCTCTTCCGCCTCTCTTGTCAACAAGCTCTCACAGTATGCCAACGGCGCGATATATACCGACAACCTTAACGAGTATGGCGACCGCGAGGTAATTGAGATCCACGACGAGAAACTCAAGGCATTGCAGGACATCTACGAGAGCGAGGACAATTCCCCGATACTTGTGTTCTACCAGTACAAGCATGACCGGGACCGGATTCTGTCGTATTTCGACAAGCTGAAAGAATCACGTCTGAGCAAAAAGCTCATACCCTCATACTACGACACACTTGACAGACCCGACAGAGACAGGGGGACGATAGAGGTCTACCGCGGACCGTCGGAGCTTTCGCGATGGAACAAAGGTTATATCGGGATGCTCCTGCTGCATCCCGCGTCTGCTGCATTCGGTCTGAACATGCAGTTCGGCGGCCGTCGCATCGTCTGGTTCTCCACCGGGTGGAAACTTGAGCTGTACCAGCAGGCGAACGCCCGGCTTCACCGTCAGGGTCAGAAATACCCTGTGCGCGTGTTCCATCTCGTTGCCGAGGGGACGGTAGACGAGCGGATGGTCGCCGCGTTGACCGGCAAGGGGGCGGGTCAGCGCGATATCGTGAATCAGCTTGCTGCGGCAATCATCGCCGACCACGAAAAAAAATGAGAAACAGAACGAAAAAAAGTGCTGAAAAACTTGCGTATTAATAAAATTATTACTACCTTTGTAACATCAAACAGAAAGGAGGTGTAATGATGAATGGATAATAAAAAATGGTTGGTTTTCCGGATTTTAGATTTATTGGAGCTAATCGAAACCAAGAAAAACCAACCAATCTGCAATCAGATAAGAGGATTGCTTTTTGAACTGATCAGTAACTAATCAATGCCTCCCGTGTGATTGCGGGAGGCAAAATTAACAAAAACATGGAAAAAGAAAAAATAACATTTGAGCAGTTCTGTGACCCTGAATATCGGCGCAAACAGCAGATGCAGCTTAAGTCCGAGGCGGTGTGGGTTGTCTTCCATGAGCTGGACGGGCTGCTTAATGTCAGCAAGTTTGCAAAGCGGTATTTCAACAAGACCCAGAGCTGGTTTGCCCAGAAACTATCAGGTATGACGGTATGCAACAAAAAAAGAGCGTTCACGCCCGATGAGTATTCAGCCATATCGGCATCACTCAGAGACATTGCCAAACGTTTGAACGATTACGCGGATGAGATAGACAAAGCAAAGAACGAGTAAATAAAACAATCATGGATAATACAAAACAAAAGAGCCGAACAGAATATTGTCACAGATTCAATTTCTCAACAAAGAGGATCTTCTGCGTGTTGTCAACGGCACTTATATTGCGCAAAGTTTCTTCGGTAAGTCCAGCAGCTGGTTCTGTCAGAAACTGAACAACCACATGAAGAACGGCAAACCCTGCGAGTTCACAAAAGAAGAAATGAGGGTTTTAAAGGACGCACTATATACGATTGCTTTTGAGCTTGAGGATTTAGCCGACGAGCTGCAATAAACAACCATTCATCTGTCATCATGCAGCACGTGGCGTGCCCGGCATTCCCTATGGTTTGCCGGGCATTTAACGTCTGAGGTTTGAGAATATAAAACAAAATGTTATCTTTGCAGGAATCGCAAACAACGGACTACCTGAACATCAAAGCACATGTCAACGTCTCGCCTCAATATCCGCATCCCGGAGGAATATCGGGCACGCCTTGAGAAAAAGGCACGCAATGCCGGTTATCCCTCGGCGTGCGCCCTGGCGCGCACGGTGCTTGTGCAGTTCCTGCGCCACTCCGTGCCGGACACACCGGACGGGGGACACACGGGATGGATAGAGAACCTTCTCTACGGAGAGGCGGACAGGGAAGACCCGACACAGCGTCAGAGGATAAACGAAAGGATATGACAGCACCACGAGACAGATACCACAAGATGCTCAACACAACGCGCTGGCGCAAGCTCCGCGCCCTGCATCTGGCGCGTCACCCCTTCTGCGCGGACTGTGCCGCGGAGGGAGTGGTGACACCCGCCACGGAAGTACATCACATCCGTCCCGTTTCGATTGAGCGCGACCCCGCGCGGATGGAGCGGCTGGCATTCGATGCCGGCAATCTGGCGGGACTCTGCCACGCCTGTCATGTGAAGAGACACGAACGGATGGGGAAAGGGACAGCCGAAGAGAACGCACGCCGACAACGTGCCGAAGCTGACCTGTTCGCCCGCCGTTTCTACGGAACACAGACCCCGGGGGGCTGTTTTTCGGCGACCGGGGCCCCCTCGTAAAACCTCACGCTGCCCCTTTTTTCACACGCGGGCAAAAACCGGAACGCGTGGGGGAAATGTAGAAATGTAGAAAAACGGAATGTAGAAAAAAAACGCGTAGACACAGCGCAAGGATGGAAGAGAAGAGACAGCTCATGGTACTGCTTGGCAAAGGTTACAGGATTTCCGATGCCTGCAAGGAGATCGGGATCGCCCGCGACACTTACTACAAGTGGCGCAAGAGCGACCCCGATTTCGCGGAGCAGTGCGACATGATCATCTCCTCCAACCGTGCGGCACGGCAGGAGGCGCGGCGACCGGCACAAGAGGAGACACACACGACCCACGGCGAAAAGGAAACACCCGCCGCACCGGAAGAAGACTCGGACCTCAGGACCTACCGCGGTCCCCGCGCCTCCGCCATCGCCGCCGAACACGCCGAGACCCTGCGCCGCTCCCTCCGGGAACTCGGCGCCTACACGGAATCGCTGGAGCCGCAGATCCGCGCCGCCGCGCAGCTCTGGGGCGCGTCACAGGTGATGTGGGAAGACATAGACCGTTTTTGCGCCCTTCAGACAGTGGTGAGCCGCGAGGGCGATCCCCGTCTCAGCGTGAATCCCATCTTCACCGCCTACAAAAGCCAGATGGAGAGTTACACCGCCCTCCTGAAATCACTCGGACTGAACATGTCCGGCAAAATGGAACCAAAGACAGAGAGCAGCCGCGACTCCTTCTTCGCGGCACTTGAGCGCGATGACGACTGACGAAGAGAAACGGAGAGACAGAGAGCTGAAGCGCGCGCTGTCGGCGCGTCTGCCGCGCCTCGTCTCCGGATGGGAGCGGCACCGGCGGCAGCTCGACGACACCGACCCCCGCATCATGGAATACTGCACGGCGGTGGCGGCGGATCCGGACGCGCACAACCTCTACGAGATACTCGGCATCGTCCGCTTTCATGAGCTTCTTGACCGCTATGTCTGGAACAGGAAACGCGTCAGGAGGTTTTTCCGTTTTTACGAACTGCTGCGCTTCTCCGGCACCCACGGACCGACTCGCTACCGGCTGACCCCCGTGCAATGCTTCCAGTTCGCCAGCATCTTCGGATTCGACAACGACAAAGGTCTGCGGCTGGTGCGACTGGCATATATCTTCGTGCCCCGTAAATTCAGCAAGACCACTTCCGCCGCCTCGCTGGCGGTCTATGACCTCTATTTCGGCGACAACAACTCACAGGCATACGTAGGGGCGAACTCCTACAAGCAGGCAAAGATCTGTTTTGACGAGATCCGGCGCATAGTCCGCGACATAGAAGGCGACAGCGGCAACGTCAAGGTGAACCGCGAGGCGATTTTCTTCAATGACGGCACACGCAACAGCAGGGCGGAATGTCTCGCCGCCAACGCCCGGACGCGTGACGGTCTCAACGCCAGTCTCGCCATCATCGACGAATACGCACAGGCACGCAACACACCCGGCGCGAACGGATCCGACCTCAAGAACGTGCTCACCTCGTCGATGGGAGCGCGACTCGAACCACTGACCGTTGTGATCTCCACCGCCTCCGAGGTCGTGGACGGACCGTTTGCCCACGAGATAGAGGGCGCGAAAGGAGTTCTGCGCGGAGAGTTCGCCAACGACCGCATGTTCGCCTCCCTCTTCATGCCCGATGTCGATGACCGTCCCGATGACCCGCGCACATGGCGCAAGGTGCAGCCCCACATCGGGGTCACCATTCAGGAAGACTATTACGAGACGGAATGGGAGACCGCGCAGATGTCGGCGGAAAACATGCTCACGTTCCGGATAAAGCTTCTGAACGAATTCTGTGTGAATGAGACATCGACATGGCTTGACTCCGAATGCATACAG